>Ga0307509_10008652_pt1 | contig 12920 bp, 12 predicted proteins | sample 10_EM_MG_FD_202245 | JGI IMG/M metagenome (GOLD analysis project Ga0307509, IMG submission 202245) | Populus trichocarpa ectomycorrhiza microbial communities from riparian zone in the Pacific Northwest, United States - 10_EM | ecosystem: Host-associated > Plants > Roots > Unclassified | place...
GGCAAGAAAATGTGAAGATGGACATGTGTTGGAGCCATCAACAAAACCAAAACCTCGGCCTAGGAGATACAGCAGCATCTGCATATGCCAATATAAATAATTGATGTTTGTTAATTTGAGGGAGATGACTTGATGAGTGTGAGAGGGGGAGATAATGCTTGCGGCAGCAGAGACAGCAGCTGCATCAGACGTGGGCTGCAAGAGGAGGCGTTCACCAGCCATGGCAGAGGAGAAACCAGGCGATGAGGCAGCAGAGGAGAGCAGAGGAGGTGCTGCAGGAGAAGAAGGCTGGACTGCTGGTGCTGCAGAAAAAGATGTATGTGGCGGCTGTTCCATTGAAGAAGGGGAGGCTGTGAGAAAAGTAGGTTAATTATTTTTAGGGTTTTGCGGCTCTGATACCAAGTTGAGAATAATAGAATGTGTTAGGTTGTGCCTTAGCCAACCTTCCTATTTATATATATGCGGCAGATCACTGCAGTAACTGTAAGGATTACAACATTGGAATAATCCTATATTAATTTCCTATTCTGATATATAAATGCTATACATTCTATAATACTGCACGATGACTCGACCCCCTGACAACGTGGTTTGTAATTTTGAAATATAGGTTGAAACAACTTGGAGAGCGAAATAAATAAAATAGTAGGAAAACAGACACCAATTGAACTCACTCTGTTTGTTTTTGCGTTTCAAACGTGTTTTTTTAAAAATTTAAATTTATTTTATTTTTTTCTTTACTTCAAATTAATATTTTTTGTGCGTTTTCAAATAATTTTGATGCGTTGATATCAAAAATAATTTTTAAAAAATAAAAAAATATTATTTTGATATATTTCTAAGTGAAAAGTACTTTAAAAAATAACTACAATCACACTTTCACAATCACGGTTGCTGCCTCTTCTCTCAGTGTAGTTGTGCTGTTTTGTCTGGAAGTGGGATTGGTTACCACAGAATCATCCTCGAGGAATCTTTCCATTCCAGAAAGAGGTATAATTAAGTGTATAAATAGGGTATTAGAGTTAGCTGTTGCATGTTTTAATACTTATTCAAGAAGATATATAGCTGTTGCATGTTTTAAAATGGAAATTACAAAAGGTGTATTATTAGCCTGCGTTATTGGATCCCTGCCGTTGTTGGGTTTACTAACGTGGTGGTGGAACGAGATATGTTACGTTCTCCCTCTGAAATTTCAACTTTCCGGTACTGCTACAAAGTTACCACCTGGCCACCTGGGATTTCCCTTTGTTGGTGAGATGCTTACCTACAAAATATGCTTTCCCCGCACGATGACTCGACCCTTAGAAACACAGCAGTATCGTGAAATTGATCTTCGTGGTTCGTAATTTTAAAATATAAGTAGAAACAACTTGTAGAGTGAAATAAACAAATAAATAAAATAATAGAAAAACATACACTAATTTCATTGATAAGAAACTTTTTAGTTAATGATCTTAATTCTATAAATTAAAAACATAAATCTTCATCATGAATCCTTCAAACTCTAAGTGGTCAGTCTTTTTATTTTTAATATTTTTTATATATTTTCAGAATTTATCTCTATAAAATATCATTGCAATGACAATCTCTTCATTCTTAATAGGTTTAGTATATTTTCAGAGTCTATCTATTTAAAATATCATTACACTTTATCTTTATAAAAAGATATTTACTTAAACACTTGAGAGTTTTCAAATCTACAAAATAGAATCTAGGTATTAACTACTTTGACTAAAAACAAAAGAATTACATTTAATAAAATTAAGAGATTAATCAATTATTCAATACATAAACATTGCAACTAAATTAATTGAATTTTTTATTCTAATCAATACTTTTTTTTTTTTTTAAATAGAATCCGTAGCACCAAAAGCAGTTAGTAGAAAAGCTATGTTTTGTCTGCACGATCGATGACTTGACCCCTGAGAACGTGGTTTGTAATTTTGAAATATAGGTCGGAACAACTTAGAGAGCGAAATAAATAAAATAGTAGAAAAAGTTACACCAACTGAACTCATCTATATCACGCTTGCTGCCTCTTCACTCACGGTAGTGTTTCTGTTTTGTCTGGAAGTGGGATTGGTTACCACAGAATCATCCTCCAGGAATCTTTCCATCCCAGCAATAGGTATAATTAAGGGTATAAATAGGGTATTAGAGTTAGGTCATACTTATTCAAGAAGATATATAGCTGTTGCATGTTTTAAAATGGAAATTACAATAGGTGTATTATTAGCCTGCATTATTGGATCCCTGCCGTTGTTGGGTTTACTAACGTGGTGGTGTAACGAGATATGGTACGTTCTCCCTCTGAAATTTCAACTTTCCGGTACTGCTACGAAGTTACCACCTGGCCACCTGGGATTTCCCTTTGTTGGCGAGATGCTTACCTTCCTCTGGTACTTCAAAATTCTTGGCCGCCCAGATGATTTCATCAATTCCAAGAGACGCCGGTAAGATCATGATGTCATTCTTCCGCATTTTTTTTTTGTTTGTTTCTTGAAGCGTAAGAGTTTCGCACCATTCATTTTAATAAATAAAACTAATTTTTTTTAGTGTTACTGTAAAGGAAGGATGGAGTCGTAAGAGTATGGTATTACTGATTTAGTTTTCTAATATTCATATGGATTGAAATATATAATCAGTATCCAATTCCAAAGCAGCCTCCATGCATGGCCTACTTAACATATTTTTTAATATGATCAGGTACGGCGACGGAGTAGGACTGTACAGAACCCACCTTTTTGGAACACCGTCAATTGTAGCATGTTTCCCAGCAGTCAGTAAATTCATTTTCCAATCAAATGACATATTTATTTTGAAGTGGCCAAGCGTGGATATTTTAGGCCAGAAGTCTTTGGTAGTAGCTCAGGGAGAGGTCCATAAAAGACTTAGAAACCACGTTACTAATGCTATCACTCGGCCAGATGCTCTTTGCCGCATAGCTGTTCTCGTACAGCCGAGGTTGGTAGCTGCCCTCCAGTCATGGGTCGATAAGCGTAGAATCAATACTTACAAGGAGATTAAAAAGGTGAGATCCATTTTTATAGAAAGAAAAAACTAAAAAGTTCTATTAAATTTTAGGACCCACAAAAGTTTACTTTTATGATTTTCTTCCGTCAAAATTCACATTTGATTTACTACGTACTCATATTATCTTTTTAATCACATAGAGTGGTTTCTTTTCTCTTTTTATGTTTCTTTACTCAAAAGATATTTCATGATATTATTTGTAAAATTATATTTATATCCCAAGTAACTAATTCTACTATCCGACTTATCATAGATTATTGGAAAATTAACTCAAAAATAGTGAGCAAAAATTATGCTTTACGAGAATTAATGATTCTAGTTGCGCCCTTAATTAGTTGTTATATATATATATATATTGGTTTACGAGGGAGTAGCCTATTTATTGCAAATTAAGCCAAAGATCCTTGAAATATATATTGATTTTGTGCCCTTAATTATAACAATTAATTAACAGGTAACCTTCGAGAACATTGGGAAATTATTCGTAGGCTTGCAACCGGGACAGCAGTTGGATGCCATAGATGAGTTGTTTAAGGGGTTGCTCCGTGGAATTAGAGCTTACCCATTGAACATTCCTGGAACTGCCTATCGCCATGCTATGCAGGTTTAAACCCGTACAATAAACTAGTTCTCTTTTAACCTGGCCTTACCTGTTTAAGAGGTCAATTTCCTGCTTATGTGACTCACTCTCCAAATATCTGCGAAGGCCTAGATTTGTCATAAGGAGGATAAATTATGGAATATTGTAATATAATCTATCATATATCTATCTATGGTGTTAACTGTGACAGTGCAAGAAGAAGCTTGACGCAATATTCAGAGGGGAACTTGAGAAGAAGAAAAAGCAACACGAGTCTGAGAAGACAAATGATCTAATGGATGGACTGATGCAAATTGAAGACGATGAAGGAAGTCAATATTTAAGTGATCAAGAGGTGCTAGACAACATTGTTGGCCTTGTTGTTGCTGGGTATGAGTCTACGTCCGTTGCTTCAACGTGGGCTATTTACTATCTTGCCAAGTATCCTCATGTCCTTGCAAAGCTACGGGTATGATTTGTACAAGAAGAAATAGCTAGATTCTCGCAAACAAAATTGCGGTTTTCTTCGATTGACATTTTCTTTTTTTATAGGAGGAGAACACTGCTCTATGCAAGAACAATAAAGGAGATTTCATTACACTCGAAGATGTTGCTAAACTCAAGTACACAAACAAGGTATGGATACATTAAGTAGCTAGGTTTGGTACACCGTTCCCTGTCTTTAACTGTTAATAACTATCATTTTACTAATCCAAGCTCTTGCTCTATATTCTTCAAGCAGGTGGTGGAAGAAACTATAAGAATGGCCAACATTGCAGCGTTTATTTTTAGAATGGCCACCAGAGAAGTTGAGTATAAAGGTACCTCTGATCATTAGCTTTTTGGTCTCCTTTTCTCCTGGTAAGTTCTGGAGGATAGTTGAATTGATCGAATAGATGATAAATATCAATGGCTATGCACATAGGTTATAAGATACCGAAGAATTGGAAAGTGATTGTCTGGGCTCGATACTTCCATACAAATCCTGAAAATTTTGAGGATCCTATGTGCTTCAACCCAGACAGATGGAATGTAAGTTCAAAATTGCAAATCATATCGGTTACATGAGAAAGCTGAATATTATGCCTGGCTTATCATTAAAACAATTTTCTTACATAGGAACCGGCAAGGCCAGGAACGTATCAAGTTTTTGGTAATGGATCTAGAATCTGTCCAGGAAACAAGCTTGCTCGCCTACAACTGGCACTTTTTTTACATCATTTGTCTATAGGATACAAGTAAGCATCCAAATCTTTTTTCACTAGTCACATGCTTTGTTAAACGTAATGAATATTGTTTGTAGAAACAATTAACTGTATTGTTATTATGTTCGTAGTTTTGTTATGTACGATGATGCAAACCTACCTTAATGACATGTATTCTTCTCACCTTGCTATAACATGAACACCCTCTCTCTAATGTTATTGTGATGAAATTTCAGGTGGGAACTACTTAATCCTGATGCTGACATGATTTATCTTTCACATCCATTGCCAGTTGATGGGGTTGAGATTGTATTCGACAAGATTTAGTAATTTCTTTCTTATTATTTGTAATGTATAGTATTATTGCATAATAATAATAAATTATGAGATGAAAAAAGTCAATTTACTGGTTGTGAGACAGCTAAAAAGGATTTATCGGTGTAGCAGATTAAGGAAGCCTACGTCTATGTACTGTCTTCTAATATTATGCGTACTCACAATACATACCACCAAAAAAGTAAATGTTTGTTATTCATTACCTTCAAAATATAATTCCGACTTAATTATCACTAGCAAAATAAATTTATAGTATGATCGTGAAAATCAGGTCAAATCCAAGAAAAATTTTGTTAATATTCCTACAATATACTGAAATAAAAAAGAACGGTGGATTTGAATGAAAAATTAAAGAAACAATAATTCTAAAAATAATAAATTGATATGTCGTTAACTCAGTTCAAGGGTCCACACATCTATTCCTATAAATTTGTTGATTAAAATAAATATTCTTTCACGTTAAGCAAATACATTCAATATCCCTTAAAACTGAGGGAAATCGATGAGATTACAAGTAAATTAATTAGACAAAACTCTCTAATCAATTTCTTTTCTTACCATAAAGAGAATTTATCATTGAAAGCAATTGTCATTCACTCGGCAGTAGTTTTTGGAGTAAAGTCTGTGCATTTATTTTAAGCAAACGATCAAAAGCTTGACAATTTAACTAAGTTTATTCTTTCTTTTTATGGAATGTGTTAGAATAGGAAATATTGTATTATTAATGTATTGACTTATCATATGTAGTATGCTACACCGTAACACATGTACTGCCCGAATCATATAAAATAGTAGAGGTGGCTATCTTATTAAGTCAAGCCTCTAAATTATCACAAACCTTGTTTAAACTTGGTATCAGAGCTGATTTATCTTAACAGATTTGTGCCTCCCTCTCCGTTACACTCTTCTTCAAACGGTAGCCCCTCTGATTGTTTTTTATTGCTACTGCTTCTCTTTCATTTTCCTCTATCAGCAACGATTTCTGATTGCTACTTCTTCTCTGCAATGCTGATTCTCTCCTTCACAATCAGTATGTTATTGCTGATTTCTGATTGTTATTTCTGCCTTACGATCAGCGTGTTATTACTTGCTTAATTGTGCTATTGTTTCTGTGTTTTTCTGTTGTTTCTTTGCTACTGCTCCAGAGTCAGCTTCTGTTTTCTACTCACCTTCTGCAATATAGATCCTTCGGTTTTTGCTGTAGGTGACACCATTATCAGCCCTTCTTCTCCCAATATCAATGCAGTCATGCTTCCCTCTACTGCTATAACAACTGTTATTCCCCTCTCGAATACACAGCAGGTCATCAACCTCAAACTCACCAATTCCAATTATCTATTTTGGCGTATGCAGATGAAGTCATATCTTATTGGCCAAGGGGTGTTCTCGTTTGTTGATGGCTCGCATTCCTGCCCTTCTACGCTTGATCTATCCAGTCACTCTACTGCCGCCTCTGCCAACATTAATTATGTCCCTTCCTAAGTGTTTCTCACATGGAAACAACAAGATCAACTAATACTTAATGCTTTACTCTTATCCTTCTTTATTGATGTTCTTCACCTTATGGTGGACTGCCCAACTCCGGCAAGTGTTTGGAGCACTCTAGAATGGCCCTTGCCTCTCTATCCAACTCTAGGATTATGCAATTACATGGCTCTCTCCAGGATCTTCTTCAAGGTGATGATATTGTCACTCTCTACCTACAGAAAGCTAAGGGATTATTTGACGAACTAGCTGCAGCAGGCAGAACTATCTCCCTCACTAGCGGAATTTAATGGAATTCGCGACCCCAAGATCAATCTAATCCAAGTTTGTTGAGATTTGAATGAGCTTATCACAATGGAAGACTTGCTCCAAGGCAACAAGACTATAAACCAACTCAATCACAACGCCTACACCTAGAGACGAGCAAAGAAAGTATAAATTCACAACAAAGAATGGTCAATTCTTTGAAGAGTTGAAAGTTCAATCAAGAACCAAGATTGAGCAACCAAAAAGTCGGCTACAATGCTGAAAATATAATCAAAAGTCTCCCTAAAATTATTCCTAAAAAGTATCTAAACTCCAAGTCAAAACCCTAGTTTCCCTAATGGATCTCATATAAGCCCAATTTAAATAATAATCAACCCAAGCTAAAACTACTCCAAACTAATTAAAATAAACAAATTAAACAAGTCTAAAACCCAAAAAAAAAATGTCTCCTCTCAAAATAAATAAAGTTTGATAGCCCAATTAATTAAATAACACAAGTTTGTTGTTTCCGTATTCTGTTTGGCAGCAACAAAAGCCCAACTTAAAATGAATGGTTCTCTCTCGTGTTAATGAATTAGAAAACGTGCCATATACCATTGGAAAGGTATGGAAGTCTAGTTTCCATCCCAACTGGAATCACATCACAATTCGATCTGTAGATCTAGTTATGACTAAAAGAGTATCGAAATGTCAAACTATCCGAATCTAGTCTTCTTCTCCCAATCCTTGTATAATGGTCTTGGTTCCACCAACAAGCCCCTCTTGAACATGAATCAAATTAATCAAGGCTTGCTATTTATTATTACAAATCCTCTTGAAGTCCACCTTAACCCATGTATCTTGAAGAAGTCTATTGAAAGCTTCTTTGAACTTCTTAGCCCTAAGCCTAGTAACTAGATGGAACCTTCAATGGATCCTTTGATGGTTGGATCGCATCAGGAGCTCTCTTCAATCCATTCCAGCTACCGCACCGCTACTGCCTACACCTTCACACCCTCCCTCTGCATATGCTGCACATCATGCCTTCATTGGATTTAATGGCAATAACTCCTCTTCTCATCGGGGCAAAGGAAGAAGAGGAGGCTGGAGAGGTAACTCTCACAGAAATTACAAACAGTATCATGGTTAGCCTTATCGTGGAAACAATGGGAGCTCTTCCTGGTAGAACACCAGGAACTACGACAGCAATTGGCAGCAGCAGAAACAAGAAGGGCAAAACCAGTGGCCTCAGTAGATTAGATGCCAACTTTGCAGCAACATCGGACACTCTGCACAACAATGCTCTCAGCTTGTTCATCATGGGAATCAAGCCTTGGCCAACCTCTCTTTTAGTGATGCTTCAGCATCAAATCCTGTCACTTGGTTCCCCGATACAGGTGCGAATCAACATGTTACTCCAGACATTGCCGGTACGACACATGGAGAACCTTATCTTGGTAATGATCCATTGTATATTGGTGATGGTAAGGGACTTATTATATCTAATACAGCTCATAAAATTTTGCATACTCCAAAACGAACCTTTTACTCTATCTAATAATCTACATGTTCCATAAATTAAGAAAAGACTCTTATTTGTTCAATAATTTTGTCGTGAAAATTGTGTCTTTTTTTAGTTGCACTCTTCTTTTTTCTATGTCCAGGATCTCATAACCAAGACAATTTTTATTTTCGGACATAGTAAAGATAATCCCTATATCCTTTCCGAGTCCTCTGTCACGTGTCTTCCCCAAGCTTTTCTGTCCACTTCTGCCGATGTTTGGCATCGTCGTCTCGGTCATCCCAGCTCTTGTGTTTTGAGTCTCTTAGCGTCAAATAAAAAGGTTGCATGTACTTCTCGTCATTTAAATTTTCAATGTCAAGCGTGTCCATTAGAAAATCAACTCATCTGTCTTTAGGACCTATGGGTCATAAAACGTCTGCTCCTTTTGAACTTGTTTTTAGTGATGTGTGGGGTCCTGCTCCTAAGTTATCTTTGGATGGTTTTCATTATTTTGTTAATTTTACGGACGCGCATACAAAATTTATCTTGTTTTATCCTCTTGTCATCAAATCTGATGTATTCAATGTGTTTCATCAATTTCAGGTCTTCGTCGAATGACAATTCTCTCAAAAAATTAAATCTGTTAAAACTGACTAGAGTGGTGAATATCGTAAATTAAATTCATTTTTTAAAACCATTGGTATTCATCATCACCTCATATGCCCACATACATATGAATAAAATGGTACTGTTGAGCATCGTCATCGTTATATTGTTGAAACTGGTCTTACTCTTCTTGGTCATTGTGAGACACCTTTAAAATTTTGGACTTATGCCTTTGAAACCTCTGCCTACCTCATTAATCGTATGTCTACACATGTTTTACGCAAAAAATCTCCTTTTGAATGTCTGCTTCGCCAACCACCAAATTATGCTTTTTTATGTACTTTCGGATACCTATGTTTTCCCTTCCTTCGACCTTATAATACTCATAAGTTATACTATCTATCAATCTACTCCATCTGTGTTCTTAGGCTATAGTTCATCTTATCTAGGATATCATTGTCTTGACTTATCATGTAAGTGTATCTATATCTCCTGTCATGTTTGATTTTATGAACAAGTGTTTCCGTTTCTTGAGTCTACCCATATCCTTATATCCACCAGCTATACCCATCCGTCTACCACTGTCACACACCTTCCCTCGCTCACCATCTTTCTGTCTACCACACCATCAACCACACCACCCACATCCTTTAACCCCATTGTCCCCTTATCACCATCTGCCTCCATATCTATTGATCATTTTGCAGGTACAAGGTCTGCAACGTCGGAGTTGTCTGTCTCTTCCAGCTGCTGTCTCTCCAGCATAGTCATCCAGCTCTTCCTCTCTATTTAGATCATCTTTCATGTCTTCACCTAGTATGGACCTCTGTGTTGATCTATCCAATTATAATCTTTCACGACTACCATCCCCTGTTCAGACCCCTGCTCCTCCAGCACAGTGACAACACCTCATGGTACTGCGTCCCAGACATAACAGGATTGCCAACATCATTTCAGTCGTTGCTTCTTCCTCACAGCCTCTAGTCTCACGGGTAATGTCTCCCTCCACTTTCAGACCTCTTACTTTTAAGGAGGTCGACCGTTTTATATGCTGGCATACTGCCATGAAATCTGAAATTGCAACTTTACATGCCTATGGTACTTGATCCTTGGTACCTTTTGATCCCTCCATGAATATGGTTGGTCGTCGATGGGTGTACAAAATAAAGCGTCGATCTGATGGTGCTATTGACCGCTATAAAGCTCGCTTGGTTGCACGTGGGTTTACTCAACAGGAAGACATTAATTACTCAAAAACCTTCAGTCCTGTTGTTAAATCGACTATTATTCAGTTAGTTCTCACTATTTTCGTGTAAAAAGGATGACATATTCGACAACTTGATGTCCATAATGCCTTCCTCAATGGTTCACTTCGAGAGGTTGTTTACATGGCATAACCCACAGGTTTTGTAGACTCTACTTTTTCAAATCATGTATGTCTTCTTCATAGGTCTCTGTATGGTCTAAACCAAGCCCGAGGGGCTTGGTACACCCGCCTGAGTGACTTTCTTCAGACTATTGGTTTTCGGGCTTCCAAAGTTGATACCTCTCTCTTTGTTCTGACAAGGAATCATGATATTTGCTATCTACTTGTCCATTTTGATGACATTTTACTTATTGGTAACAACTCTACCTTAATTTATCGCCTGATTACCTTACTGAGTTTAGAATTTAAGCTCCGTGACTCGAGTAATGCTCATTATTTTTTTGGGGTTAAGGTCACTGCTACCAATATGGAACTCATGCTGAGTCAGCATAAATATGTTCTTGATATTCTCTGTCATGTTGGTATGTCATCCTATAAACCTGTTGATACACTAGCCTCTATTTCCTAGATTGATCTATAGTCTAATGTGTTATTCTCGAATCCTACTCCTTTTCGACAAATTATTGGTACTCTTCAGTATCTCACATTTACTAGACTGGACATCTGTTATGCTGTAAACAAGGTCTGTCAGTTTATGCATGCTCCTATTGAGAGTCATTGGGCTGCTATTAAACGTATACTGCGCTACTTGAAAGGTACATCCTCTTATGACCTCCACCTTACTCGTGGCTCCTCTTTATCACTTCATGGGTTAACTGATGCTGATTGGACGAGGAGTGTTGATGATCGAAAATCTACTGGTGGATATATTGTTTTTCTTGGTATCACCCCTGTTTCATGGAAATCTGGGAAGCAACGCACTGTTGCTCCCTCCTCTACTAAAGCAGAGTATAAAGCTTTGGCTGATGGTACTGCTAAGGTTTTTTAGTTACGCTATCTTCTAACAAATCTGTGTTTTTTCGCTAGTTTTGTTACTACTATCTGGTGTGATAATTTGGGTGCTACTTATTTGTCTGCTAATCCGATTTTTCATGCTTGAACAAAACATGTTGAAGTTGATTATTGATTAGTACTTAAAAGTGCATTTTTATCAAGGTTTTATATCATCATTTTGCAATTAAAGCATCAATAACTCCTTAACTAAAGCATGCTTTATAATAACAAGTCTGATACTATAAGATACCTTTAATTTATGATAAATATTCATCTTAAATGCAGGCCTATCATATAAATCAAAGGATTGATTGATGAGTTTAACTACTGAAATTGAGAAGACAAAGAGAGGGTTAAGCTTAGAAAAGAGATGTTGGTTTAGTCCAAACTGGAACACTGTTCAGTCATTGGGTCATGTCTGAAGCTGTAGATCTTGGATTTCAATTTGGTTTATATGGCTAGAAAGCTAAGACATAGGCCTAAAACATTCATGAGGAATAAAACACTCAATTCTGCTGTGTGGAAGTCCAAATCTTAGCAATAACGGAGTAGTCGGAATGTCCTGCAGCTTAGATAATGTTCAGTGTTCAGTCCATATCTCGAGTTCTAGAAGTCCAAATGCACTGATTCTTTTTTTGTTGGAAGGTTGAGACAATTTTCTAGAACTTTCATGCGGACAATATGTTCAAATTCTGACATTAGCAATGACGTTTTGTTCAGATAAGAAGATAAGGATTGTCACCAAGTCAAGATGTGGCCACCCACTCAACAATTAGTCATCAAATCAATAGTTCCAAATTTTAGCCTATAAAAGGAGGCATTTCCCATGCATTTAGGCATCTTGGTTTTCAGATCAAGATCATGTTCTTGCTCTCTCTTTTTATATTTTTGTAATGCTTAAGTTTTGTTTATATTAATCTCTTATTTATGCTTTTCATTTCCTTTCCTTTACTTAGTTAGCTTATATCTTATTTATGTTCTTATCTTGTTTATCTATGTTTCTCTTCTTCATTATGTTTAGCTAAGTTTATTATGTCAAGGTGAAAAGGTTACACTAATGCTGTAAGAATAAGTATAGTATAAACTCAACATAGACTTTAATGTTTGATCCTAACATGTTTTGTATTTGTTATCTTATTCACTCTTAATACTTTGCTTGTTAAATGATTAATCTAGATTTATGTTGTATAACCTTGGTACAACAAATACTTGGCACTTGCATAGCCCAATCCGTATGGTATAACCGACACATGTGCTATGAAAGGAACTTGATTTGTTGTTAACATAAGTTATAATCATAAATACCTGACAACATTTACAAGTATTAGCATTATTCGAATAAGATAACTAATGTAATCATGTTAACAATTTATAATCTGATTGGAACCTCCTTTGTATATGGTTTCCAGTTGAGTAATAAGAGTTTATACTATAATTGTTTGAAATACCATTAGTGGATCCTCTAACCTTGATAATTGTTTTTATCATTGTTTAATCCTTATATCAATATCACATCTCAAAGCTCTCTTCAACTTCTTATTATTATTATTATTATTATTATTATTATTTATAATTTATATAGTTAACCTCCATATAGTTCGACCCCGGTCTTGCCGGGTTATTTATTACTTCGACACTCCTACACTTGGGAGAAGATATCAATCT
>Ga0307509_10008653_pt1 | contig 12919 bp, 16 predicted proteins | sample 10_EM_MG_FD_202245 | JGI IMG/M metagenome (GOLD analysis project Ga0307509, IMG submission 202245) | Populus trichocarpa ectomycorrhiza microbial communities from riparian zone in the Pacific Northwest, United States - 10_EM | ecosystem: Host-associated > Plants > Roots > Unclassified | place...
TACTTCAGGTCCCAGGTATTCAATGGGTATCGGTTTCGCGGAGGGTGGGTCGCCAATTGGACGAATCCCAACTCCGTGTTCCTGATCCGTAATCCGCAGATCTGCTGGTTTGTGTAGCCTTAGGCGTCGACATGGTGCGGCCTACCCTCACACCATCCAGGAGAATATTTAAAATTCCACCCTCAGGCAGACTGCGTCTTCCCCACCCGCACGGCCCGCTTCGGTGTTGCCCTAACTTTCACCGGGCCGCTCAACCTTAGTGAGTTCCGGCCTGCAGATTTTTCGGTGGGTTGCTATCCGACTGACCTGGCTCCCCCGGGTGTGCCCATCGGAAACAGAACTGAAAAAACATTCGCATGATCTGCAACCGATCGAGGGGGGTTGTCCTTGTCCCACCTGTTCCAGCGGGACATCCCGAGCGCTGCTTCATCACACCGTGACAATCGAGACCGCGGCGGCACACGGTGGGCAAACGCTTATTTTGAGGTATCTGCCAGCGGGCTGCTCACCCACGCGGTCGTATTCATAGCCGTTACCATGCATAATCTCGTATTCCAAGCTCGGCTGATGGGAGGTGCAAGGGACGCGATCCTGGCGGGGATGTTCCCTGAGTATCTCAAGAAATTCTTTGCAGATTATTTCGGTAACACTGGGTACCCACAGTGGTGTTGTGATGCACTCAAAAGCGTTGGGGTGGACCTATTGGAAGGGTTGGAGGACCCAAAGGTGATTCCGGGCGACGGAGCTCGATGGGAGTATGCATAGATGCGTCGGGAGGTGCGGGAAGCAGTCGTAAACGTATTAACGGCGCCCCCTCCCTTTACCCTTGCGGCTTGGTCGAGCATTTTTCCCCTTCCGATGCTCAGCTACCTTCCTCGACTTCCTGATCTGATCTACCGTTTTGAGTTCCGTCTTGACCCTTCCGACCGTCTTCCCACCATATCTCTTCCCCAGCGCAGCCTTCTCGCCCCCCCTCCTCAGTTGCTGCCGTGGAACCTCACCCCCACCGGCGCCACCCTCATCAGTTTCCTTCCTCTTTCGCTGCCTCGACTTCCTCTCGTAGTTCACGTGCGCCTTATCCAATTGCTTTGGCTCCGAAACCTTCCTATGCAGATACCTCTTCCCGCCCTGTCCACCATGACTACTCTCAGTCTCCCCGACCCTCGGAAGGCTCTTCTTATTCTTCGACTTCCACTCGTCGAATCGTCCGCTGCGATATGTAGCCGGGAGCTTGGCACCACTCTCGGTTTTGACAAGCTTGACGTTATCAGCCCCAACGCCGTCCCCTTGGACGAACTTTTTCTTCTTCTTGTCCCAGGTCATCTGTTTTCGTTTCCTCTGGTCCATGAGCGCTTCGTCTCCTGCGAGGTCAAACGTAGCATTTCTGGCTTGTTCTATGAACGAGGCGCCGTCCCTGAGAGAGTACCTGAGCGGGGATGAGATCAGACACAGGAACGGTGCGCCGCGGTATCAACCCACCCTTTCTCTGTGTTAGCATCCTTCTGGACGTAAGGCATATAGTACTCAGAGTCCTTGTAATCGTGGTTCCCTTTCTTATCTCTCTTCGAAGACGAGGAATCGAAGACCTCCTACACATCCATCAGCTGTGTAATGGGAAGAGAGAGAGGATTCGTCGTAACGCACAGCAATATCATTTTCGTCTGCCATCGCGACTACCCGACTCGCAGGCTCTTCCTCTTCCTCGTCCTCCGGCTCCTCCTTTGGGACCGATATAAGGGCCGCCCGATTCACGGCCTTCTTCAGAGCTTTTCTCCGTTCCTTCATCAACGCAGCCGTAGTTTCAGTTCCCTTCCGCTTGTGAGTTTTGTGGGCAACCTCAAACACAGTTTCTGCAGGGGTGAACGAATTGATGACCTTGAGCAACGCAGAGCGCTTCTCTTCCTCGGCTTGATCACCCGAGGCATTCGCCCGAAGGACGCCGTCTGCCGACTTATGGAAGAGTACAGGGTGGATCGGTGTCGATGTGCTGACCAGCCCATGTGACGTGGGATCCTTGGACATCTCTTTGGCCCGCTTGTAACTCGCCTGACTGGCTTTTCCCTTACTCCTCTCGTACATTCCGTGGCCCTTTCGCATGATCTCCCGAAGAGGCTGAATCGAGCTGTCCTCAGCGTCCAAGCTCTTGATCGATTCCAGTTCCTGGTCGATCGCGTCACGAGGGAATGGTCCGAGGACTAAGGAGTCGCTCCACGCCCTGGTATCTTCGTGAGAAACCTGGTTCTTAAGAGGTCGACCGAGGAAAAGTTGAAGATCAAGGAGGTACGGAAGTTCTGGTATCGTGAGGAATGACCACGCCCAACCCGTCCTTCCCGCCCTCGCGGTCCTACCAACCCGATGAACAAACACCCTCGCCCCTGTGGGGAAGTCGTAGTTCACAACGTTTTCCAAGACAGGAATATCAATGCCACGGGCGGCGACGTCCGTTACGACCAAGACATTGGTTATCCCTCGCCTGAATCTGTCCATTTGAATTGAACGAGCTGTTTGGTCGAGAGTACCGTAGATCTGAGAGACGGAATAGCCAGCGGTGGTTAGAAGGACGGTGAGGTATTCGACGTGATGTTTCGTGGCGACGAAGATGAGGGTTTGGTGGGGTGCAGCGTATTGACTGAGAGCCTTCTTCTTTCCCTTGCCTTCGGGCACCTCTTCCGGCTCGTTGGACCCCAGCGGCACGCCAATTACATCTCGAAGCAGAACAAGGAGACAGGCGTCCTTCTCAGCCTGTTTGACGGAGAAGAAAGACATCCTGAGGTCGGTGCTGATCTTCCCCTCCGCGTCGAGGCGGACAAGTTTGGGTGTTTGGAGGCCGGCCTTGGCAAATTCTACAAGAGATTTCGGAAGTGTTGCGGAAAAGAGGAGGGTCTGCCGAGCGAGGGGAAGGCGATGGATAATCTCCGTCAATGCTGTCTCAAAACCCATCTCGAAGAGTCGATCTGCTTCATCAAAAACAACATATTGGATGGACTTGAGGTCCAAATTCATCTCGACGATGAGGTGCAACAGCCGACCAGGTGTCGCAATTATGCTGTAGAAATTTCAGAAATGAGGGGGGGGGGTCGCACACCACTGTGAAAATGCTCACACGTCTGGGTTGTTTGATATCATCTCAAACTGCTCATCCATCCCTTCACCGCCAACCACCAACGCCCATCGCAGACTCTGACCCCTAGAACCCCCCGCCTCGGTCTGGTTATCCCCTGCGTGGTTCCCTTCTCCGGAGTGCCATTTCCTAACGAGCTCCTTCCCGACTTTTAAAATTTGCAGGGCCAATTCTCTGGTCGGTAGCAAGATCAGAGCGCGTGCACCAAAGGCAGTAGAGTGTCTTCCCCCCAAGCGCTGAGCGAGGGGTACCATATACGCGAGAGATTTTCCGGAACCTGTGCGAGCCATCCCGACAAGATCCTGGGGCGGGTCGGCGAGAAGCAGGGGAATTGAGAGTCGTTGGATGGGAGTTGGGACCCTGAATCCTTGGAGTGTTAGGGAACGTAACAGAGATGGGTGTAGACCTCAACAGAAAGTCTCAGCCCAGAGGAACGACGGGCAGTAGGAATTATTGTGCTCACCCATGCTTTGAAAGCTTCCCCCGCCAACTTCGCCTTTCGTAATCTTGGCCTTTCCCTTGACCTTCTTGACCACCTGCGTCCCCTCCTTCGCGTCGCGTTTCGCCGTGGCCTGGCGGATAATCTCTTGCAGATCCTCGTCATCATCTTCGCTCGCCTCGAGGGCTTGATCCTCGAATCCCGAAATTCGTCGTTTCTTCTTGCCAGTCAGAGCAGCAAATATGTCGGGTTCCTGGCCAACATCGGAAGGAACTTCAGAGAACGAGTCCTCTTCTTCGTCTGTTGGATCCGGTCGAGGGCGTTTCGGCATCCAGGCAGAATATTTTGAAGGGTCGGCGGATGGGTGATTTTTTGATCGGCGTTCCCACGGTTGCTGAGTCGATCATCGGGGTCGCCGGTCCCTGGTTACAGCCGACCCCAACTCACCTCTGCTGGTAAGGACCATTATCCTGACTGCCCCACACATTGAAGCTTATCGGGATTTTTGTCAGGCTAAAAGAACGTGTCTTTACTCTTGGCTTCAGCGATAGCCATCTGAACGCCGAACGGACTCGGAGTTATCGAGCAACCAGGCTGGATCATACCCCCTTCTTCCCCACATCGATACCCTTCTGCCGTCATGGCCACCGAATTCCCCCAAGAAATTGTGGACGAGATCATTGATCACATTGCTGACAATAAAACGACGAGATTCGTGTCACTCAGAGACTGCTCCTTGGTTTCGTCGCAATGGCTGTATCGCAGCCAAAAGTACCTTTTCCACGAGATTCGGTTTACGAACGCCCTCTTTTCGAAATGGTGCGACGTTGTTCAACCAGGGGATGGCGGACCTTCTCCCCACGTCGCAATCCTGGATTACGATGCCAGCTTCAACCTCACTGAAACGAGGCAACTCGCACAACACCACCACCATCTCTCTTCCTTCACAAACCTTCAGGAGCTCCAGCTCCGTGCAATGCCGATCTATTGTTTCACCGAAGGGGAGCTTTCAATGTGTTTCAAACAGATGGGGCGTAGCGTTCGTTCGGTTTCCCTCCGGGCTTGCGAGATGACCGTCAACGATCTGGCGTCGTTCATCCATCACTTCACCAAGCTCGAGCGGTTGTCTATCATCGACCCCGTCGCCCACAGTACCGTACTCGACGATTCGGTGGAGTTTCCCATCCTCGGTGGGGTCCTGGAACTGCAGTACTTGTTTTTCGGTCGGGGTATTTGGGACTTCGTTCACCAACTATCTCAGCTACCGCTCGTATTCCATACCGTGGTTTTGGAGGGCATCCATATCAGCTTATTGGCACCGGTCAACGAGTTGCTAGCCACCTGTCGTGAAACCCTCACAAGGGTCGACATCCGTGACCGTGCGTTCGGCTAATTCTTGACATTCGTGGAAGAACGATTAGGGCTGACTCATAGCAACACTTCAGATTTTGTCAGAGGTATCTCCCTCACGGATTGCGATGCTCTTCGGGAGATGCACCTCAACACAGAGGTCATCAATCACCTACCTTCCATCATCCAAACTGTGACCTCTCGTCAACTCAAGGACATTCGACTCATCCTCTTGGACTCCTCACTCGAGAAGCATTTCGATTATCTGGACGAGTGGGAACTAATTGACGCAGAAATATGCGCCCTTGCCGATCGGGTGCGGCCAGCTGGTCGGGAGGGATGGAAGCTATCGGTGAGGTTCGTCGTCACTTCGGCCGTTGACGCTGGTGTGGTGGGGAAGTCTGCAGCGCGGCTACTCTCAGCCTCCAGCCGACACAAACACGTCACCATCTCCACAGACCTCATAGATTTACCCCAGACGGTTTGAAACACATGACAGGGCTACTCGAACCAACGTGTATATGGTTTTAACATGTGGTGGGTTCTGTAGGGATTTCGAGTATTGGGTGTCGTTAGAGGAATCTAGAGAAATAAGGGACTTGAACTCCACATGCGCAAAGGTGACAGCGTCGGCCGGTTCAGTACTGGACTCCGGCTGTGTTCCGTATGGTCACCCCGTCACGCCTTCTGTACCTCGTGCTCTCGGGGAGGGAAGCGAACTTGGAACTTGATACCCCACCTCGTAAAAACCCCTTGTAGGCCAGAGTGGGTAGTAAAACAGACCGCGGAGAAAGCAGCCGTATGGGTCGGTCTTTGACTGGGGGTCCTTCGCCGATATACCCCGGGCCGTCGAGCTGAAGAATAAGCTAGGACCTGGAGGATATCCGTTTCTACGGGGTTTTGTCGTGCTTCTCAAGATTACAACCCTCAACGGGTCTAACGTGCCCGCTGTTCCGGCGGCTACCACGGGGAACTGCCTCATCGCATCGACTGTGATTCTTTACCAACCCAACACACGCTGACGGGCTGTTCTCACCAGGATAGTTCCCAACCGTGTTCTTTTGCGAATTGCGCTGACGCCGCAGAACTCGTCGTCATCGACGAAGACGCGACCTCATGAGATGTACTTTGCGGGCCGGGACGCCCAAGTTCGTTGTCTGGTAAGCATCGTGAAGACGCCCGCCGGCTCGCAACCAATCCCGGCCCCAGCCTTCAACCCCTGGACGCCACACGCTATGAGTGAGAATCGTGTGTTCATTGATTTCAATTATCTGGGTTGGGATGGAGTGGGCAGGCACTGCCCGCCTCGACGGCCTGGTGGGCCGGGTGAGTGCCCTGATAGCAGATCATGGGAAGGGTTGCATGGCTGCGTGAGCTGAAATGGGTGATCTCTCGAATCTCGGATCCACTATTGGTCCCGGTAGGCTTTCGTGGAGGGGGTTGCGCGGGTCCATCGAGTTCCCTACGGTTTTGGCGGTGACCATGCCCCCAGTCACAGGGCGAGCTTTAACATCCACCAGGCCCACCTTCGTCATCAGGAACAGCGGCTCATGTGCGACCACACCGGACGAGCACACCGTTTTCAAAGAGCATATAGTTTTACACAGGGAATGAATCAACACAACGAGACGGATATCTAATATGTACCTGGAGGGCCTGCGTTCAGACGACCTAATACCGAAAATTGGAACTGAGTGTGAACGTGACGCCCAACAAAAACGCGAATCCGCTCACTGGAGAATCATCTCCCGAATCCCCCCTTCCTTAGTCTTCGTCATAGCTACCATCGTTGTCCTCATCACTACCATCACTGTCCTCATCACTCTCGCCGTAGACCGCACCATCCCCAGGACCGTATTCCACGTGCAAGGCGTGTTTCCTGAGCTCCACCACGTCTTTCGGGTCAACTCTGCCCCGTCTTTCAACAATCCTGACAGTCCGAAGCTTTGCCCCTCTCGATGCCCTTGCTATCCCCATCGCTATCACGGCCTTGGTATCGAAATCCTCCCTGTCAGCACAGAGAATGAAAACGAGTTCCTCCAATTTGGGGCAAACTACAACATCCAGCGAATTCAAGCCGGGGTGCAAGGCATGGATGAAGGCGCGTGGGTTTCTGCATTGGGTAAGCTTGAGGGTGCGTAGGTTTCTCATAGGGAGAAGCGTTTGGTAAGGACGATCTCTAGACGGAGGGCTGGTGCGGGAGATTTCTAGCCGTTGGGTCTTTGAGGTGTCGAATCGGGCGAGCGATTCAAGTACCAGGGAGGTGATGTCGAATCTGGTGGCCACATATTCCACAAGGACTTCCCCGTTCGGCCCAGCAAGCCGCATTCGTGACCGAAATTCGTCAACGTATAGGTGGACCTCGGTGAAGTTGGGGAGGTTTCTGAGGTTATCGAGTGAGCCGGGGAGTTGGTCCTCAATCATGGGGCCACGGAAGGCTGATTTCGTTGCCAGCTTGGCACCGATCGGGATCAACAGGTGGTTGAGCAAGAAGGAGGAAGGTCCACCCCGAATGATGTTCATCCGTTTTAGGTAAGCCAATGACACCAATCGACCATTTCGTGCACCGGAGGTTGGGGTTGCGGAGAAGAGTTCGATTATGCGGAGGTGAGGGGCGCTTTCGAAGAAGTCGAGAAGGTGGTTGGCGGAGATCACGCCCGGCAGCATATAGCCCAGCGTGAATGACGTGAGGTTGTCCATGTTCCTCCACGGTAGCTCTGTGCGAACAGCCTGCAGACGCAACTCGCACAACGAAGTGAGATTTCCGCCAAGCAGCGTAGGTGCGAGTACGGGGCTGTGTTGTAACCCGAGCCCACACTCGATATTTATGTCCAATTTTTCAAGAAGGAGCGCAGGGCGAGATAGGTGGGAGGTGATGCCCTGAAGATCTTCTGGTGTTGTCTCGATAGTTAGAGATCTGAGCCGCCCGACAGTGTTGGGGACGAGTTTGAGGAAGGGGTCCCGGGGAGATAGGCCACCTTCCCTATACAGCCACAAGTTTATGGGGGAGGACTTTGAGCGTTCGAGGTAGACGCGGGTTTTCTCTGCGTTCTCGCAGTAAAAGTCGGTCCACAAAGAGGAACGCGATACGAAGACCTCCCTCCAGGCTTGACATGTATGGGTCAACGTAACCAAGTCTTGGGCACGGTAGCGCATATCCCAGAAGTTCGGAATGAGAGTGAGGACTTCGGGAGGGATCCGGTTGATTGGGGAAAGCCTGTTCTTCAAGGACCGAATCAAGCGGAGGACCTCGAAAGCGCCCTGCTCGAGAAGGTCGATCTAAAGCGCGACGTAAGTCAGTCACAATCCATGGGGTGATTCTGTTTGTTGGTTAAACCTTCGCCATGTCGAGGACAGTACTCTCGATGCTGAAAACTCGACTTCAGTCGTCCGGCACGACGTATTTCATCGTTTTAGACGTACCTCACGCCAAGAGTCACACCTTGCAGTACATTATTCGCCGCGCATAGATGTTGAGATACGGAGGAGACTTGACTGGCAGACATGGTTGGACGCGGAGACAAAGTCCGAAATCCGATCGGCGATCGCCGATTTGCGCGGTCCATTTTCAATCCTCTACGGCGCGCTCAGCCGCAATAACTATGACAGTCACCAACTCCGTATAGCGTCCCCGTGCCGGGAGGCTTGCAATCAACTCCGGCCATCGCTTCTGATATCCATTCCGTTCCGCATATCAGAAACCCAACAGACAAGGGTGGAGAATGCAGGCCCCTGACATCGATCAGATGCTTCACGGGCACCTTCGGTGTTGTTGTTCATGCTATGGGTGATATCAGCGTCACCCATCCCTGGTCAGATACATCAATAAACCTGCGACCCGGCTTTTGATGGCTTTTGATGATTTTCGAGGCCGTGAAAGGCGAACCGAGCGGAAGTGTCGTGAAAGTGAATTCCTCACATCAAAACCCCATCAAAGTCATTCAGAAACCATTCGTATAACTTGAAGCAGTTCAAGCCCCCAAGTGGGTGGTGAGGGTAGATATGGTGTTCTAATAGCGAAGTGACTACAATCTTGGTAGGGCTAGTCGGCTCGAATTTTCTGTCCAGGTTCGTTCCCAGCGTTCACACAGAGATCCAGACGTCCAACCTTTATGGCGATGTCATGAAAGCAATCTGAAAGCCACCCGACCTGCCAAGACTACGCGATCAGACCGTGAGCGGAGCCTGGGAGTCCTCAATCACACGAGCCCGAAAGCCGTCAAAGCCGTCGTAGGTTTCCAGATGTATATAAGGCTGCACATTTGTTGGTCCCTCCCTCAACACTACGATGACCGGCCGCATGTTCTTGCTCGCTCGAAGTCCTCCCCTCCATACCACCCTGATCGACGAGGCCACTGGCTTGGCCGCGTACAAGGTGGACTCTCCTCAGAAGGTCTCACAACCCGTGACCAAGGTCAGAAAGTTGGACCCCCCGATTCAGCCTCCCCTCCATTGGATTGATGAGGGTGAGGACGACTATTCCAGTGATGATGTGGTAACGCAGGGAGGCGACCTCCCAGAGACCAGCGACGAGATGGCGAGGATCTACTGGAAGTCGGATAGGATAGTTTTTCGTGGGAGGATAACCACTCAGAAAGAGTTCCTGCCTGCCACTGGGAAACTACGAGGGTAAGCCATTCTGCCGCATATCTTGCTTGAACCTAACCCGAGTCCAATTCTAATATCAGGAGTTTCGCCTTTACTGGGCCGGACGGCGTTCAGTATAGGTGGGCGATGGGTTCGATGGGGATGGATTATCCCAAGGTACGCTTCCGTTTATTCCGTCTAAGTCTTCGACATTGACGTGGTACCCGATTGTGGTGTCAAGTTGGTCACTGCCGACGAGAGGAAGACCGTAATCGCTGAGTTTCACCGGGCCCACCACTTCACCAAGAAACGCAAGGCACGACTCGAGGTGCAACCGGTGGGAATGCATATGTTGGACTATATCGTCTTGACGTTCGTGTTCGTCGAAAACATGCGTAAAGAGCGAAACAAGGGGGTAAATAGTGCCGCCAATTACGCCTAATAGTGGATCATGCAAATAGCAGACCGTTGAAAGTACGCACCTCCCGGAGAGGCCGCATGAAGAATTTTGATGGGACCTTGTTCCTAGCCTCACCTCTTCAACGCAACATCACCGCTGAGCATCGCTTCCAACCCCAATTCTCCCAATTGTGAACAATGCAGAGGGTAACGAGGGCAGCGGTGACTCCTCGTTCGGCTCAGTGACGTCAAGGCCACCGCCAAACCTTCCCTGACCAGGGTTCATCAATTATCAGCGGCCATCCACGGGCGGAAGCAAGGGGAATTTTGGAAGGGTTAAGCGAGGGACAGCGCTGGAATCCAGGGGATGGCCTAAGACGGAAGATCCGCCAGTCCGGCAACTGCCCAGGTGATATTTGACCCCCTGGTCGCATGTCCTACTCAACCTTCCAAATGGGATGAGTTTCTAGCACTCTATCTCCCACGACCTACATTCCACCCTAGCCTTCGCCTACTGCCCAGTCCTCCTTGAAGCCAAGTCTATTTCTTCGGATGATCGGGTCATTCACCGATCATCGCGAGCAGTGCACACCAGGAGTGGGATCGGCAAATTTCGCGGCTAAATATAGCCGGCGCTGTTGCGCCCAAAGGGGCCTGGGGCGAAAAATAGGTAGAGTGGGCGGCCTACACCTGGTTTCATTTTGATTGGCCATTCACCAAAGGACATAGCCCCTATTCCTTGTTTTTCCCACCACTGGCACTCCGTCGAGCGGTTCGCAACCCGACCTCAAAGACCTTGTTCTTTCGTTCGATTTGTGGTTCATCGCGTTTGTCGTCCATCGCGGTCGTGGTCCATTGCGCGGCAGTGGGAGTGGGTCGCGCATAGAGGATCTGCACCCGTGCCCGGCGTCACGCCGCGGTACGGAACCAATGAACGACAAACCGAGGCTGTGTTGTCTGGAAAACAGTCTAACGAAACAACACCAGGCGTAACGGGTAAAACCTCGTGCATCACGATCTGCGAGTTGCATGTAGAAAACGCCCTCGTCGTGCCTAGAACCCTTGAAACACGTATAAATGTGAACTCAGCTGGGGACTGGAAGCACCCCAGCATAGCAAGATGTTCCGCCCTGCTGATCTCGCAACGTTGCTTGTTCTGGGCTTACTCACAGAACGTGTGGTCGCCGTACCCACACCCCGTGCCCCCGGAGCCGTACGTTTCCTCCCTCGACACTGCATGGTCGGCTTTCCTGAACACCTTGAAGATTTCCTGGGGTAGCTGCGTGAGCTTCGGGGTTGATTCCGCGGACCCCAACTTGCAGTGCGGAACCCTCGATGTTCTGATGGACTATCACGACAGCTCCGCCGGAACGGCACACCTTGCGGTGGTCAAGTGGGCTACCACCGCTTCACCGAAGCTCGGTACCATCTTCTTCAATCCAGGTGATTCACTCCATCCGTCATTCGCAGTCTGCCACTAACATCCCATTTTCACAGGTGGACCCGGCGGTTCAGGTGTCCAGGTTCTCCCAGGGCTCGCTGAGTCGCTCAACCTGGGCACCGGGGGTGCGTTCGACCTGGTCTCCTGGGACCCCCGGGGAGTAGGGGTGACATCGTAAGTTCACGTTGTGGTTCCAATGCGATCGGCTGACCGCACGTTATCATCAGCCCTGGACAGGTCACTTGTTTCACTTCCCAAGTTGATGACGCGACGTTCTGGGTCAACTCGGTGGTCAGGGGTATCAATGAAACCATCTCTGGAAAGTTCAATGACAAAGACTACAACGAACTATACTCGCAAGCCGACCTGTCCGAAAATAAGTTCAGTGACCTCGCGACACATTGCCAAAGCGCTCCTCTCGGACCATACTTGAAATACGTTGGGACGAGTTCTACCGTTCGGGACCTCGTCTCCTTGGGAGATGCGATCGTGGGGGTGGGGGAGCCAATCGATTACTGGGGGGTCTCTTATGGTACCGTGCTCGGATTCAATTTCATCAACAGTAAGTTACCCCGACATTCTAACCGCCCTCGTACCCTTCGACTAAAGTCCGGCTCTAGTGTTCCCTGAGGTACGATTGACCCATTTCAAATGTCAAAAGCTATGCTAAGTGTATGTAGCGCGTGGGGCGTGTGATCCTAGATGGCGTAGTGGATCCGAACATCTGGATGTCGTACAAGGTAACTTTCAGCGCTGTTGCGATGGGGGTCTCTTCTCACCAGTAGCACTAGCTTTTGACCCCTTCTCTCGTGGATGCTGAGAAGACGTACTCCGGCCTCACGGATGGTTGCGCTGCGGCGGGGGCGGCCGGGTGTAAGCTCATCCAGCTCACTGGTGACAACGTCAGCGGGGACGTCGTGAAGACTCTATTGAATGACGTCCATGATGTAATCGTTTCTTTTTTGGGCCTGTTCATCCAACTGACCCTGCTTCATTTTAGTTGCTCCTCCAGATGTATCGCGGGGGGATTGACATTGGTCCCGTTACTCCCGGTGACCTGAAGTGTACGGTTTCTGATTTTTACCCTTGGGGTTCGGTTGTTGACACTATAACAGTATATATCTTTAATCTTTTGTATGCCCCGACCTCGTGGAGCGACCAGGTGAACAACCAGGTGTACCAAATCGTGGCTGCAATTCTGCAACTTGCCCAAGATCACAACGTCACGCTCAGTGGAGGTGCCAAATACAGTGTACCTTCTGGGGACTTCTCCATCGACAAGATTCTTCTGAGCGCAATTGGTGCCGCTCCCCCCCAGAACTTGACTTCCTATGCTCTCGCAGCCATATCTGGAGCGGACAACTTCAACGACGACAGTGTGGTCATCAAGGACTTGTTTGACGTTATCGTGAGCAACACTCGACAGGTCACCGCTTCGTGTAAGTTTCCTTACTTATTCGTTTGTATTCGTTTGTTAATTGACACGCCCCGAATCAAGTCGGAACCCTGTGGTCTCTTGGGTACGCATAAGATGATGGGCTTTCCGAGGATATGTTCTGACAACAGCCCCAGTTACATTTCG
>Ga0307509_10008654_pt1 | contig 12918 bp, 9 predicted proteins | sample 10_EM_MG_FD_202245 | JGI IMG/M metagenome (GOLD analysis project Ga0307509, IMG submission 202245) | Populus trichocarpa ectomycorrhiza microbial communities from riparian zone in the Pacific Northwest, United States - 10_EM | ecosystem: Host-associated > Plants > Roots > Unclassified | place...
GTCAACCCCAACAAGCCAGATAACGAGGGCAGAACACCACTTTGGTGGGCTGCGAGTCGAGGACACGAATTAGTAGTGAAGCAACTTTTGGGCCGAGAAGACGTCAACCCCGACATGCCAGATAACCGTGGCATTACACCCCTCGGCGAGGCTTCGGCTGGGGGGCAAGAGCGAGTGGTGAGGGAACTTTTGGGTCGAGAAGACGTCAACCCCAACAAGCCAGATAACGAGGGCAGAACACCACTTTGGTGGGCTGCGAGTCGAGGACACGAATTAGTAGTGAAGCAACTTTTGGGCCGAGAAGACGTCAACCCCGACATGCCAGATAACCATGGTGTAACACCCCTCGGCGATACTTCAGCTAGTGGGCACGAGCAAGTAGTGAGGCAACTTTTAGACCGGGAAGAGGTCAACCCCGACAAGCCAAACAACAAGGGCGAGACACCACTTTGGTGGGCTGCGATTAAAGGGCACGAGTTAGTGGTAAAGCAACTTTTGGATCGGGAAGACGTCGACCCCGACAAGCCAGATAACGAGGGCAGAGCACCACTTTTGGGGGCTGCGAGCCAGGGACACGAATTAGTAGTGAAGCAACTTTTGGACCGGGAAGACGTTAACCCCACTGGTCCAGACAAAAATGGTCACATACCACTCTGGTATGCGTCTGCAAATGGCCATGAAGCAGTGGTGAATCTACTGCAAGCCTGGCAACCTCCAATCCCAGCCTGGTTTGCGGTCGACGAGCTCCAGGCCTCTTTGCCCTCCTCGAGTCTTTGATCGCGGCCTCCTCCTATTCCCGTCTCGCTCCCACGGACTTTCCTCATAGTTCTCTTCGCCCCTCCTCCTCCACCTCTCCCTTAGGCCACTTGAGCCTACCCTGTGGTCATAGCCTCCTTTCCTCAGCGTACTCCTCCCTTCCCTTCTGTGCAAGCCCTACCACCAAGCTTGCAAATCCCCCAGGTGTTCAATTTGTCATGTTTCCGGAAGGTAGGGCACATGTGTGGTTACCGGATACCTCCCGGGTATTTCGTACTACGATCAAGTGAAGAATCCTGAGTCTGTTACCGGAGGTTGGAATAATGTGGCTGGAGGGTATTTTCATATTTTATTTTTGCTCTTAGACCTTCTGTTCCGTTTAATTTATCATTGTTTCGATTTCCCATCATAGATTCTCCCTCTTATGTAAATTATGGCATGATCGCTTCTTTTCACTTGTTTACGTTTTAGATCATTTCTTTCTTTCTTCTCTCCTATGAATGATAGATTTATATCCTTTGTATAGTGTAGTTAGGTTAGTTTACCACTCAGATTACGGCTCATCTACTTCTCTCTCCATCTTTGGGCCAGGTGTCTCTACAGATTTACCCACCGCACCCTCAGCTCTTGCAGCGACTCGGCAGAAGCCTTTGTAAAATGGGTTTTTTCATTGACGGAGGTCTTGGTGGCCTAAGCAGAAGTGCATTGTAAAATTGGGGCCTCGGTGCTGGAGGACCCCATTCCACCGGTAAAGAGAAACTCTATTTCCAAGGGACTTTTTTGCCGAGTGGCTGCAATAATACTTTAACACAAACTTCATGCAAATATATAACCCCAAAACATCCAAGCATCACAAACGATCCAAGGATTCTTAACTTATAGCAGTAGGTTACCCCTTCCGCGGCCAGAAACTTCCTTGGGAATTTTTTCGGTATTCTCCATTTTACCAATCCGCCACTAATAAGTATTCTGTTGTTTCCCCCCTCCATAGATTTGCCAGAAACCCTACACAACTTCCCTAACACTAGCAGGGAGGACTTACTCTCGGTATTGTCGAGAGGGGGGGGGCTGACTGCGCATCCACCCAATCCTACAGGGCGAGGGATCGTGGACTAAGAAAATGGTGAAAGAAAGGATCTCAATGCAGAACAGACAGCCGGGTATATCCTGATGGAGGTGGTGGCACGATCATGTAAGTGTGGCAATAGGAGAAGGATATCCTGGGGTCAATTCCCTATGGATGTTGCTAGCTAAGGGCCACTCAAGTAGTGAAAACTCTACGGATATAATCCTATACATCTGTTCACACTATAGAACGCTCATTCGTCCACACTTTAGTGTTTCTCCATCCCATCTGCGCTTCTTGTTGCCGCGCTCTTCTCTCCTAACACAACACTCTACGATTGGGATTATTACACCGTCATATCTGATCGTGAGCTTTGGAGAGGATTTGAACGGATTTCTCACAGGGGGGAATACCGGTAGTATCTCATAGGTATGGTACCCAAGAAATAGCGGTCTAGGAGATATTGCTTATCACCTGGAGAATTGATCGGCTAGCTATTATCCGGAGTGCGCTCTGCTCGCGACAGAAGCGGCTGATGTTCGTGCGAGCATCGTCATGGGAATGACCGCCGTGGCAGAATTGTGGAGAAAACATAGATGGAAGGGCCTCAGGAGTGTGGACTGGTATGAATGGAACAAGTATGAAACGTTGGAATCTCGAAATTAGGGGGACTGCGCTGGACTCTGAAACTTGTATCTGCTCATTGCTACGGAGGTACAGCGCCTAAGTTTTGTAGGTTCCGCAGGAAGATACGGTGGCGGTATGGGAGGCTGTAGGGTTGGATTCGGGTTACATTGCGGGCTAGCAGGACACCAGTACTTATGCCCTTAATTGCTCCCTGGATGTCCTCTATTCCCTCTCCGGTTATCATCTCGGTTAGGGCTAGTGGGTGTTATCGTGGTTCCTATGCTTATTCTCTTGTTCCATACTCCGTATATTCTTTAACTCGACCGCACGTTGCGTGCGAGTAGTAAAAAGCGCCTCGGGAACGGGGGGGTCGGAGAGGGTTGGAATGGTGTCGGTGGTGTGCTGGTTCTCGGATGTGAACTCGGCGATAGTCTGCCAATTAGTTGAAGGGTGGTGCAGCCACTTGGTAGAAGTCTTAGTGAAATGGGGATTCTTTTTGGAGAGGACTACCGAAACCTGAGGGGGGGGCGGGGGTATTGCGCAATTGGGATCAGTGTGAGGGAGAGTTCTGTTCCTTGGGCGGAAGAGGGATCCTGACCCACAAAGACTTCCGCTAGTAGATACAACATATTGCGGGGACGGAAGCATGTTCGCTGCTTTTTGTGCATACCTCACTCGTGTCCCTTCTCGTGGCTAATTTTCTGTGAAGCTGTGGGAGTGATGATTTCGGAAGGGTATGAAGGGGTCATTTTCGCACCTACCCCGCTCTTCCAAACATCCAGGAGCAGGACGACTACGAGTATTTCCCAGCAGATGACCGCAACGGCAACTCACTTGTTTTCCTCCTCTTCAATGCCTCTTCTTCCCGTCTATTCCGCTCTTTCTGCCCCCCCCCCCCTCGGCCTACCGTATGCGAACCTGTCGGTGAAGGGTGACCGTGAAGACTCAATCGAGGAAGCCTTAGCCGTAGGCGTGCAAGCGTGGACATTTGATAGAAGAAATTTGATTGTAGATCTCCGAGTGCGAAGCCGGCGACACCCTCCTCCCGTGGCTGTGTGTGTTGCTCAACACATTCGCGTTCCCTCCCCAGACCAAGTTTCGTTCCTTGGGTATGAAGCGATCGTTCTCGCTTACATAACCATGCTAATGCAGCCCTGTCGATCCCTTCGTCTTGATTTCGCTACGATACTTTTCCCTAGTATGAGTGCGGCCCATACGAGTAGATATCCGCCACGTGCTTTATCAGGGCACACTGCAACAAGAAAGTTCACCAAAGTTTTCTTATCAGACCCACGTGATGGATATATCTATCGGCCGCACTCGTAGGAGCAGTGACCTGATTGGAAAAGTGGGATTTCGCAAATATGGTACAGTGAAACCTCCGATAATTATAGCAGGTAGGGAGCAGCACAAGGCTGGGGGGATGGAAAGAGGAGAGAGGTCTTGGCACAGGACGACCAGACATGACTCGTTTTCGAGTGATATCTCGTGATGGATAAGAGAAAAGGAAATTTTGCATAGAACTTGGATATGATGCACAGAGAACTGAGTAGAGGGTATGAATTCGAATAAGAGAGTGTGGCCAAAGCAGACATAACTAAAGACTATTTTCCACTGAAGTATGATAAAAGACTACTTTTGCTGGAATTAAGGTCCGTGGAATGTCCCGGAATTACGAGTAGAAACTATAAGAGGTATAGAATTTTCGGAGGGATTTCCCATACGTCAAACGTGGTGGCTCTGCAAACACTGAAATTACTAGAGGGTTGGAAGTTTTGGAGGTGGGAAATATCGAAGGTTTCACTGTACGGTATTACGAAAAGTCGGGATAAAAGTTTGTTAGCTAGTGGTGATTCTATATATTTATCCTAGCGATACCTAGCCGGCGTTCACTAGTCAAACAGAAAACAAATACCTCCTGCCTATTCCACAGTACACCCGTACAAGTTGTAGCGAGATCGCACCATTACTGTTAGCTAGGGCAAGTCTGTTAGCGTTTTAGCACATGGTTGCCATCACAGGGGCTTGTTTACCCCACCAAAAAAAAAGTCGGTATCTTTCCGCTTAGATAACAGAATTTTTATCTCTACGCTATCGCTTACTTGTAGATAGGACATGAACCCTAACCTGCGACCTGTTGCTGTGGCAACAACCTGAAAGATCCCGAAGTCTTGATTGCGAAATCCCTCGACCGGTATTAAGCGCGATAACGGGGATGCTGGGTTGCGTACTCTGTGCGGCCCGGGGCCCCAACAGACGAGAAGAAGCTCTTGGGTTCTCTATGGAAATTGTGTGATCATCATACCATAAGTTTAGAGAGTTTTGACATTTACTCGCTAGATTTTCGAAGGCAAGGGCGGAATGATAGGAGGTCCAGGCAGCGGGCACCAGTCATAGTGGGTTTTTGGATTCAGCCCTCGCCTTCTCACCTGATGGAAAAGCGGTGCCATTACTGTTCCCTGCGGGATCTCGTTTCCTGACTCCACCCGTCAGTCCGTGGGAGCGCTGGGAAGGTGTGTAGAATAGGTCACAGTTTAGCGCTCCAGTAATTCAACTCCGGAAAATGAAGGATGCTTTCCAAATGTGGTCGTTTTCTCCGCTTAGTCTCTTGGGCGCTGCACAGAATGGATAAAGAGTTTATCCCTTCCGTAATACCAGTCTTGTAGCCTAGGGTAAGGCCTCGCTTCATCGATTCAATTACCGATAATGCTGGGGCTGGTCAATGGTTAGAGTTAAGAGCGAGAATTCGTGATATTTGGAGGATTTCATATAGGCCATTTATCTTTAGGAGGGAGTAACTCGGCTGGTTGGCGGGAAAGTAGGCGTTTCTTCTGGAGCGTGGTCTCAGCGACATGCGAGTACAAGTAGAAGGAAGAGAGCTTAATTTTTGGTTTCACAAATTCCTGGTCAATTGATTGGGCGCAATAGGGTAGTTACAGGGCTGGGTGATGAGCCCCGCTTTCCCTAAACTTAGTGGAACTTTCTCAACCGATCCAAAGCTCTTGAGCACCCTATTCTCTACAGAACTTCAAGCAACGAAAAGCGGAGGATGTCTCGAGCTTTTACTGACAACGTCAATTCTTTCAACGTGTCGAATAACATTATCTTTAATGCTACTGATGATGAGTCCAAAATCCTGGCCTGGTTGTCACCTTTGGAGGCGCATGTGCGACACCTGGATATTTGCGATGAGCGGGTGGATGGTATAGGGAGTTGGATACTGGAAACAAAAGAGTTCAGGGACTGGTATAATGGTAGCGAGAAGGAGGGATCTGATCATGCGGCCTTGTTTTGCTATGGGGACCCGGGGGTCGGCAAGAGCTACATCAGGTAGGCGAGACCACCAGTGAGGCAGAAACAAAGGACATTATTGCTGATAGGTCACGATGGTAGTTCCGTGGTTGTGGATTATTTATGCGATCAGGCCGTAGGACAAGAGATGGCGGTCGCTTGTTTTTACTATGATTTTGCTTCCCGGGAGACCCAGTCTCCAACAAATATGCTGGGCTCTCTGCTCAAACAACTCCTGGGCGGGTTGGACGCAATCCCGATGGAAATCGCGCAGAAATTTCGGAACCAGAAGAAGGTGATTGGTAGTCGAAGACTTCGACTTCCTGATATTGTGAAAATGTTCGCGACTGTCCGAACTTCACAACGCACATTCGTATGTATTGACGCTCTTGACGAATGTGTTCCGGAGCATCAACTGGAGGTTCTTGATGCATTGGGACAAATTTTCCAGACGTCGCCAAAAATTCGAGTATTCATGACCGGGAGGTCACACATCCGGGGAGCGATCGAGAGGGTACTTGGGGGAAGAGCAGCAAGTGTATCGATTAAGCCCCGGGACCACGATATTGTCACATATCTGCGCGCGAGACTGGGGAAGGACACAACTCCCGAGCTGATGAATAGTGGGTTGGAGGACGCTATCATGAAAAGCATTCCCAAAGAAATCTCGGAATCGTAAGTGGTGGCGTGGGATCTAGGAAACCTTTTCCACATGTACTGACACGTGTGAATTCAGATTCCTACTGGTTTCGCTCCAGGCAACAGCAATCCTAAGAGAAACGACAATCCATCGGAGGCGAAATAGGCTCAACGAGGTGCGAAGTGGGTTAGGGTTGGGGGGTGCATATGAGGCAACACTGGAACGGATAGGTGCTCAAGAAGAGGAGAAAGCAGAGCTTGCCATGGCCACGTTGATGTGGATATGTCATTCGGAGAGGCCATTAGGGGTAGATGAACTATGTCATGCGCTCGGTGTGGAAATTGGATCTACCCATTTCAATAACGACAATGTTCCTGCGACAGAGACATTGCTTGCCTGCGGTCAAGGACTAGTCACTCTAGATAAGGAAGCCTCGACCTTCCGGTTAATACACCACACACTCCGCGAGTACCTCTGCACCCGCCGTAGTCTTTTCCCACGAGCTCAGTCGCTGATGACCGAAACCTGCCTAACATATCTAAATTCAGACCATGCCAAGGCTCTTCCTGCTAAACCGCAACCGGACCTCTCAAGCATGCCCTTCCTCAAATATTGTTCGAGATATTGGGGCACCCATGCAAGGTGGAAACTCTCAGATCACGCGAGATCTCTTGCAATGGAGCTCTTGGCCCAGTACGAGAACCATGTAGCCGTCAACTCACTTTTTGGGCAAATATTGGATCCGTACGGTTCCCCTGAACTCCATTCTCCTTCACTGTTCACCGGACTGCACTGTGCATCTTTCTTCGGGATCGTTGATATAATGAATGATTTGTTAAGATCGGGTGATTGTGACATAAACCGGGGAGATTCTGCAGGCATAGCACCACTCGCATGGGCCGCGAGGGGTGGACAGGAGCAGGCAGTGGAACTACTACTGGGGCTGGAGGCCGTCGACCCCGACAAGCTAGACAACGATGGCAACACACCACTTTGGTGGGCTGCGGCGAATGGGCATGGATCGGTGGCGAAACAACTTTTAGATCGGGGAGACGTCAATCCCGACCGGCCGAACAATCTGGGCCATACACCCCTCTTTGGGGCTGCAGCCGAAGGGCACGAGTCTGTGGTGAAGATACTTTTGGACAGGAAAGACGTCAACCCCGACAAGCCAGACAATGAGGGTGTTACACCACTTTCGTGGGCTGCATATAGCGGGCACGAGCCAGTGGTGAAGCAACTCCTAGACCGGAAAGACGTCAACCCTGACAAGCCAGACAATAAGGGCCATACACCCCTCCTTGGGGCTGCAGCAGAAGGGCACGAGTCAGTAGTGAAGATACTTTTGGACAGGAAAGACGTCAACCCCGACAAGCCAGACAACGAGGGTGGTACACCACTTTCGTGGGCTGCACATAACGGGCGCGAGTCAGTGGTGAAGCAGCTCCTAGACCGGAAAGACGTCAACCCTAACAAACCAGACGATCAGGGCAATACGCCACTATCGTGGGCTGCGGTTAGAGGGCACGAATCCGTAGTGAAACAACTCTTGGACCGGGAAGACGTTAACCCCACCCTACCAGACGAAAATAGTCACATACCACTCTGGCATGCGTCTAGAAATGGACATGAAGCAGTGGTGAATCTGCTGCAGGCCTAGAAACCTCCTATCCCTGCTTGTATTGCGATCGACGAGCTCCCGGCCTCTTTGTCCTCTTCGGCTCTTTGACCGTGGCAATCTGCGCCTTCCCCAGACTCCACCCGTTCCCCCCGCATCTCTCCCTCGGTCTCCCGGAGCCTACGACCTGCCCCTAACACCTTTTCCTTGACGTTCTTTTTCCTCTCCTCCGGCATTGGCCTTTACATCCAGGCTTACAAATTCCCCAGTGCCGCAATTTATTATATTTTCGCAAGGTAGAGCATATCCATAATTACCGGAAGTCTCCTGGATATCTAATACCCCGATGTAGTGCAGAATTTCGAGTTTCTATTGCATGTGGGATGAAGATATGTTTCCTACTTCACCTTGCCCCTTTGCAACTTTTGTTGCGTTTCATTGACCCTTGTCTCGATTTCTGGTTATACATTTTTTCCCTTTCCTGTATGATTGCTCTTTTTTTCCCTCTTCAATTCCGACTAGAATACCCATTTCTTCTTATGTTTTCTCTTGTAAATAATAGATTGATATTACTATTGTAATAGTATAGTTAGGTCCGTTTACTCTATGAATCACTACTCATCCACCTCTCTATCCCCCTTTGCGGTCTTCTTATGGACTTACTCACAGCACCTTTGATACTTGTGTAGTCATTTAGCAAAAGTGAAATGACTGGAAACGGGATTTCCCTTCGTTGAGATTTTAGTAGGCTAGTGGAGGGGAGATTACATTTAGGCTCTGCGTGGGGGCAAGGCCCATTCCATGGACAAGAGGAAACCCCATTTCACGATGGCATTTTCTGACTAGCGGTAGCAATTCTTAAGCGCAATTTCCCTTCAAGTATGTATCCTGGCATTCCCCGGGCACGACAAGATCTGAAAATATGCAGCTTAACTCAGAGCAGTAGTGTATGACCAGAAATCTCTCTCAGCGGTCTTCAGTGTCCTCTACCTTACAAAACAGCCTCTGGTAAGTGTTATGTCGTCTGGTGCCTTTACGCTATCTCGATATCTCGACCACTTCTACCATATCTCTAAAGCGAGCAAGGAGATCCTATTCCAGGGTATTCTCGAGAGGGAGGGTGGACGACTGTATACCCCAGCAAGGACAAGGGATCGCAGGCTAGGTGAATAGTAAACGAAAGGATTTCAGTCGATTTTCTCCCGGGGCGGGGGTTGGTAGACAGCTATGATGCCTGGGGGATAGCTTATCAAGGGGGAAAGTTGTGTCTTATCACCGGCTATCACTCGAATAATATTTCGGCTACCTGTTGTCCGGGGTGCGTTACTACTGTAATAGGAAAGGCCAGTGTTGCTATGAGTGTCGTTGTGGGAATGATCGCTTTGGCGGGATGGCTGAGAAGGCCCACGTTGTCGGAATTTCGGTATAGTAGCCGGCTGGCGTAGAACAAGTATGGGATTTTAGAATCTTGAAATTAAGGAGCCGCAGTGCGCTTCGGAACACGTTTATATTGATTGATATTGCCGCCGTGCTGTGGGGATAGCGATATGAGAGGCTATAGGGTTGACTTCAGATTTTACCGACCAGGGTGATGCTGGTGCTCTCTTATGCCTGTGAATGCTGCCTTAGCACTCTTTATTTTATTATGGGTTGACACCCTAGTTATTAGCGATGGGGATTAACGTAGCCCCCATGCTTGTTCTCTTATTCTATCACCGTACATTATTCCGCCCAGCCCCCCAACGATGGTGGGTGTTTGAAGAATTTGTATGGAGGGTATTGAAATGATGACTTTGATCCGGAGGTAAGTAATCTGCGGCTCAGGGTAGAAAGGTGAAAAGGGTTGAACAGGCTTGGAGTATCGTAGGAAATGACAGAAAGGTAGGAAAACAAACCAAGGAACGGGGAGTGGGAAATCCCCCCTCGCACAGCGGGAACCGGCAGGATATCGTCTCGGAACCGGAGCCGAAAGGTGCGCGAATGATAAAAGAAAACAATTGTCGATAAAGTCAAGGAGAAATATATTCACCGGCGGGTTCACTTCTCGCTGTCATCTTTCTTCTCTCTCTCGCTCTATCCTACTCTCCCCGCTTTAAACCCCGCGATCCCCGCTAGCTTTGACAAATCAGTCCCATGCCGTAGCAACATATGATACCCAACCCTTCGCCACTCTAGCTAGCTGACATATCCACTGTGCAATTTTAAAAGAAATAAAACAAGCGAGGTTTCCATAAAGTCTATAATTCAAATTCAAACTCTATGGTATTTAGAAGCTGGCTTAGCTGTTCATCAATAGCTAATATATTTTGCTGCATGAACAAAGTGTTTTGTAAACCATCACTATCGGGTTCTGCTACTACTATTCCAACTATCTTTGGCCGTGTGTTCTGTGTGAGTCATGGAATGCATTTCGAAGGCGGGAGTTAGTAAGCGGGATGCACGGTGGCTGGAGCGATGTCGATGGAGATGTAATATGGACAGAACGCGGGCGGACTGGCCCGGGATATAAATACCGGGATTGTCGACTAATTTGTTGAAGAGGTGTGGCATTCATTTGGTGGGAGTCCTCATGAAGTAGAGTCTCTCCTTGGCGGGAGCGCCCCGGCCTAGGGGTGGGGTGTGGGCGATCCATCAGGGAGACTACTACTTCATTCATGAATGATGAAGCTTGTTGTGCAAAGGCTTCCGCTGGGTAGGAGGAATAGATTGTAAGGATGGAACTTCGTTTGCTGTTTGCGCATACTGCATCTCATTTGTGCTCCCTACTTGCAGTTAGCTTTCAATGATTCCCGAAGGGTATGAAACACTATTTTTGTGGCTGCCTAACCCTCAGAGGCATCCACAAGAAGGACGATCACAAACATTTCTGAGGAGGTGAGTGCGACGACAGCTTGTTTGCTTTCTCCTTGCTCATTGTCTCTTTTTTTTCATCTATTCAGTTCTAATTCCCTTGTGTTTGTGCAAGCCTGTCGGCCAAAGGTTGATTGTAGATATTTAGTCGAAGAGGGTTGATTGTGCATGTACGAGTCCGAGCCTGGAGACGCCCTTCCCCTGTCCAGTCCCTGAATATTGCTTCAAATTGCGCTTCATTTTCGGACAGTGTTCCGTCATCCCGCCACAACCACCCTTGCTTACTTCTCCAATTCCACTCTACCCCGCAATTCGGCTACGGAAGAACCTACACCCCCGGAATCGTCACTAGTGCGCAGAGCCTTACCTTGACCTCAAAAAAAAAAAAAGACTATGTTACCGGTATCAACTAACCTCAAAATGCTGGAACGACACCCTCAAGACTTTAGCAGTCACAAAATCTGTTTCCCCAATCCCATACTACACAACAATTTTACTTCTCCCCTGGTCCCTTTATTATCTCGGCGCGCTATTCGCTACCTGATTGAAGAGGCTGCTAGAATGCGCACTAGTATCTTGCCAGTCTACATATAGACGAGCCTCTCGCGTAGGAATAAGCCTTGGAAGCTATACGCACTGCTTTAGAGGTCTTGCAGAGGATATGTTAATTCCTGATATGGGGGGAACAATCGGGCTAAGGTTGCGGACTGTAGCAACAGGAGTCGTCATATCAGGGATATTGTTTGAGGAAGTTGGGAGCAAAATGCGAGTGATATTTGATGATTTGAGATGGTTGTAATATTCGCAATTTATCTTTAGGAGGGAGTAACTCTGCTGGCTGGAGGCAAGGTAGGTGGTTCTTCTGGGGCACGGCCCCAGCGGTGCCCGAGTAGAAACAAGAGAGCTCAAGTTTTGGTTTCACAAATTCCTGGTCAATTGATTGGGCACAATAGGGTAGTTGCAGGGCTGGGCCATGAGCCCCGCTTTTCCTAAACTTAGCGGAACTCTCTCAACCGATCCAAAGCTCTTCAGAACCCCCCCCCTCCACAGAACTTCAAGCAACGAAAAGCGAAGGATGTCTCGAGCTTTTACCGAAAACATCAATTCTTTCAATGTGTCAAATAACATTTTCCTTACTCCTGCCGATGATGAGTCCAAAATCCTGGCCTGGTTGTCACCCCTAGAGCCCCAGGTGCGACATCAGGATATTTGCGATCAGCGAGTGGATAGTATAGGGAGCTGGCTACTGGAAACAAAAGAGTTTAGAAGCTGGTATAATGGTGATGAGAATGGCGAAACTGATCATGCGGCCTTATTCTGCTACGGGAACCCGGGGGTCGGCAAGAGCTACATCTGGTATGAGAGATGATCAGTGCGGAATAAAGAATGATTATCGCTGACAGTTCACCATGGTAGTTCCTTGGTGGTGGACTATTTAGGCGACCAGACCGTCGAGCAGGAAATGGCAGTCACTTGTTTTTACTATGACTTCGCTTCGCGGAGGGACCAGTCTCCAACCAATATGCTCGGCTCTTTGTTAAAACAGCTTCTGAGTGGGTTAGGAGAAATTCCAGGGGAGATAGCACGGAAATTTCGGGGCCAGAAGAAGGTGATTGGTGGCCGGAGACTGCACCTTCCTGATGTTGTGAAAATGTTGGCCGACGTCTCATCCTTACAACGCACATTCATATGTGTTGATGCTCTTGACGAATGTGTTCCAAAGCATCGAGTCGAGGTGCTTGAAGCGTTGGGAGAAATTCTTCTGAGGTCGCCAAACACGCGAATTTTCATGACTGGAAGGTCACATATCCGGGGGGTAGTTGAGAAGGGACTGGGTGGGAGAGCAACAAGTGTATTGATTAAGCCTAGGGATGACAATATAGTCACATATCTGCGCACAAGACTTAGGAAGGACACAACCCCGGAGGTGATGGATAGCGGGTTGGAGAATGATATTATGAAGAGTGTTCCCGAAGAGATCTCGGAATCGTAAGTAGCATCGGGGGTCCGAGAAACTTTTATAGGTTATGTACGATACTGACAGGTGTAAATGTAGATTCCTACTGGTTT
>Ga0307509_10008655_pt1 | contig 12918 bp, 6 predicted proteins | sample 10_EM_MG_FD_202245 | JGI IMG/M metagenome (GOLD analysis project Ga0307509, IMG submission 202245) | Populus trichocarpa ectomycorrhiza microbial communities from riparian zone in the Pacific Northwest, United States - 10_EM | ecosystem: Host-associated > Plants > Roots > Unclassified | place...
TTTCAGATTCTCTATATTTCAAAGTACCTGTGGCTTGATTCTCAGGGTTGTACCTCATTTATTTGTTGTGATAATCAAATGTAGATTTGATTTTCCAATGGTTGCTATGGGTGAGCCGGATCCCTGTGGTGAGCCGCATCCCCGTAAATTACGTTACTTAATCCGTCTCTCCTGTGATTGCTGACTGGCTTTCTGATAAGTTTGCTATTTACATAGTTCAATTGGAGCAGTGTCTTTCAGGCTTGTGTCATTCCCCCCCAAGAACACTGGAGAACGGAAAAATAATTGAACCGTGTGCTATGAAGTCCGAAAATCCCTTCTCTCGAAAGGGGGAAAAACTACAGCAAAAACACAGCCCCTTTCCCCCTTCTGAGACAGAAAGAAAAGAAAGAAAAATTCTTGAACTTTGCTGAGAGAGGAAAGCCAAACGACATAGCGCACGGTTCAATTATTCAGGTTGCTATGGTACCCCTGCTCCTCACACCTGTGCGTGTGAGGATTTTCTGGACACGACTGTACCGGCCCAGGGATACTTGGTACAAGACCAATTCTTTCAACTACGTTCAATTAAGGTTCTAAAGTCTGGATTGCCCCTCTACTTGTGCCAAGGTTGCTGCGCAAACCCCGGATGTTCGCAGGCTCACAACCTGGGGCACTCTAAAGAGTGCCTTACAGCTCAATGCAACTTTACAGCTCAATGCAAGTTGTGGCTTAGCTAGTAATTTTATGACTCATAATACCTTTGTGACTCAGCATTGCTTTGTGACTCAGCAAAAACTTTGTGACTAAGCAAAACTTTGTGACTTAATACAAATAATGAAAATAAAAGCTTCCCTTGTCATTATCAAAGACTACCTATTTTACAATCATTGAAGGTTGTGAAAATTAATATAAATTAGAATACTATTTTATATAAATGTTAAATAAAAAATTCAAGTTAAGCTAGAAAGTTTTACTTAGTGACTAAGTTATGCTGAGTCACAAAGGTATTATGAGTCATAAAATTACTAGCTAAGCCACAACTTGCATTGAGCTGTAAAGTTGCATTGAGCTGTAAGGCACTCTTTAGAGTGCCCCAGGTTGTGAGCCTGCGAACATCCGGGGGTTGCGCAGCAACCTTGGCCCGAGTAAGTGTTGTGTTCCGTGATCTTGGCTCATAGACTACAGCTTAATCGCCCCTGTGGTGGTGGTTACTCAGCAGGAGATGATTGGATAGTAGTTTTATGATAGCAGTAGGAGCCTCATCGCTCACTTTTTCAGCTCAACTGCTACAATTCACCTAGCCCCCCCCCCCGCATATCGCTACCATAATTATCGCCACGGCAGATCTAGGTCCGACCCACAAACTATCATGGATCAGGCAGTATATGCGTACTCAACCGATAACGCCAACACCAATAGCTACAACGTAACGAATAGCCATAACAACGTCATCAATGTGAATAATATCACACCCGATGAGGGCCCAGAAAACATGCTGTGGCTCTCGCCGCTGGACCCCGTGAAAAGGCATTAGGATGTGCGTGTAGATAGGCTCGATGGTGTGGGGAATTGGTTTTTGGAAACAAACGAGTTTCGGGAGTGGAGGAGTGGTGAAGGTGGAGCAGATAAGGCAGTCTTATTTTGTTACGGGAATCCTGGAGCGGGGAAGACATATCTAAGGTAGTGCCTGGTTGCTTTAGAAGAGCAGGTTGACGCTGACGGCTAGCGATATTAGCTCATTGGTGATCGATGACCTGTATGATGAGTGTGGCGAGGAAGACACTACAATCGCAATGTTCTACTGCGACTTCCGCGACCAACAGGCGCAGATGGCTATCAACATCATAGGAGCTATCCTAAAACAACTAGCGGTTAAATGCGAAGTTCTGCAACCGACGTTTCAAAAGGCGAAAGGGAGGTCGGGAGTCGTGGTCTGCGGCTTCCGGATATGGTGCAGATGCTGAAGCAGGCTGTTGTCGCATTACCCCGGGTGTTTATCTGTATTGATGCTCTGGATGAGTGTCTTCCTAAGCATCTACTAGAGCTTCTTAGATCGCTAAAGGATCTCCTTGGGGCGGCACCGAGGACGCGAATATTTCTGACAGGGCGGCCTCAGGTTGAGGCCGAAGTTACAAGAGATTTCGCCGCTAGGCTTATGGTACCTGTCAGCCCCAGGAGACACGACATAGAAAGGTATTTGGAGAATAAGTTGGAGATGGACCCTGAGCCCATGGCCATGTCCGATGGCTTACGGGCGGATATCCTGAGACTTATTCCAGAAAGGATCTCTGAAATGTGTGTAGGAGCATCTGTAGTCCCTATTCAATGCATGGTATTATATTGACTAACTATGGTCTGCAGATTCCTCCTTGTTTCATTAGTTATCGACGCCATCTTAGGAGAGGTTACCGTTTCTGAGAGAAGACGAAAGTTGAAGGAGATGAACCAGGGCAATCATTTGGGGGATGCATACGCGACAACCCTAACACGAATAAAGGCGCAGAAGGGGAGTAAACCGAGACTCGGAATGGAGGCCTTGATGTGGGTATCGAATTCTGAGCGACCGCTACACGCTAGCGAGTTATGCCAGGCCTTAGGAGTAAAGATAGGATCCTCAGATCTGGATCACGAGAACATTCCTGAAATTCGAACTATCCTGAGGTGTTCTTTAGGGCTTATTACGGTTGATGCATCCTCCTCCACCATCCGGCTTGTCCACCTCACTTTGCAAGAGTATTTGTTCGGTAACCCGAGCCTATTTCAAAATCCACACTCGAAGATCGCGGAGGTTTGTTTGACGTACCTCAATTTTCGAAGTGCCCGGGCTCTCTCGCCGACCCTTAGTTCAACCCCACTGGGATTCCCACTCCTTCGATATGCCTCTTGTTATTGGGGAAACCACCTAAGAAAGGACAAGACTGAGAACGCGATCCAGCTTGCGCTCGGCCTTCTGGTTGGATTTGAAGAGCATATATCCTCGCGGCTTCTCTTGCATTACAACAGCTACAGAAGTTGGTGGGAGCCGCGGCTTGGTCCTGGCCTTAGTGGCTTTACCGGGCTCCACGGTGGGGCATTTCTCGGAATTGCGGAGATAGTGTCCGGCTTTATTAGCAATGAAAGAATGGGATATTAATGCGGCAGATAGTATAGGTCGAACGGCACTTGCATGGGCAGCTGCCAGAGGCCATGGGGGTATCGTGGCAGTGCTATTACAGCTTAAGGAAGTTGATCCCAACACTGTAGACGCCCGGAATGGTCAGGCGCCACTCTGGTTGGCTGCTAAGGCCGGACATGAGGGATTGGCAAAGTTGCTATTAGAACGAGAGGATATCAATCCCAACACCGCAGACACCGAATATGGTCAAACACCACTCTGGTTGGCTGCGGAGGGCGGACATGAGGGACTGGCAAAGCTCCTATTAGAACGAGAGGATACCAATCCGAATACTGCGGACATCAAATATGGTCAAACACCACTCTGGTTGGCTGCGAGGGGCGGGCATTGGGGAGTAGTAAAGATGCTATTGGAACGAGAGGATACCAATCCGAATACTGCAGACATCAAATATGGTCAAACGCCACTCATGTGGGCTGCAGCGAGCGGGCGTGAGGACGTAGTAAAGCTGCTATTGGAACGAAAGGGTATCAGTCTCAACATTGCAGACACCGGATATGATCGAACACCGTTCTGGTGGGCTGCGCAGCGCGAGCACGAGGGAGTAGTAAGGTTGCTATTGGAACGAGAGGATATCAATCCCAACACCGCAGACACCGAATATGGTCAAACACCACTCTGGTTGGCTGTGGAGGGTGGGCGTGAGGGAGTAGTAAAGTTGCTATTGGAACGGCAGGATATCGATCGACACTACCGATACTAAATATGATCGAACGCCACTCATGTCGGCTGCGGTGGGCACCGGGGAGTGGTAAAGCTGTTATCGGAACGAGATGATCTTAGCTCCGACATACCAAGCCTCGGCGGCAAAACAGCTATCTGCATCCCGGGGGCATGCCGGACTTGCGTAATCACTCCCCTAAACTACACCCCCTTCCTATCCCAATACCTACTAAAAAAAAGCTCCCAAGGACCCGTCGGCCAGCTTTCCACCACTCAAGCCCTTCCGCTCGGTACACTGCCCTATCTCGTAATCGCGATTCTTTCCTTTGTTATTATTTCCTCCATAATTTCTCTCCTCTATTTTCTCGGTCCTTCCTTATCATTTCATAGGTAATTACTATATCATACACGGGGAGAGGATGTGGATAAATACGCTGCTGCTCTTTGTTAGATACATAAGTGCGAGCTTATTCCGAGCGTGGATAATAATTGACTCAACTTGAAGAGTCTTTTTGTGAGATGTGGCATATGATCACCATCCGCCTGTTACTACTTGTTCGTACCTATAGTTAATTTTTTTCCGTCCCCCACCCTTGGAGTTTAGTGCTCTTCCCCTTCATTTCTTGCTTGTATGATATCATAGTATTAATTTAGGTTAACCTGCAAAATAAACCCTTAGTTGAAGGAATGCAATACTGATAACCCTGTCTGGTATGAAATCTATATACCTGATACTTGTAATAGCGTGTTTGACTTGTTTAGCAATAACCGGGTATATAATCAGTCATATCAGGACACTAGTGTTTGGATTATATATTAGGATAAAAGCTTCCAATCTTGAATTTTTGAATAGTAACAAATGCTACCATTTGGGTTTTGGAATACTTGTAAAACTGTTATTGATTTCCTTGTAGGTTAAATTTGCCAAACATTTGTATTGTAACTATAAATTTATAATAATATTATAATAATAAAAATATAAACTTATATATTAGTAGAAAAGATATATATTATTTAGTAAAGAACAATAATATTAATAAGGTATTGTCATGGCTCTTCCACAAAAGGCATTCCTGTATGGGTATTGGCAATCTTAACTATTGATGGTACTGGTGAATATCACTAGCAAGAGAAATACAAAGGAAGTAAAAGTAATAATTGAAGACGAAAGGCAAGCACTGGCAGTTTCAATAAACCCTAATGCTCAGCTTGCAAAAAGAAGAAGATAATAATGATAAAACAAAGTGTTCTCCACAACCAAGGCAAATCCACGATCCGGCTCTCTCATCCCATGAAGTTTTCCCCACTAACAAATAATCTCTTATTTACCGTGAGTGCTATTTTATGCTGCTATGAAACTAGCTACCCAGCCTATCACAATTACCGAGAATTAGAGAATAGCTATTCAAGCCTCTGACAGTATTGAATTTAATTGCTAAAAATGTATTATTTTCTAAACAAAAAAATTCAATATATTATCATATGCCAGTAATACAATAGACTTCAGTGGTATAATAGACTTCAGCGAAATCAGCCAATTCATAGTCTTTGCTAAAACGCTTATTATTATAAGTGAAAGTACATGGTCAAATTAAAGTATAAATAATTATTAAAAAGTATTTCAAGTTTGTGATTAAAATTTACTATTCAGCTAAAATGACTTAAGTGTTAATAAATAAAATATAGTTCAGGCTCTCAAAAATATGTACAAAGTGGCAAAAGACATGTTACAGGTGACTGTGTAAGTTAAAATGCCAAGACTTAATGCTTGTTATGCAATAGCAGAGCAATATCATTGGTTAATATATATTTTTTAACCAAATTAGTCTGATTTAAAGGTTAATACTATATTAAATATTTATCCAAAATATCCATTTTAGTATCATTTAGCATATTATATGTTGCCAGTACTGTAACACTTTTGTCCTTTTCCACTAAAAGTACAACTTTTCAAATTCTAAAAGCTTTACCTATTCAATATTAATTGGTAAAAAAACCCTGTTTATTATTCTACCTCAGCTCTGGTTTCAGCAACTGATTTTTTTTCACATTTGAACTCATTATAACAAAACTTTGAGAATTTGAAACTAATAAAAAATGTGGTATTATAGTAATAAATAGAAAAAGTAAAAGTATAAGAAAAAAGTAATAAGTAAAAGATTAAAATACAGCTATTTGAAGAAATATTAAAAAAAATGTAAAAAACAATATTTATATATTATAATATAAGTGTGGTTTTGTTAGAACTAACATATTGGCTTCCAATACTGAAATATTTATTTTTGTATAATCATATAGAGTGCCCTTTAAAGTATACTGCCAATACCTCAAAAATATTTTTAAGGCTACAACAACCTTTGTAGCATATGTAATATACCAAAATACTAAATATCTTAAAAATATATTTTTTACATAGATAAATACTAGAGATTGTTGGCTACCTTCTCAACTGACTTTTATACTAATCTAATAACTATTGTAATACTATTGGTTGTTAAATTAGAATAGCCCTTTGTGGTAATTATACTATTATGTTATATAAAAGATGGGTTAAAGTTCGACTCAAATAGGTTGAAAATAGCTGCAAGACTAGAAAAATCTTGGGATATTAGAGCTGTTGAAGGATTATTAGTCCAGAAAACTATATTAAACAACTCTCTTTTCTCTATTTTAATTGATAGATATATACTCTTCATGCTAGATTAAACTTTGATGAAATTACATTATTTTTAAATATTTTTATAGTAGTTGGAAAGAAATTTTGCTATAAACATGAACAAAAAAATCATTTATCTTAAGATGGTTTTTTCTGGTTACTGCAATTAAAAGGTGTTTTCTGATATTATACCACTAACAAATCACATATGTGGGTTCTAACAAAAACAAACTTATACTTATAGTTATCATTTTTTTTGTTTTCAAATTTCTTTCTATAATTTTAAAATTTACATTTTTATTATATGGTTCAAGCCCTTCAAAACATGTATGATATCATATAGTTCTGAAAGACTAGACTCTACACCAATTTTCCGACAAAAAATGTGACAATTTTTCCCGTAACACCAAGTGTAATACATTTCAAACACCAATCCTATACCCTAAGTACTAAGTTTTAACTTTTAACCTCATGGTGTGTATTCATATAATATGAACGCATTTTTATTAGAACCTACACATGGGCACCCAACACCAAAGAATTTTTTTGGCATAACAAGCTTCATAGCGATGTAGAGTATATGGTTAATATCTCAAAAAATATTCATTAGCCTTATATACTATGAATTGCACCTTCTAAAGCCAAAATAGTGAACAATATGAAAATGACTTTTTTGCATTAAAAATATTATTGACTTCTGGAGTATCTGTAGTACCAAATCCTCTCTCGATTGGATAACTCCCTATTGCTGTATTTATGGTTAAACATATTAGATTTTATTTGGATATCAATTGTTGCAGAAGCAACATCATGAAACAGTATGAAAATATCACAACAATTCATTATTATAGTTGTAACAATACTTTCTTAAGGTAGTACAATCTCATTGTTCAAGCACTTTGGTCTGCTAATTATTCAATTCAAGAAGTGATCGGGATAAAACAAATACATAAGTTTATAGTAAAAGTCAAAATTTTACATAAAATAATTTGCTAGATGATTCTCTATTTTTCTATGTACTTGGAATAATTTTAAACATTTCTTCATAGCATTATTGCTTATCAAAGTTGAGTGAAAATTGACACCCCATTTACTGAAAACAGTTTTTAGAGGTTCTCACACTACAAATGCGTTTTTCTTGTCGTGATGAAAAAACCCAAGTGTAGGTTCTAATAAAAACACGTTCATATCATAATTTCATTATTTTATTCTGTTCCAATAACCATGATGGAGAATGAAATGACAATAGCTGAACTTCGAACAGCACAGAAGCGTGATGCTACCAGAGAGCGAGTACGCAAATTTCGTGCCACTCAAAGAGCAGAGACACCAGCCTACCTCCAACCTCGAATTTCAAGAACAAAACGTGTACGCAAATACCGTTTAAGAAAACAACAAGATGCTCTACCTCCAATTGGTCCTTTAACTCTGCCCCCATCAGCTCCGACAATGGTTCAAAGAAGCTATCCATCCGCAGAGCATACCAGAAAGTATGGTCAGCGAAAAATGGAGCGCGATAACTATCTTAAAGCCCAACGTTTGACTAAAAGAGAACACAATCTCCACTGGCATTCCAAAAAGCAGCAGCAGTTACGCCTTAAAAGCCAGATGGTAGAGTTGGCCAATGGCTAGTTGATATGTCTTGTATTCGCTTTGATTGATAATGAACTTATACTAAAATAGTTTGTGTCTATAGGATAATGATCTACGAAAGCAGGCTTATAGAAGCTGGCCGTGACTTGCTGGGCCTTTGAGCATTCTGAAAGAAGAAATTCTACATCATGCGATGCTGCGATCATTAAGAAAAGACCTTAAACCTTCAAGGAAAGGAAGAGCTGCCACTGGTTCTGGTTTGCAACTTGATTGGAACAGCCAGCTATATACATTTGTAAAGATACAACTCAAGGCTGAAGTTCAGTGGAAGCTGGCAGAACTAAAGCGATGTCCAATGGAGCTGATAACACCAAGAAAGTCGTGAAAGGAGATGGCCTTGTTGGTTGCCCAAGCAGGCGGATGGGGGATGTGGGTCATGCATCGAATCCTGTGGCAGGAGGTGCATTACATTCACAATCGGAAACCACCTGCTCCGAAATAAGGCAAACATGTCAAAGTTGCTAGCTGGCTCACTGATGAGGGAACTATTATGGCCATGCAAGAGTATATGAAGCATGCTGGTGAAGGTAAGTTGATCTAAACCTTTGGACTAGATAGATCTAAAGACTAACCAAAATTAAAATCAAAAGGCATGAACTCAGTTGGACTTGCATGAGCGATTACCAACTACTGGGTTGACAAATACGAACAGCCAGGCCATCAATTTCCCAATAACAACCAATTGCCACTAGTTTCCATCGCAGGAATTCAGAGACGAATTAAGAGAGCATTAACAAGTCGGTCTGCCCACGTATGGCTTTTAAAGTTGGGATAGAATTGGAAGGAAGTAAAGAGAGGTGTCTATCAAGATGGTCATGAGAGAGACGATATTAAACCCTATAGGCAAAATACCTTCCTACCACACATGCAAGCCTTGAGGCCAAGGATGATGGAATGGGATGACTCTCTTGAGCCAATATCCAAGATCCTAGAGCCAAATACCAAACCAGTAGTATTTTTTATGCATGATGAGTGTACCTTCAACTCGAATGATGGAAGAAAACGACTTTGGATACACAAGGACCATGCACCAATCCGCAAAAAGGGCCGTGGTCAAGGCCTTCATGTATCCGATTTCCTTACCCCAGTTGGGAGACTCGGTGGTGGTACAGTCTGTGAAATTCGGAAGTGCGGTCGGGATGTTTGGTGGACAGGGGAGCGTATGTTCAAACAGCCTACAGACAAAGCAATTCCTGCCTTCAAAGCAGCATTTCCAGGATGCCAGGGTTTGTTTGCATTTGATAATGCAAAAATTCACCAAAAGTATGCTCCTGATGCACTTCAGGTCTCCAATCTCAATCTTACACCAGGGGGCAAAAATACAGTTCCGGTGGGAAATGGCTACTTTATCTTCTTTGAGAACCCGAATGCCGTTCAAGTTTAGACTATGATGTTACCCAATGGTTAACTTAAAGGATTGAAAATAATTCTACAAGAGCGTGGTCTATGGCCTGAGGGCCAAAGATTTCTCACACAGTGTAGGATACCTGGTGAGTTGCCTAGAGAAAAAAAAGCAAACCCGGCATGTAAGCATGCATCGAATGCAAACTGTTGTGCTCGTGCTCTTCTCTCCTCACAGCCAGACTTTCAGGCACAAAAGTGTCAATTGCAAGAAACACTAGAGGCAGCAGGACATCAGGTAATATTCTATCCTGCATTCTATTGCGAACTTAACTTCATAGAGTATTTCTGGGGGTGTGCCAAGGTTTATACCAGATCACATTGTGAATACTCATTTCCCTTATTGGTTCGCACTGTACCTAAAGCTTTAGCTAAGATTACAAATGTTTTGATTTAGAAGTATTACCAGTGAACACTACGCATGATGGATGCATATCGGAATGATATGGTATATGGCTCTGCTGATTTCAAGCGACATGTATATACCAGATACTCATTCCATCGACAAATTACTGAGTCTCTTGTTCATGTAAACTAAAGTAGTTAGTTGTTAATACTATTGCACTTCTCATTTGTGTTCCAATCAAATATGCCTTCTATATTACTATATCACTTATATTTCACCTCTATTTTATAAATACCTTACTTTAATAATCTGTTTTATTTAAATTTATTATATGAAGTTGGGATTACTCATAAATTAATTATAAGATTGAATAAACTTATTTCTTAGGGTACAGGAATATGTGCAGGGGGATGACAAATATAATGGTGTTACACTTGGCATTACAGGAAAAATTGGTGTAGAGTCTAGTCTTCCGGAACTTTACTACAATTAGAGTTTTTGAAAATATAACAAGAGAAAATTTACAATTTGAGATTTTTACAAATTATAGCAGCTTGCAATCTTGTGAATTACTTTAAGCTTGATTGTAATTAAGTTAAACAAATAATTTAATTGGAAATAATACACTTTTGAGTAAGATTTCAGAAAAGCAGAATGAAAAATATTATAGAAAGAGAGAAAGAGAAGAATAGAAGAATAAAATAAAAAATTGTTCTTGAAAAAAATAAAAAACCTGTAATAGATAACCTGAAGAAAGGGAAGAAATTCTATCCCTTAAACCTTCACTGTACTAAAGAAATCGGTCGCATATGTCTCAGTTGCAACTGCCAAGAGGGTTATTCTGTGTTAAGAAAGCTCCACTCAAAATGCTATTAATTCATTTTCAATTAGGAAAAAATAATTTCCAGATCCCAACATTTTCTTAATAAGATCTTGGGTGCACTACATAAGAGACTAAAGAATAAGACTTCAAAATAATAATAATTGAAATCAGAAATATTGAACTAAAATAAAACACACAATTCGTAATAGTATTACTAAGATTAAAAGGGAAAAGCTAGAAAATATTAGTGGAAGTGAAGATTAGAAATTTAAATTGAAAGAAAATAAATAAAGCAAAAACTATGATATATTGAAAGAAAAAATAAGAGATTTATATAAAGAATATTTAGATAATTAGGAGAGGAAAGTTGAAAAAATAAAGGAAAATATAAGATTGTAGTTTTATTAGTAAAAGAAAGAAAGAAATTGAGTGTAATAGAATTAATATATGATAGTAAATTCAGATAGATAGATAGTATGGTTCCAGAAGACTAGACTCTACAGCAATTTTCTAACAAAAGTTGTGACAATTTTTCCTGTAATGCCAGATGTAACACTATTATATATGTCATGATTCCATGTATATTCCAGTGCTTTACACTATAAGTTTATTCAATATGACATTTAATATAATATGTAATCCCAACTTAATAACGTATCACACGGGGAAACCGCCCATGACGGGAAACCGCCCACATGTGACAACCATAGAAAACCAAATTTATCTTTGATCAACTCTGTTAATAATTGAGATACAATCTTGAAAATTTGTCAGCAAGTACTTTTAAGTATGGAGAGTTTGAATATGTAATTATTATTTAATAATACAAAATTGGCTGTCTTGTATAATCATTTTAAGACTAATTATCAAAAATAAATCACTAATTGCGCTAAGTAGTATAAAATCGAAAAATTTACAAAGACGATCCTTTTTGATAAATAGCGGGATTGTATAAGTCTTACTTGATCTAAGTTATAAATTTTTTACATTAATTTATAGCTAGTTTTCATACTAATAATAACTAATAGCAAGTAGAAAACAGTATACACATTCAATCAACCTGATACTATGATTTCTGCTCATTGAGTTGACTAATTAATCCAATTCCTTACTAGTTGCTTTGCACGTATTATTCAAATATACTCACCTGGTTTTAGGTTAAATAGAGAGGATCTCTATTTTCTGTACTTTAATTTTTATAAAGAGTAAATAGTTATATAATAAGAGTTAAAGTATGTAAGAACTTAGAAAGCAAGTACCTAATAGGTGTAAAATATATTCTATTAGCTTGCTAGGATCAATAAGCATAAGACTTTATATGTTAGTCTTGCAGATTTGAGTAACTTCATGTAATTTTCCTATATTCTGCTAATCTTCAAAACTCAGTCAGCATATATAAGAAAATTCCCAAAATTTGTTCAAATAATCTGATATTTTCAAATTATGCAGTCTATAGACTTCTAATATAGATTATAATACCTGATTTATCAAATGTAATTTATATATATATGCATACATATCTAGTATAAAGATGATTCATTACTGGTAGATGTACAATAATTAGTTTATAATATATTGAACAACTAAATAACAGCTTAAATATAAGTTTTAAGCTGTATTGTTTAGTTTCCACAATCACTACTAAGATTTGACTAGTAATTCAAGAATATCGAAACCTTAAGCCCTATAATTTCTGGTAAACTGAGTAGTATTGATATAGAAGAGATATTAGTTCTAAACACCTAGCAGATCAAGTAAATTTCTCTAATAGTATCTTACAAATGGCATATTATATTTTACTAGTACTATGAATACTATAAAAATACATTTCAGGCTGCTTTGCAACTTTATTTGCAAATATTGCTTACAGTTTAGCTACTAAGATGCAAATCTCTATTTTAGATAAACACTAAGTGTAACAATCCTATTGTTGAGCACGTATGCAACAGGCAACGACCGTCGTTTCTTGCGTAAGCGAGTCTCGCTTTTCTGCACCCAGGCGTAGGAATGTACTATCTCTTCAGATACATCAGCAAAAATATTACCTTGCGTTCTGTGCGTTCTGTGCATCTGACGCACCTGACGCTGGAACGCAAATCGGGAACCAGGACGCAACCACCCTACCACACAATGCACCTGACGCAACCTGACGTAACACCAAATCCTCAGGACGCACCAGACGCAGCACCTAGTACTCAGGACACACCGGACGCAGCACC
>Ga0307509_10008656_pt1 | contig 12917 bp, 9 predicted proteins | sample 10_EM_MG_FD_202245 | JGI IMG/M metagenome (GOLD analysis project Ga0307509, IMG submission 202245) | Populus trichocarpa ectomycorrhiza microbial communities from riparian zone in the Pacific Northwest, United States - 10_EM | ecosystem: Host-associated > Plants > Roots > Unclassified | place...
TTATGAAAATATATTTTAAATTTTCATATATACTAATAGTTATAATGTAGAATAAACTCTCCATATAATAAACTTTGACAATTAGATCATGCAACATCATCTTAAATTTAAAAATACATGAACCCTTTAAAAAATCATATGAAATGTTTGGTGTTAGCAATTTAATATGTACTTTAGATTTCAAATGTGTAAGTGGTAGGAATATGCCTTTTTCGTGTAGTTATGTTTTGTTAAAAATAATTTTTCTTTTCATATATGTGCTTATTGTTTTTTAGTTAGAAGTCATATGAAATAAAAATATAATGCTAATTTACTCTCGAAATTCACATTATTTAAAATTAAAATTTTGATATTTTCTTTTTATTGAAGGCTTTTACTGTTATGATAAATTATAAGATATATTTAAGTTTACCATGTTATTTATAGAATAAACTAATAAACATAAGATGCAAATAAGACTCAGTAATTTGTATGCATTTCACATGATTATATATATATATATATATAGCTTAGTTTATGTATGAAATGGTAGACTTAGGCTACCTAATTTTTTTTTATTAGACATAATATTTAATACTCATTGGATTTGATTCATTCACAGGCTCTGGGAATACTTGGAATTTAATTTAATTTCAATTGTTAAGTCAATTCATGTGTTTGAAGTTATTTTAAGAGTATTGATTTGAATTTTAAATTAAATTCAAATCATAAAAAAAATGACCAAAACAAATAAAAAGATCTCTCCTTTGATTTGCTACATTAATTTCAAATAAAAAATACTATTTCAAAAATACCTTTTTTGTTTTCTCTCAAAACCCTCCAGCAGTTCTCTTTATCATCTCTTTCTTTTCTTCGTCAAAATTTTACTGGGTAAATTGTCGGTTGCTCAACCTCTATCCACCACATTGAGTCATGGCTTTTCTGCTTCTACTTCTTCCTCTTCCTCTGTTTTCCTCTCTCTTCATTCATTCAGTTTCTTACAACTATATTTCTTCTCCACAAACCTTTTCTAATATACGAAAAAATGTATTTATTTATGGCACACATGCACTTGATCTCCAAATCTCTCTCTTGGAATCTATTGGTTGCGAATTTCAGAAACGCAATTTATCTTTGAAATTTAGGATTCTAAGGTTTCTATTTCCTTTGATTCAAGGAGAAACATTAACTAATAACAATGATCCCAAAAAGCAATTTCTGAATTCCTAAATAGTGATCCATTATTTAAAAATGCTTAACCATCTTCTTTCCATAATTATATCATATCTTGCAAAATTGGGGTGATTAAAGGAGTTTAAGCTTAACCACGGCTTACTAAGTACAACTCACATAACTTATCAGATCAAGCACAATTTTTATATGCATATAACGTGTATTCAGATTTTCAGCAAATTTATAAAACGAATAATTCATTTTATATCAACATAGCCACTTATATCCATAAGTTACGCCAACTCGCCAAGGGCATTCTATATCAAGTTCACGGATTTTAGAGGTGATTCTCATAAAGTTTAGCACTTAGTTTATTTCTTTTAGCACTTAATTCATATTTCAGATCATATGATACATATTTAAATTCAAATTTAAACTTGTATCCATATAGATAATATAAATAGCATAAAGCTTGTCGCGGGGTGATCTGGACTCGGAGTAGGTTCAGTCAGTGGCTCAGGAGGTGTAGGTTGAGGAAATGGTAGCCGGAGTCGGATGTGGGAAGAGGAAGAAAAAGGTTTGTAGAGGAGAGAGAAAGGCTGAAAGAAAAGGAGAGAGAGTCGTGGTGGCTGCTTGGTAGCCGGCTGGTGGTTGTGTTGGCTTCCTGTGGTGGAGTTGGTGGCTGAAGAGCTTTGGAGGCTGGAAAGGTGGAGAGAGAGAGGGAGAGAAAATGGCAGGAAAAAAATGGGGAGGAGGAGGTTGGTTTTTTGTGATTTTTAGACCCTATTTTCTTCATGCTCAGGCCATGAAATCCACACCTATTTATAAGGGATGGAAAAGGGTAATCTTGTCTACACGGGAGAAAACTTTTGGCCCTTGATTCGATTGGGAAGGATTTTAACCATTGATTCAAAGTAGGCACCATGAACTGTCAAATTTGACAGTTCAAGGCTACCTGAGTTGGTCTTTTTAGGCCAGCGTCGAGGCTGTTGTGTTGTCAATTGGTCTAAACGGGCCACATCCAGAGATAGAGGGATGTTAGGTAATCATTTGCGTGCAAGTTTTGTCAAATTTGGTGAAGATTAGAGGCATTAAATGTACCTGTAAAGTAGGTAACCCGAGCAACTTTTCGAGGAAGACAATGAACAGTGACTGGACAACGTGTCGTCTGATCACCTTTTTTTTCAAATTTCAATGTAGTCCTCCACCTTTCAATTTATCTTAATTGCACTCCCTAATTGACCATAAACTTTTGATTTAATGTAATTAAGCCAGCCTCTAATTTACGCCTTTTGCACTTTGGTCCTTGGTCTCGTATTTATGCAATTTGATCCCTAATTGATCATTAAACTTTCAATTTTCTTCAATTTCATCCCCAGTTTTTGTCAATTAAACCCCTATAATTTTACGCATTTTACAAAACAAAGGTTTAGGGTAAGCTTTACTTTCTTTTATGCGAATATGCAACCAAAACTCAGTTTTGAAGTCGACTCATAGTGTTTGGGCTGTTCATCAGGTTTTTTTTTTGTATAGTTAGGATATCGCTTGAATTTACAGAACTTGTTTGTTTAAAACAAACACCAATTTGATTTCTGTTTTGTATTAAAACTTTGATTTCCCAAAAATCCTTGTAAAAACATGGGATCATGCATAGTTTTTGAAGAAAAGGGAAACACACCAAAGGGTTCTTGGTGCAGAGGTTTCGTGAGTAAAGGGTGTGCTCAATGTGTTATTTGTATGAAACAACAAGAAAAATAAAGGCACATCATGAACACATGATCTTATTAACAAGAAAGGCTCATTTAACAGAGAAAGTCTTGTGATATTATGAGTCAAATTACTGACAATACTAAAACATGTTGAAATATGACAAATTCAAAATAACTTTGCAGACATGATCAAACAGAGAAAATTATTTTGAACACAATAGGGACATGCTCCATTTTCTAACTCTAGTACACTTCCTTTTTATCCAGCCTCCTTACAAAAGCTTTTGCAGGCATTTCTTCAACGGTGTGGACAAACACCCCTTTGAATTCGAGTCCCTCAAAAATTTATGTTGCCTTCTTCGTGCCCTACTCTGACCATTGGTGCTTTCTGATTTCCTAAGCATTCTGACTCTAGTGCATTTATCGATCCACTGCTTGAAGCATGATTGGGTAGGGAGTTTGTACTCACGTTTAATGTTTCTTCGAATGTTACCCACTAATTTTAATCAGATGCATAAGCCATTTCTCAAAGGCATTACATAAATGAATATCATGTCCTGCAACACCAGCATGGTATTCACAAGTAAGATCTGACTTGTACCAATTAGGGTAAGGTGGTTGTAGAGGCGTGAGTGGTTCTGGAGTTACACACCCGATGCTCAGCAGCTTTTGGTAAATCTCATTTAAGAGTAGTGGTAATGGGATAACTGTTCTTGAACCCTTTGGTAATTTTGGCTTTTGGCTTGAATTTTTTTCTTTTTTTTTTCTTTTTCGGGCTCAGGTTTTTTGGTAGGAAATGGAGAGTTTGGCAATTTGGGGTGAAATATGGTAGTTTTAGATTTGGTTTTTCCTACCCCTATAATCACATTTAAAATGGTCGATCTCCTTCCTTTTTCATTTTGAAGCCTCTCTTCTTAGTGGGTGTGAAAATTCTACCCTTATTGACCCTTTGCTCTATATGCTCAGTCACTGCCACTATGTTAATGAATTGCTGGGTTGAACTACTCATCACATGCTTGTAGCACGGTGTTTTAAATGTGTTGGCAAATAGAGTGACCATCTCTTTTTTTAAGAGTAAAGGATGCACCTATGCAGCTAAATCCCTCCATTTTTTGGCATATTTCCTTATGCTTTCTTTGTCCCCCTTTTCAAATTGGACAAGCTGGTTTTATCATGAGTAATATTCATGTTGTACATCTGCTGCAAAATCACCCACCAGATCTTTCCATCTCCGGATCTTTGAGCTGCTTAGCCTCATGTACCAGCTCAATGCTACCTTATTCAAACTATCTTGAAAAAAGTGCATCAATAGTTTCTCATCCTATACTACTTTTGCTATTTTATTGTAATAGGAATTGAGGCAGTTCAAGAGGCATTGTGTTCTAGTGTATTTAATGAATTTAGAAATACAAAACATTTTTAGTACAACCACAATCAAGACGAGACACATTAAAAAAAAAAAATATGAGGGACTTTTCTTCTATCTATAAGAAAAAGGACGAGCATCCATTTTTCCCCAACCCCATCAATCAATCCTTTTTTCCCCAACCCCATCTATCAATTACAATAACTTTAGATGGAGTATTCTTACAATTTGTAATGGAGTCATCCTCAAATTAAAATTCAAATTAAGTTTAAAAAAAAACTGATCCCATTTTTTTTCATAAATAAATAAATTTATGAGAAATAAAATTACCAAAAACATCCTCCATTTTTTACAACTGGTTCTAACCCCTAACCACGACATCAGCAAATTGATGTCCCTTTTAGAAGAAATTGCCTCTCAATATCCTGCATGAACACACAACCACAGTAAAGTATGAGCCCTCAGCAAAAAATCTAGAGGCCAACCGTTCTCTGTTGTGAATGGCTACTGCACTAAAAAAGAGGGAGAGTGGCAATTTCAGGTACAAGATCACTAATCCAATACAGCTTCCTTGTAAGTTTATAGAAATCCAAACATATAGATGGATGACATGACAGAGACATTCTAGAGATATAAATAATCTTCAAGTTAGTCATACGAGCCACATTTCATTACAAGTCTCTTAAAACTGTTTCAATTACATGTCTTTACAAGTTGCATAACAAAAAAAAGAAGTTTATCAAATCACTTATTTCAAAAAATGAAACCAACAAAGCAATGACTACCGCCATTGTCAGCAAAGCCAGCTAAATGTCGTGAAAATTGTCCTTCTGTCAAATTTCTTTTTGAACTTGTGGTTCCTGATTTGAGCACTTGAACACAGGAGAGAGAGAAAAGTAATGGAAATGATAGAGCTAGGAAACCACGTATGCTTGCTGAGAAACTTGGCAAAAGGAAACTACATAAATACATTTAGCAAACTATTGTAAGAGAAGAAAGTTGCAAGCACTTTTTGCGTGAAACTATGCAAATAATCCTTGAAAAATATTTAATGGTACCTTCTCATGCTTCCTACTGTAGTCTTTATTGGTGGGAGAAACCGCTATTGATAGTTTTGAAACACTCAGAGAGGATAAAATATATTGTTTTATTTCAACAACAAGAAGCTTACAACATAAACAAAAGCTTTTAATACATACCCTCTTTTTTTTTTTTTAGTGTCTCTTTTATCTTTCCCACACACTGTAACATAAACTTAGCTACCTATTTATACATAAATTGAAAGTAAAAAAAATCTTAGTTAGCAGTGGTGTGAATGCGTCTGGCGGTTTGTGAAGGCTGTTGGCGGTTTGTGAAGACAACTGACAGCTAGTAACTGGTGGTTTGAGAAGTCGGCTGGCAGTGATTGCAATCGGTGGTTGCCATCTTTAACTTTCTTGGATTGATTTTAATGCAACAGTCTTTTTTGGTTCAGTATCTTGTCACGTAAAGCTTGACTTTGCATTTTGAGCACCATATTCCGCTGTCCCAGTTTCTCAATCTCATTCAAAAGTTGTATTCTTTCAGATGCCCAATTATCCCACTTGGCATTTTGACACAGCATATTGCGTTCATTTTCTAGCAGCACCATCTCAAGTTGGTTAGGTCCAAGCTACAACAGTAAAGAAAGCATTGTCATCCACAAGTTCACTAGCTTGTTACAGGTAGAAACATTTGCAACCACAATTTTACCAAGAAAAAAAGTGATATGAGACAACGGTCTCTAACATGACTATCACTGTAACCGGTATTTAGCAATACAAAGAGGACGAAAAGTAAATCAAAGGATTTGTTCAATAGAAACAAAATCAGTATGTGATTTGCCACACGGTATCATTAAAGCTAATCAGTTACCTAGCATTACAAAAAAAATCATCTTAATTACATCAGAATGTGAGTGTGATGGAAACACTAGAACCTCAAGCTATATTTTCACTTCAAATAACTACAGATGCATCAAATGTTAGAGTTGAGCAGATAGTGAAAATAGTCCCCGATAGATTGGCATGGCTGCACTAAAAACCCAGGGCAATAGAGACTAGACTAAAACCCTGAAACCAAACTCATGGAACTAATGCAACTCATAAAATTCATCTGAATTACAAATATGTAAAGACAAAATAGAATTATCATTACATCGTGGCGGAGTCCAAAACCTCTTCATCCAACTTGCCTTTTAGAAATGTATTCTTAACATTGACTTGCCTGATTAGGCATCATTGTAACAATAGAAAGACAAGGATATATACAGTCGTATGCTTGAAGCCTAGCTAGCTACAAGCCCTGAAGATTTAAGCAAAGTGATCAATAGCTTCCTATTATGTGTAATTGGCTGCAAATTTTATAATCTCTTCTTTTTTTTCAGAAATTTTGCTCAACGAAGATAAAGGAATACAAATTATAAAAAGATCTTGGGATTTAAGACAAAAATCAAACACAAAGCTGCAAAGTGATCAATAGTTAGAGATTCACCATTAGCTTTTAAGACTAATCACCAATAGACACTTTCTTCATATCTAGCTATCAACTACTCATTAATTAAAAGTTTTGTCTCGCGTAATGTGAAGAATTCAACAAGCCTAGATGAGGCATATTAATAAGTGTTAATTCATATGCCCAAAAATGTAATACCAACAAATAAATCAGCTCAGCCTAGATGAATAATTTTAAGGGGATGGGTGCAAGAAAAAAAAGAACACGCACACATACATACATGCATACACATACACATACACATACACACATGTATATATATAGATACATACATGCATACAAACGTGTGTGTGTGTGTGTGTGTTTGTGTGTAGAGAGAGAGAGAGAGAGAGAGAGAGAGATGCACCATTAGTTGTTGCACAAAAGGGTTTTGTGACAGTGACTCCAACAGATTTTCTTGATTAGAAATAACTTTCTTTGAGTTGCCAATATCTCTTTTAAGGTTCCCTATTTCACCTTCTTTTGACTGCAATTTTTGAACCATTGAATCATTTTCTTTCCTACAAGACTCATTCTCCCTCTTCAAATGAGCATTTTCTTCCCGAAGAATTTGCAAGTTAATTCCCAGCTCTTTTTTCCTTATCTGCCAAAAAGAAATTAAGAGATATATATAGAAAAAACATGATTTCTCTAGCTATTTGCCTCACATGAGGAAGACCAGAAGGTACAGTGCTATACCTTACAACGTTGTCGATAATTGGCATCGATTTTTCTTTTCTTCTCCTTTTGATCTTCTGGAGTTACAGTAATATTTAGTCCATGCTGTGGTACTCCTGGTTGGGCCAACATATGTTGAGGCACTGTCAGCATGTTTGCTTCCTCTGAGCCCATACAACAAATTCATCTTAGTAACAGTACAAACAATTCTCTATGAATAACTCTAGAACGTGAACTACCATCAAGCAAAGTAATTTGTGAGATGAATTTGTTAAAATTGCGAGCAAACTACAACTAAGCATGAACATAGAACGAACACGCATTCACTCTTAAGCCTCAAAATACATCTTTCCATTAATGTGAGGAAGGTTACGGTAAAATGAAAGTATGAAAAGGAGAAATGATGGATTTTGACCCATTCATCTTGTTATTCCAAAAACAAGGAAAAGCAAAGGACAGATTGTAAATTACAAGCGAGGCATAGGGAAGGATCCTTTATTTCCTTCCTCAGTTGTTCATCCATCATACCAAACATAGAAAAAATCAAAAACCCAACAATGAAGCTTGCATGAGAAAAGTGGAAACAGGGTAACCCCAGTTATGATCAATCATTGAAGATAATATAAAAGAAACGATTGACAAGTCTTTTCGTAGATCCAACAACAATTTAAGTACAGAAGTAGTCACCTGTTGAGTCGTGTTGTAGTGGGGGGTAGTGGAGAACCATGCCATCCAGTAAACCATAAGTCATCTTCATCGGAAATTCAAGAAGCTATGATTGTGTATAGAAGAAGTGCTCTTAAATAAAAGAAGAAAAATCCGCTGGGTAACTACATATGACAGAATGGAGTCGCGCGAAATAATGTCCATGCCGCGCGATAGATTCTTCGAATTGTAAAGAAAACGCTGGGTAACGGCCGGTTCTTCTCTTCCAAGTTTCTCTCGTAACTGTTTAAAAGTGGAGCTTAACTTATTTTTTTAACTGTTTTTATTTAGAAATATGTAGAAATAATATTTTTTAAAAAAATTTATTTATTGCATCAACACATAAAAAATATAAAAATATATAAAAAAAATAAAATCTTAATTAAAAAAAAAACAGGTTAAACCTTAATTTAATTAGCAATTAATTAAATAGCTGTCTGGATATTAGTAAAGTAGATTAGGGTTATTCAACTCCTTTGCTTTAGGATTATTTGTCATAATGTCCCTCAACTTAGCACTATATCCATTAAACTAAAAATATCCCAAAACTTCACCCCCAAACCCTAAGAATCGAATTACCTGAAGATGCGTGTTCAAGAGCACAGGCCATGATACGCATTTAATCAATATTTACAAGCATCGATCGGCTCTAGAAAATTACGAGCAAAAAACATGTACAAATTTAAACATGCCTGCCCAAATTGATAAATATATATCCATACAAGAGGGATGATGAGTTATAAAGAGAATAAGAAAAATAAAATAAAATAAATTAAGTTGTATTCTTTTATATATTTTTTAAGGAATTTTTATTTTTATGCTCTTATATTTTTATATTTTCTTTTATATACCCTTCTTGCTATTTTTATTGTAAAAATACCCCTTAAAACATCAAAAGAAAATATTATTTTTTTAAAAAAATAAATTAATAAATTAAGTTTGACAAACTTAAAAAAAATGAAAAGTCCAAAAAATATAAAAAATTAAAAAGAAACCTTGAAACTTTTAAAAACCTTGAAATGTATAAAGTTGAAACATATCAAGAAAATTAATAAAAACAAGCCAAAAAAAATATAAAAGAAACATTGGTAACTAATGAAAATCTTGAAAAAACATGTCTTCCAAACTTATTTCATTGCTATAGACATATTTTGTATTTACGAGGTTTTATAACATGATCTTCTCATCTTTTAGATTTTACAAGTTAATTATTGATTTTTTTCTTAGATTTTCGATTTTATTGTTCTAGATTTTTCAGTGTTTTTAATTTTTGTGGTTTTTTCTAAGATTTTTCATATTTTTAAAAGTTAAATATTTATTTTTAAAATATTTTAAAAATTAATTTTTTATTTTAATGGCTGTAGTGCATTTTTGTCTAAAAAATGATATAAGTAGCATATGTGAGAAAATATGAAAATATAAAAGCATATGAGATTGAATGATAAAATCTTAAAAACACATATAAAAGTATATAAAGTTAGAAAGATGAATTAACCCGCTCTTGTTTTGTATAAATGCATTCAAAATATATGTTAATTTATACTTTTATAGCGTTTTCAATTTGTTTTTTTGTTTTTTTTTTCCAGAATTTTCAAGTTTCATCACTTTTTAAAATTAAAATTTCATTTTTATAGATTTTAAAAATTAATTTTTCTGTTGATGGTTTAAGAAATATTTCTTATCCAAAAATTGATAAAAAGATATGTTGGAGAAAATATGAATATACAAGAGTAAAAAATTCTTAGAAGAACATGTGGAAGAATACTCAATTTATAAAAATAAGTAGTAGATCCATTATCTCTTAAATAAAGGGCATGGGTTCTCTATGTTATGACAGGTAACTGAATTCTTTTGGATTTTGCTTTTTATGCATGAGTTTTGCAACCTGAAAATTGATCTTGAATTTAATTGTATGCTAAGCTCAATTAAATACGAATCTAGCATATTATAGGACGTGATAATCTTGAATTTGACTGCATGCAAAGCCCAATTCAGCATGAGTTTGGGGTGCCATCAAATCTAATGGCTATAGACTCAACTATATGTCAAATCTAAGAATGCATAGGTCTGACTCGTCGCCGTATTTATTGATTATGGGCTTGACAATGTGTCAAGCATAAATATAAACTCCTAAAAAAATCTATGAAATTAATAATAAAAAAAAGTATCCCAACTGATTTAGGTGAATAGTTATTTTATGGGAAGATGATAAATGAGAGAAAATAAAATAAAAAATTTATGTGTGTTTTGTAAAAAATAAATGATGAAAAATATCTTAAAAATAAAAAACATGAATTAAAATAAATAACTAATAAAAAAATTATGGTGGAATGTAATGTAATGAAATTCGATATGCCTATGGATGTGTTAGTTATTATTTTTGTGGATATGAATGAAAGGAAAATACTAAAATTAGTAAAAGGATAAAATTGATCCAATCCATCAATAAAAAAGTTCCATCATCAATAAGCGCGTGTGTATATAGAAAAATATCATAGAAATTAGTCCTTTACTTTTCAAAGTTGAACTTATTCATAAGCCTTTTTTTTTTTTTTTACTTTATTTATATCAATGTTCTTTTTAGCTGAAGCTATCAAACTCCTGCATCTATATAAAATTTTATCAAAACTTAGAAATAGTTTTCCCCATATAAAAATTATACTTAAAAAATTTTCTGACTTAAAAAAACCTTCAAAAAACCACAATACTCGCAATAAATAAGTTCTAACTAAATTCAGCATATTCTCATATTTCATAATTACAAGTAGCTATAGAAATGTATATATATAAAAAATATAAATGCAAAATGAATATAAAATAATTCAATAATACAATATTTAAGTAATCCCAAAATATATAAATATAACTTATTTATTTATTTATATCTATGTTGTCTATTTGATTATCCAAGCTTATCAACAACACGAACAGATCCAGCTGTCACGCTTAGTTAATGTCGTGCTTCAGAAACGTTGCATATAGTTGTTGTGTTTAAAAAATACGATATTTAATAGATATTATGTATTAAACATGAAATTATATTATTTTACTAATTTGTTTTTAAATTGTATTATTCCTTCAGATTTTTAAGTTTATTGAGCTAATTTTTGTTTTAAAAAAACTAAGTTAACGCTGGTCAGATAGTTCTTAAAAACCTTCAGTATCTTAATAAATCGGAGCATCATCGTTCGGTACGAACGTGTCACCATGAGCTTGCGCTCTACACCGCAAGAGCCCCCAAGAATGAACATAAAGTACGAACGGTGATGGCACCATACTTCTATTAGCATTGATACCTTTTATATCTCTCTCTCTCTCTCTCTCTCTCTCTCTCTATATATATATATATATATATATATATATATATATATGTGTGTGTGTTTTTATTTTTATCCATTACTTTCTTCTTCTTTTTTCTTCAAAATAATCTGCAGAAAGCCTTACAAAAAAGTTAAAAAAACTATAATTTTTTTTAAAAAAGAATGTCATACCATGGTTTTAGTAATTTAGAAGTGATTATCAATAGACAAAACGCTCATTGAGCCAATTGAACAAAATAACTTATCCCATTAAAATTGATCGAATACGAATTTATTTATATCTTGACATTCCAATATATAATTTAAATACTTGGTCTCAAACTTTGAAAAGCTAGCAGAAGTTTTCAAAAATCTTGGAAGACCATAGTTTTGCTTGTTGGACCGACGCTTGCAGGGCCATTAGAGATGAGGTGGCCCATGAATGGTACGTCGCGAGACAAGAGACGATTTGACAGCGAGATGGATGAGCTCTCCAAGGCTAACAAAAGTCGTCCTTGTTTCTCTCTTTCATATGTTTTACGAATTCGAAGGATGTCGTGCGATATCCCTCGATTTCGCTCGACATGACCAAACTAACTTTTCTTCAGTCTCCTTATATAAACCAACACCCTCTCGTCAAATTTACAAAAAGCTTGCTAGCTGCCTGCTGCTCCAAAGGTTTTTATTGATTCAACTGTTTAGACTGTTCGTCAGTTCTTCAGCCGGTTGGCTCATGAGCTTCAATTGCTTTTCTTTTTCTCCAGAAAGCCAGCGATGGATTACGAAAGTCCGTGGCAAAACCTCTTTTTTGAAGCATCTCTAGCTGTACCTGCACCTGAATTTGAGGCTTATGAAGGTAAGTGTATTTCTTCCATATATCCTCAAGAGATTTATTTCATTTCATCTTTGCTTTAGAAAGCCGATTGATCCATTTCAGTTGGAATACTTGGATCTAGTAAGTTCTATTGTCTTCAATTCCTCGCTACCTTGCTCATGACTGCGATTAATTCTTTATTTTCTCACCCTATATTTCATCTTTTATTATCACATCTGCTTCTCAAACCCACGGAGGAAAAATAACTATGCTGGTGAAGAAAGTACACACACACACACGCACGCACGCACACACACACACACACGTATATATACCAATACATGTTTCGGTAAATACCTGCTTCAAGAGTCTTGGTCTTTTATGTACTTCAAACACTGAGGGAGGAGCACCATACTCGTCGTTGACAGGAGTTGAAACCGATCAGAAGGCAAGGGGAAGTCAGCTAGCCTTTGACTACTGCTCGGCAGCACGCCCAGGTAGTTCTCATCAGTCTTCAAATATAACAGATACTGATAAGAAAGGACAGGATCTGGAAACAATTAAAGCTCAAATTGCAAAGAAAAGAAAGATTGACAGGGCATATCGTGAACGATGCAAGGTAAACACCATTACCTATCTATTTACTCTTTTGTTTTCTTTTTCCTTAATTAGCTTTTTATTTT
>Ga0307509_10008657_pt1 | contig 12917 bp, 9 predicted proteins | sample 10_EM_MG_FD_202245 | JGI IMG/M metagenome (GOLD analysis project Ga0307509, IMG submission 202245) | Populus trichocarpa ectomycorrhiza microbial communities from riparian zone in the Pacific Northwest, United States - 10_EM | ecosystem: Host-associated > Plants > Roots > Unclassified | place...
GATGAAGAGCTCTATGCTTTCGCCAAGGAAATACAGGCGCCATTCCACCTGTTGAAGGAGACTGCGAGGTTAAAGAGGTTGCCTGTAGTTAATTTTGCCGCTGGGGGGATTGCGACTCCTGGTACGTCAGACTTGAGATCTGGATTTAATCGCTCAAATCCTTCCATATAGCGGATGCTGCATTGATGATGCAGCTCGGATGCGATGGAGGTGCGTCATTAAATCGTATTAGCTCGAAACTTGTCTTAACATGACCAACCTCTGTGGTAGTCTTCGTTGGCTCTGGCATTTTCCACGTATGTTCTGTGTGTTCTCATCGTTGACATAGAGGGCTCAAAGGGTTTTCATAGTCCGGAGACCCAGCTAAACGTGCTCGTGCAATAGTCCAAGCTGTCAGCATTTGCCTTTTTATATATTTTCTGCTATCCCTCATTTGTTGTTATTCTCCAGGTAACACATTATCAGAACCCAAAAATTCTTGCGGAAGTATCTGAAAATCTCGGATCTGCCATGGTTGGATTGACTATGTGAGTTCTTGAAACTGGTCCGTAATATCTATCTCAGAAACTGACCCTGTGTCCAGTGATGATAACCTAACAGGCGGTCAATACGCTGCTCGTGGAAAGTAAATTTATCCTTTTCATGTCGCTAAGGGTGTCTTTGTTGGATAATGTCACTTGAATAGAATGAGGCTGGTTTCCAAGGCTCTTAGCTTGTTCCCTTTCTGTAGACAGAAAATTTTTGGGTGATTTAGCATGGTAAGAGAATGCACCTGACATAATTATGCTTATCAGCAGCAGCTATGATGTAAAGCACTGGCATGATGTCTAGAATCTAGCTGCAAGTTTACTCAAAATCAATCTGACCTGTGCACAGATTTATGCAACTTTGGTGGCCTGCTGTCTTCATTTCCTAGTCATCAGCAAATCCTGTTTTTTTTTAATGGGCACTATACAGCACTATGTAGTACTTGATAGTCTAATTCCCACACTATGTGGTTAAGGACATACACTACAACACTACAGGCTGATGTATACATCTATCGCCACATTAAGTATCAGATGAACAAACTCAATTGATGGAATGGACTGACTGACAGCAATCATTACTGGATAGTATATGGTTCGGGTTGGAGTGGCCATCTGGCTTTGTATATGCTTAAAAAATGCTCAGCATCCCCATTACTAATCATTGTTCCTTTGTGAAAGTGGCCATCCTCTTTTCTCCATGTTTGACTGCAAGTCTACACAGAAATCAACCATTAAAGATTGTCATCCACTTGTGGCAAACCTCACACTCTCTGTGCCTCCTTATCATGACCTGCATCCTTAATTCATGCTACACTAACTAACAAAAAAGAATGTCTGATCAAAAAATTTGCCTTGTTTTGGTTACCAACTATAAACCATACTATCACATACTGAGTGTTTCACCATGATTTACTGATCACTGAATTACACTACATTGACTACAAAAAATATTCTGGTAGTGGGCACAATTCAAAAGATACACTTTATGGCTTCCTGAAAATCTAATTATCTCAAGGAAAGGTGAGAATGAAGCACTGACAAACCTTCATAAAAAAGGTACCTAGTCTTTCACCACCATGTCACACAAATGTAACGTGTTTGATGGCCAGAATTCTACGATGCCACATTGGCATCAAGTGCATTTTCCAGGCTTGTCCGGGCCATTCATCAACTTTGTTGGTGCTAAAAATAGCACATGTATCGGAGCTTAAATTATGTTGATGAAATGTCACGGTGAGCCAGAGGACAACAAACTGCTCTAATATCATAGTGCAACTACTCTCAGTCTATGTAAAATTGACATTACTGCTATGAGAAAAAAAATGGGAAAGATCTGTTCACTCCTCATACCTCAATGTCAGAAATATGAAATTCACCACTCATAATTAGCTTCTACCAACACTTAACCTCAAAATAAAATCAAGGAAAAAGCGGAGCAATGTTCTTAATCATGATAACCTCTCAGATCGTCAATTTTAAGATGTCTGAAGATGTTTTAGGGCGTAGAGGGTCTTATCAGTGTGATGGTGAAACACTGGTACCTGTGGTAAAACACTCGGTACGTGATAGTATAAAGGTATATTTAATTGTAGTAACCAATTGAATACTATATATCTGAAGTTTATGTAGCTATGTTTTCAGAGAAATATTTAGAAATGGTCTCAATATGTAGCTGTTATTATTATAAATTAGCAGCATAAATAAATAACAAGAACTGGTGCAAACTAATTCCAGAAAACTAATAATATGTGTTTTCTTTCTTTGATAGATTAATAGAGACTATTCCAGAAGAAAAGAAATCACCCAACTTGACAATATATTCCCACAACCAAAGATTGTAGGGTCCTAGATGCACAACTGATGGCAGAGGATTAGAATTCTGGCTTTTTTCCCACCCCACAGAAAAGGGAAACATCTGAGACCGTCCCAAAAAAAAAGAGTGCTGACACGTCTGCAGATATAGTAGTGTACCACACCTTTGCAACTTACTCAAATTCCTTGTATTTTCATTTCCTTTTAGTAGAATTACAAAGTAAGCCTCAAACCAAACAGTTGTGGGCATTGCCGCTTGCTGGCCTTACCGTGTCTTATTTCAGATTAATTTTATGACATTTCTTCTGAAATGCAATCTAATGATTCTTCTCTGAGTTGGGCAGAGAACAATATGCTTATATATGGCAGTCAAGATGGTCTTATAGGTTCCAAATAACATGATATCCAGGCTGTTTGGTGATTATGGAAGAAGATCCAGTTGATTATTTAGTCACAATGTCTTAATAAAAATAGACATATGCTTTGAATTGATGTCCTACTAGAAATAGAATTAGCAATAGCTTAGTCCAAGTGTTTCTAAAGCCTTTTAGAATGTCATTCTACAATATTTCAGCATATGGCTTAACAAGATTCAGAAGCATGTCAATGTGTAAAAAAAGTGGGCAGAAAAATATTAAAAATGGACTCAGAATCTTTGGAATACAGTTTTTTTCTCAATCAAGGAACTAATAAATAGACCTGGTTTGCAGCTGAGAGTTATTTCTACTGTAGAACAAGCTAAAGAGCTACCAACTAAAAGTCTGAGTGTATATATGAAAGGACTTGTATCACAAAGCACAGAGAAACTATTATGCAAGAATGAGCCACTGTGAGACCCAAAGGGTGGGAAAAAACAACACTAATTCCATCAGGAAATGATGTTTTTGTCATGGGATATTTGATGAATTTCTGACAATTTGTGGTGGAATTGATGTGATCAATTGCACTGGTTAGGGTTGTAATTTCTGACCTTAAACAGAAGAAATAGAGGGAGAATAAAACACCAGTTAAGGTTGTGTAGGGTTGTAAATAACGACCATATATTTTCATTTCAGAACCCCTGAAAAGTTGAATTTCTGATGTTTACAGTGAAAAAAGGGTTGCTTTTTTAAACTTAAAAGAGATGAATTTCCTTCAAAAAAACACCACTTATCATTAATTTTTCAGACAAATATAATTGTAAAATATGTTTTATTTTGAAATAATTTACAAACTTATATAATAGTATTTCTACTGTAAATAGGAGGTGCCAGAAATAGCACCGAAACAAATGAAGAAATGGGAAGAACACAATACAGAGAGGTATGCCCCCTCCGTGTCATGTCAATCCCTGGGGGGAATACCTGTTGGCTACAAACCCCGAAATCAAGCACATTTGTGCTCAATTTCGGGGTTTGGAGGTGGCAGGGCAGGGGGAGGTAGTAACAACCCCGAAACGAGCAATGAATGCTTGTTTCGGGGTCAGGGCGTGGTAGCAGCAGCCAGGGGACAGTCAGAACCCTGAAATCGAGCACAATGTACTTGATTTCGGGGTTCTGAGGTTGCGGCGGCAGGGGTAGGGCAGTTGGGGTGACACGGTGGCCAAAGAACAGTCAGAACCCCGAAATCGAGCACGAACATGCTCGATTTCAGGGTTCTGAGGTGGCGGGAGCAGGGGGGGAGGAGGCAGAACCCCAAAACGAGCACAAATGCTCGTTTCGGGGTTGTTGGGACCACTAGAACCCCGAAATCGAGCACATTCGTGCTCAATTTTGGGGTTGCGAGGTGGTGGGAGCAGGAGTAGGGCAGTCAGTGTGATGTGGCCAAAGAACAGTCAGAACACCGAAATCAAGCACGTTCGGTGCTCGATTTTGGGGTTCTGAGGTGGCGGGAGCAGGGGGAGGGCAGGTAGAACCCCGAAACGAGCACAAATGCTCGTTTCGGGGTTGTGGGGACCATAGGGATGACCAGAACCCCGAAATTGAGCACGAACATGCTCAATTCCGGGGTTGCGAGGTGGCGCGGCAGAAAGAGGGCCCTGAAACGAGTGCAGACGCTCATTTCGGGGGTGGTGGTGGTGGTGGCAGGCAGAAGGTGGGCAAAACCCCAAAAACGAGCGGTCGTGCTCGCTTTCAGGGCTGGGGGGGTGCTGGTGGTGGAGACAGAGAAAACGATCGTTTTCGGGGTTGGGGCTGTTAGTTTAGGTCAGTAGATAAAAAGAGAAGAAAAAATTAGGGCGCACCTTGTGCACCCGCCCTCTAGCTGTCTGTGGCATCCCCTCCGGAAGGAAGACGACCCCTCCGTCTCGTGTTTCGAGCGAGGGAGGGGTTGGTGGATGTGGTGGAAGGAACACCACCCTTCCGGGTGGTGGCGGTTGAGGGTGAAGTTGAACTTCAACAAGTCGTGAAGTTCAACATACATGTGACGTGTCACGTGATCTTCGGCTCAAGCAAAGTGAGACTTAGAAAAAATAAAAGTTGTGAGATCACGTGATCACTTATACCATTACATACTATATATAGCTACTTTCCATAATACCCAACATTGTTTTTTTTCCCTTTAATAATCATTAAACATCACTATATTTACCTTTCATAATTCTGACCTTAAGGGTTGTAAATTCCTACAAAATTTTACAATGATTTATGTTGTAAATTCACTGATATATATTTCATCATAAATATCTACCTTAATTGGTGGAATTTCCTTTCCCACTCAAAAGGTGGGAAATTACTATGGGCCAAAAAACCACACTTTCTGGTGGAATTATCACATTCCACCCTTTGCCATTGTCTTTTCCCACCCTTCTGGTCTCACAGTGGAGAAATCATCCAAGTGAGCCAGGTCTGTAAGCGTAAGGCATGATATGATACAAAAATAAAATAATAAGATGCAATGCATAACAATAATGTGATATTGCAACATATCGAACATCAAAGAGGCATAGTTGACAAGACAAAAGAAAATATTGGTAACAAATATCAAGAATGGGATCAGAATAGTTATTTAGCTTGACAAAACTCTCACCCTTGGATGAGAGTAAGAGTAGAGGTAGACCTGGAGTGATCCCAAGATTACTCCTGCCAATTACCAGTTACTCAAGCCTACTTCCTGCAAGTCTCAGGTTAACCATTGCTAGTGGAGGAGTATTATAACAGATGCTTCTATCAAAGGACTCTCTTTGTCATATCCAAAACTTGAAGCTCCAACTGCTCAGCTTCATTCAATCTTCTCTGATTTCTATATGTTGATATTAGATTGTTCATACTGGTCAAAGTGTCTGGATGCTCCTGTCCAAGCACTCTCTTTCTTGCATTCAGAACTTGAATTTGCAGCTGCTCTGCTTCATTCAATCTGTCCTGATCTCTATATGTTGATGCAAGATTGTCCATGCTGCACAAAGTGTCTGGATGCTCCTGTCCAAACACTCTCTTTGTCACATCCAGAACTTGAATCTCCAACTGCTCAGCTTCATTCAATCTTTTCTGATTCCTATATGTCGATGCTAGATTACCCATGCTGCTCAAAGTATCTGGATGCTCTTGTCCAAGCACTCTCTTTGTCACATTCAGAACTTGAATCAGCAGCTGCTCTGCTTCATTTAATCTTCCCTGATCTCTATATATTGATGCTAGACTGTCCATACTGGTCAAGGTATCTGGATGCTCTTGTCCAAGCACTCTCTTTTTCATATTCAAAACTTGAATCCCCAGCTGCTCTGCTTGATTCAATCTTCCCTGATTTCTATATGTTGATGCTAGATTGCCCATACTGCTCATAGTATCTGGATGCTCCTGTCCAAGCACTCTCTTTCTCATATCCAGAACTTGAATCAGCAGCTGTTCTGCTTCATTCCATCTTCTCTGGTTCCAATATATTGTTGCTAGATTGTTTATACTTCTTAATGTATCTGGATGCTTCTGTCCAAGTGCTCTCTTTCTAACATCCACAACTTGAATCAGCAGCTGTTCTGCTTGATTCAATCTTCCCTGATTTCTATATGTTGATGCTAGATTGCCCATGCTGCTCAAAGTATCTGGATGCTCCTGTCCAAGCACTTTCTTTCTCATATCCAGGACTTGAATCAGTAGCTGCTCTGCTTTATTCCATCTTCCCTGGTTCCAATATGTTGTTGCTAGATTTTTCATACTGGTCAAAGTGTCTGGATGCTCCTGTCCAAGCACTCTCTTTCTCACATCCTGGACTTGAATCAGCAGCTGCTCTGCTTGATTCAATCTTCCCTGATTTCTATATGTTGATGCTAGATTGCCCATACTGCTCAAAGTATCTGGATGCTCCAGTCCAAGCACTCTCTTTCTCACATCCAAAACTTGAATATGCAGCTGCTCTGCTTCATTCCATCTTCCCTGATTCCAATATGTTGTTGCTAGATTGTTTGTACTGCTCAAAGTATCTGGATGCTCATGTCCAAGCACTCTCTTTCTCACATTCAGGACTTGAATCAGCAGCTGCTCTGCTTCATTCCATCTTCCTTGATTCCAATATGTTGATGCTAGATTGCTCATACTGAGCAATGTGTCAGGATGCTCCTGTCCAAGAACTTCTTTTCTTTTTGTCATTACTTGAACATATAAATTCTCTGCCTCTTTCCAATCTCCATTTTCCCTAAATACTAAGCCAAAATTTGTATATCTATTATCATCATACTCCTTTTTGATATCCAATTCAGCAGCATGCTGATAGCTTGCTTTGATATGTGGAATAAGTCTCTGATGAAATATATAATCTTGTGTTTCATAAGAAAATGAAATTGAACATGATAAGATAGCCATGGCTCTGCAGAAGTTTATATGCTGCTCCGAATGTGACAGCCTGTCTCGACTCCAAGAATGTATCAATGGGTGAACTGAATAACTATTTTCACATGAGCCTCTTTTGATCAATGAAAATGATTGTAGAATGTGAATGCCCATTCGAAAGTGGAATTTATCCCATCCACTATTTTTGTCACAACAAAGCAGTCTACTATCTGCTATAGATGCCAGTATTTTTGGTAACTCATTCTTCTTGTTATTAATATTTAAAGCTGCATACTCAAATATATTTTCAGAAATGCTTTCATAGTGCATAAAAGCAAATATTTGAAGAATAAGAATTGCCATCTGAGCACTTTGAACATCATTTAGATAAGAATTTCTGGTAGCTCTTGACTCAATTTCCTTAAATGATAATTCCCATGTTCCATATACTGTTTGCTGATAATTTGATGCCCCTTTGAAAAAAGGATGAAATAATAGCTCCTTGTGTTTTGCAGAGAATTGAAGAAGATAGTCATGGATATAACAAATACCAGCCTCAATAGAAGCCCCAGCTTGGGCAACAGCAAGAGGTAGACAACAAAGCTGAGTCACAATCTTTCTTGCCATTTCCCACAGATCTGGAACAGCTTGACCAATATGACCACTAGCTTTCAAAAGCAAAGAAATGGCATCCTCCTCCATATTCTCAATTTCCAGAGAATTCTCAAATTGTGTCAGCCGGCCCAGAGATCTATTCCGGCTGGTAATCAGGACATTTCCCCAATCACCAGGTGGAATAAAATTTTCCACTACTTCAGGAGCACTGTCAGCATTATCAAACACCATAATCCATTCTTCTTGTAAGCAGGCCATCCACTGGAGAGCAGATCGTGAAGATTCAGCCAAGCCAGAATTTGTTGTATCTGGGGTAGTCTGAAGGCCATTGAGACTCAGCATAATTGTATCCATAGAGGATGCGTCAACCCAGAAAATGCGAGAAAATCTGAATAATCAATGAAACCACATTTCAATATTCCTATAAGGAAAGCAGAACATACATGTCCAATGTCTCTTCCAAAAATTTCAGACAGATTTGTGTCTTTCCAATGCCGCCCATACCATGCAGAAGGAAATAGCGCCGATGGAGTGGCTTGCCATGCGTGCGAGGGCAAAAGTGCTTCTTGAGTCTGTCTAGCTGTTCTCTTCGTCCCATAAAAAGAGCACTCGAGTTTGGTCTCAGTGAAGGTAAGGCTTCATTAAACCTACTTTCATTGGCGTTGCCAATGATGAATGTGTTGTGGTCAATCTATGGAAGGTACATTCATTAGCAGGACCCTGCGTGCGTAGGGTGACTTACAATAGTGTGAGCCGAGGTAAAGTGGCCGCCGCTGATGACAAAGTTGCGTGAATTTGTGAACAAACCAGGTGAGCTCTGACTGAGAGCGACGTCTTGCATAGCCTCGTTTGTAACGGCCAAAGGCTGGGATATTGCTGGAGAAGGATTTGAAGGAATCAAACCGATAGAAGACAGTTGGGAGTTCAAGTTCGACTTTGAACAGATATCTAGATCAGCCTTATCACATTTTATCTGCGACTTCTACATACCACCATGAGAGGAACATCACCGGGCGATCGCGGATAATCATGACTCTGCAAACGTTGCAAGCCTGAGGAAGTCGACGGAATCAGGTCCACCACCGACTGAGAGTTCACGACCACTCGCCTTCAATTGTCTCCGCATTTCGCCTGCGCTTTTTGAACAGCCAAGGAAAACGATCTCTTTGGGTAGAGCTCGTATTGCCAGAATGTTCTGTTTCAATCAAACCAACGAAAGATGCTTGAGAGTTCGGGTTCGCCTTTGGACAGATATCATCTCGATCAGCCTTACCACGGATTATGTAGCCGACTTTTACATACCATGAGGGGAACATCGCTGGGCGATCGCGGATAATCATGACTCTGGAAATGTTGTAGACCCAAGGAAGTTGACGAAATCGGGCCAACAGCCGATTGGGAGCTTGCGACGCCGGCTCCTAGCCCTGGTTCTTCTCCCTCAGTGGTCTCTGCAGCTCGGGTGCGATTTTTGAACGGCCAAAGTAAACGATCTCTCTTGTGAGATTCAGTATTGCCAGAAGGTTCTGTTTCAGACATTTTAGATGGTCAATTTATTGAAAATGGCTGAAAGGATGCAGATATGATTGCTGGTAGAAGCAGAGTAACTAACCACGTTCTCGAGTCACGCGCACGAGCCAGGGCGCGAGAAGTGCCATACAGACTGGAAGCATTTCACCGTCTCCATTGCCCTGTTCCGTATCATTTGCGACATCCTCGCCAGTAAACTGGAGCTCCTCAATTCCCTGGCTGCCTGCCCCAAGAAATGTTTCTCATATGCAACTCATATGAAATGATTATAAGCTCATCCGATCGTACATTTACGTTTCGGAGCCGCTCTGAATCTTCCTGAGCTCATTATATGGAAGAGAATTCACCCCCATATGCCTACCGGCACCATCCCGAAGCTTCGCCTCTTCACATCCCCACTCCAAGTCTCCCCGCATGTATCGCATGCACTCTGCGAGAAGGACCTGCGGGGGTTGTGAATGACGTTGAAGAGTTTGTGGTCGTGGTGGCTGGGTCGAGACTCGATGAACCAGGTGCTGGTGCCGAGGAAAGCTTTGATTTTGTCTCTGTTATCATTGTCGGCACTGCTGTATGTGCAAGGATGTACATGCTAGACCCATTCGAAGTAGCTTATCATGGACCAAGCACTGCAGCAATGAACACAGGTTCCACATCGAAATCGCAGCCCAAGACGATCTCGCGACGAAGGTTGCTTAGCAATATAATATAATATTTCATTCACAAGCCAAAACTACAAGCATCCTCCGAGGTCTCTGTTCGTGAACACTGTATGGGCTCTATAACTTTACATAAGGATAGACTGGAAAATGTTTCGGTTATCAGCTGTTTGAGTATCTTTCCCGATTTTAAGTTATCCAGAGCTTGGATGGGCGGTTGCAGTACCTCCTGCTGCGCATGCGAAGTCCAGCCACGACCATTCCCATTGGATGATTAAAGTGGCCATCTGCTAGAGGCTGAAATCACGCACGATACATTTGCACGGAACCCGGATAAATCAGAGTTCTAGGTGTTGCCATTTGCGCTTGAACCGCCCATGCCACCACTCTTCTTGACTTCTGTGTGCGTCGGGTACGCGAGGCCTCCTGCCTTCGGTACAACACCTTCCAAAAAAGTCCTACAATCATAAGCCACATTGAACAAGAAAGTTTGAACACGTGGAAACAGTGAAGCTGATGAAAACCCAATCGACGTGAGTGGGGCCGTATCGAATTCCTAACCTGTGAATCGTAAGCACAAAATAGTTTCGATCTGGAGGTCATTGGTATATTAGTACTCAAAACCATAACGGTACTTTTGTAACACGAATAGAAGTTCAGCTTAGGTGTCCATGCCACACACGATGAAGATTATCAAGTTCTGGGGTGTCGAGTGATTCCTGTGTTTGTTGGAGGACATACGTCCCTGTCAACGAAGACCACAGCACGTCGAGACTTTTGAATTGTGCCGCGAGGGTATCATCATAGAAGGGAGGTAGCAAGAACCATGGGAATATATACAGGTGGGTCGCTGTAGTAATTCTAGAGCATTAAACCTTTGTGAATAAACTAGTGTGAATGGATTAGTAAAGTAACTTACGTATCAAGGTGATCTCTCCAGTGTGTGTGGAATAAGTTTTATAATAGCCAAGGGAATTTGGGCACTGGAGGAGCATCTTGCGATGATTGCCCCGGATCGTTGTCGTTTCGCGGTTGGGAGCCACTTCTCCTCCTGAGCCTGCGTAGAGTCATCGGTGGCAGGTCATATTGTAGGCTTGGTGCTCCCTGGCTATCAGTATGCGGGGTGGATGCTCTCGGCTGGCTCGTCGATGAAGTCCTACGCCCGTCTGGGTGAGCAGTGTAGCTCCGTGGCGGAGGTGGATTTGGCCATGAATAGGGAGGCTGATTCCTTATAGGAGGGGACACACCCCATGCCGGCGGCCTCTGGTTTGGAGGAATATTGTTTCGATTCGGGACACTGCGTTGACTTGATCGCGATAGCCCTTCCGACGATAGATTTGATGAACTCGTGTATCCGGGTTGGTTCAATGAAGAACCCGTCCGCGGTGGGTCATGCCTTGATGATCCTGAGATGGTTGGATTACGGCGGGGCAAAACAATGTCTTCTTCTGGTATCGATTGCGGCAACCGCGTCTCTCGGTCCTGAACCCTTGGAGGAGCTGGTGCTTTTTCCTGCCTCGATGCCGGGCGTGGGGTCTTTGATCTAAAGACCTTGCTGAAATAGCAATATCAGGAGATGAACCAAACACAACGCACAACGTACCCAAAAATCTGTCTCAACTTTTTTGGTGGCTTCCATGTCGTCAAAGTCTTGATCCTCTCCGCGTCATCCGTTGCATCCTGGATCTGGCGAGAGATTGTCTGATAGTCTTCCGTTAGTAGCCTGAATTGGGTTGGGGTGAGCAAGGGATCTTTCAACTCGCGCCGAATCCTGTTCAGCTTCTCCTCGTGTGCGCCAACAAGTTCTTCAAGCTGTATCAAAAGCGTCTGCTGGGCACGGGTTGGATCTTTCACTTCGCTCCGAATCCTGTTCAACTTCTCCTCATGTGCGCCAACAAGTGACTGAGCATCAGGATGGTGAAGAGAATTTGTCTCTGTATTCTGCCGCTCAGATTGCGGCGTAAGATGTGACTGGGTATCAGGAGGAACGTGAAGAGGATTTGTCCCTGCATCCTGCTGCCAGTATAGAATTTCTTTGCATTGAAGCGCACCACTAGAAGCTTTTGGGAAACTCTTCCCCATTTGGGGTCTGTGATTTCGAAAAATATAAACAAGGAGACTGTAACCTTCCAGCCAGATGACACATACCGTATAAGAAGGGTTACCATGCTTGGTAATTGAGAGGGACAAGGTGGAAGTTCTTCATAAAGACCATGAAGCTGGAGGAATCCACTAAAAGTGGTAAAAGCAAGAATATCGACAGCAGAACGTGCAGATGTCCAAAGAGGGGATGGGTCATCCTCACTGTGGCCTGAGCCGCTAGGCTCTGTGTCCCGGATTAACTGAAAATTAGTCTCGCACAGGCGAGAGAGGAAGCCAAAAAGCCGCTTCTCGATGTCAATTCTCTCCTCAGTTTTTAGTCTCCAAAATTTGGGCAGCTCCAAAATGCCAGCGAGGTAGCGGATGGCACAGAGCTTCTCCGTGTTAAGCGGCGAGTCCGTGCTATACAAAGGTCCCGTAAGTACATCCGAGTCCACGGGACCAACTCCGTGACTGACCTACAAAACGAAAGCAAAGTTTCGATTGGATCTTTGGCCCAGTTATGCTTCAACAAACCGAACTTGCTCGGAAGTTCGCTTTCCACCAGTTTCGTTAGAGGGCCTCCATCAGTCAGGCAATAAACGGCAAAATCCCGGTAAAATGTCCATTCCTCACCACACTGCTGGTGAGGTCGATTCCAAAGATTTTCGAAATGGGAAGCAGTTAACGGTGATGCCTTTTTGGAGCACTTGGTATGATGGAATAGCCACCTGATCCCAGGATATCGAGTGATTACTGCGACAAGAATCTTGAAGGTAATGAGCTGTGTTTTGACTGTGTACCTGGTGGTGTACTAATGAGAGTGCTCTACGGACAGTTATAGATCGTAATAGTACATACTCCGGAAGGGCATATTCTAACAGGGCATGACAATGCTTCAGCAGCTGTTTGTGCTGCTTCGTCAGATCATCCCGATCGGCTTTGTACAACTCATCTAG
>Ga0307509_10008658_pt1 | contig 12916 bp, 6 predicted proteins | sample 10_EM_MG_FD_202245 | JGI IMG/M metagenome (GOLD analysis project Ga0307509, IMG submission 202245) | Populus trichocarpa ectomycorrhiza microbial communities from riparian zone in the Pacific Northwest, United States - 10_EM | ecosystem: Host-associated > Plants > Roots > Unclassified | place...
CGACGAAGATGGATCGTAACCAATGGACTGATGTGTGGGAGCACCGTCAGGAAATTTCATGGTGTTGCGATTCGGAAGTCGAAGTGAGATAACAGAATTGTCAGGGTCAAATGGTGTTCGCACTTTCAGAAGAAGCTGGAGTTTGTTAGTAGGTACTTAGTTAGTATGAGAACTAAATGTAGCCCGCGACCACCCAGACGCGGCATATAAATATTGAGGTGCCTCTCGAGCTATTTTGTTAGGCGGGAGCCTATCTCAAAGTCTTGCGAGATAACTCAGGCCGATAATCTTAATCGTAGACGGAGATTGTCTAGGAAGGCTCAATGATTCAAAATAGAGGTAGGTAAAGTGATAAAGATTTTTCTTGCGTAAAAACTTATATTGATAAGATCTCTTCTCCGTTGCTTGATGATGTTCAAATAGCTCAGGAGGCGCCTCAATATTTATATGCCGCGTCTGGGTGGTCGCGGGCTACATCTAGTTCTTATACTAACTAAGTACCTACTAACAAACTCCAGCTTTGTTCTATAAGTGCGAACACCATTTGACCCTGACAATTCTGTTATCTCACTTCGACTTCCGAATCGCAACACCATGAAATTACCTGACGGTTCTCCCACACATCAGTCCATTGGTTACGATCCATCTTCGTCGGCATGGAGTTTTGCTTACCATTTGCATAGGCAGAATGGTCTCCATGATCGAACCAACAAAGGGGCCAGCTTTGTTATCGAACCTCTCAGCATTGCAGACATATTCTGCAACCGACATCTGTGAGGCATAAGATAGACTTGTCACGATAATCGCTCCAATAGCCATTATCCCTCCATAGTCATATCGTTATCGTATGGTTCCGTCAGTATCCGTAAGATACTATTGACGTGTGTGAGTGTGGGTATGCCTGATTGCTCAGACTACCTCATCCGACAATACCATTCACTTCTGCGACTTTCATCGCGAGAGCGTGGAGTATAGAATGTATTGCCTAACCATTGTCCGTAAAAACGTCCTGTTACTTAGTGACCACTTTCGGACTCTTGTCTTTAGTGCTCAGTAACATTATGCGACGTCGACCGATTTGGCTCGAACCACTTGCATATGCTCGCCAAAGGTCTTCCCTCATATATCCTGCGAACGGGATCCGGACGGACGGACGGCCGCGACGTATACGGGGTTACGAGGAGGGCTCCAATGACCATGTCATTGGTGAGGGGACGCAACTACGGCGGCGTCTGCCGATGTAGCGCCGTCCCAACGCTGGTGCGGGAGGGGGGTATTGGCTTGTCCTTTTGAACTCAGAATCCTAAGGTAGGGTAACTATAGGTCTTTATTCACTAAGGGAAGGCTAAGCCTTCCGGTATGCCTAACATATTTGAACACTATGAAGCAACGGAGAAGAGATCTTATCAATATAAGTTTTACGTTAGAAAAATCTTTATCACTTTACCTACCTCTGCTTTGAAACATTGAGCCTTCCTAGACAATCTCCGTCTACGATTAAGATTATCGGCCTGAGTTATCTCGCAAGACTTTGAGATAGGCTTCCGCCTAACAATATCATCAAGCAACGGAGAAGAGATCTTATCAATATAAAATGTTTACGCTAGAAAATCTTTTATCACTCTACCTACCTCTACTTTAGTTATTGAGCCTTCCTAAACAATCTCTGTCTACGATATAGATTTTCAGCCTGAGTTATCTCACATGTCTTTGAGATAGGCTTCCACGTAACACTCCCCATGTATTCTTGAGACTTCTATCCCTCATGATATTTGAGATCCGTTACTAGTCCGCCTCTTTCTGTATTTTCCTCTTCTTCCTCCTCTTTCCCTGCTCCTTCTCCACTTTGATTCTCTCTACTTTTCTGTATAGTGCCCTCTTGATTATCACCACACCATCCCTCTTCCATGCTAGCTTCCCAACTCTCTACTTCCTCATCCTCCTCAAACTCACAATCGCTATCATCGCTACTTGGAGGTTCAGTTTCTGGCTCACTCTCACTACTGTAAATAGTGTCAGTATTTTCTTTACTGTCTCTTTTCTGTATTCGTCTTGTTAGCTTTAGTGAAATATCTAAATAATATTCTATAGTCATTCAAGGTGATTAGAATTTATTTTCTGGCTAGCTACTCACCTCTTGTAGTTCGTTTTTTTTCTTCTTCTTCATTTCTCTTGCCTGACCTAAAGCAAGATTTAACTTCCGTTTTCGCTTTTCTGTTACCATATTTATCTCGTTTGGGATCACAATAGTTGATTGATATGACCCTCCTGCGTGCGTGTTGATTGTCTTTTTCTCTTTTTTTTTTCTTCTCTCCGCCTTACTTTTTCGCTTCTGACAATCTACTAACTCTACTTAGTATAGTTTCATTCATAGGATATCACCCGTGCCAAGATATACTAAATTTCTTGGTATCTTGGCTGATTTTCTCTCTGGCCAACTTCAGCGGCCCTATACAAAATCACTCAACTTCAAATGTCAGAATTACATTCACCACTGGGTTTTTCTGAATTTCCTCTAGTAAATATCTTTAACTGGTGCTAATCTATCTATCTACCAGACAAATTTCCTCTATCATTTAAAGTGGTTGCAGTTGTTCATGATTTTATTTGTTGTTGTTTTGTGATCGTTGTGGGCGGATTTTGGTTGTCCGGCACCATACAATTAGGACTTATGATACAGTGCTGTGCTCTAACGTGTGAGGGTACCCTACCGAGTGATAATACGCGCATTGCCCCAAAGCCGCCGCCAAGGATTGGGCTGAAAAATCATGAAACAAAACGTTTCACTCCAGTGAGCAATCACCCCCTCGTCATTTTTAATAATATTGCATGGCATATTGCCTACCCAACAAGACAACCCCAGCTTCCCTCTCTGAAGGTACATAAACTCTTCATTTCGTTTCACCGAGTTCAGGACACACCATTCCCTGAATAGGGGTTTCTCCCATCAGTGCTATCGAAAGACCCGCCTCGATAGGAGCCAACGGGGTTTCCAAGCCGGCCTGACTCGTGCTAAGCATTAACACCACCCCTTTTCGCCGATGGCTGTGAGGCGATGCCACTCACCCATGGAACAGAACTTGATACTCGATGGCACTTGCAATACAGCGAGAGTCGAATCAGTATATCGCTGCTGTAGAGCTACGTACAGCCTCGGAGATAATTCTATCGCCAATTTTTGTGAGGAGCCTGGGGTATGATAGGTATGATACAGGCCCAGGTTCCGGGAGGGGTGTTTCTTTTGTTAGAATTGAGTGTCATACTGTAGTACCGGTATTGATATAGAGGGCCTAGTTATCTTAAACAACTAGACGCTCTCACAATTATATATATCTACCTCCTTCATGAATCATCGGTTTTGAAGAACTTTGCATCCTTATTGGGACACCTACTCCCGCAGTATCGTCACCTTCTTAAGACCACTTTTGGCAATCTTGCCGATGCGAGTGAGAATTAGGGTTTTGAAAGCTACCGCTATAACAGGGCTTGGCAGACTAGAATAGCCACAGCCATTCCGTATTCGAGGCGCCAGGCGCCAATCAATACCAGAAGCCACGCTAAGAGGGTTGATGCAGATATCCTGTCGACTTCCTTACCGTCAGCGGCAACGAGATACCCATTTCAAGTCCTAAAATGCCTTACCGGTCTGCCAGTACCCATACAGCACAGGGGAAGACCTACCGAAACCCCAAACTAGAAAGTGATTTAGAAAATTGTGGAGAATTTCACAAATTCGTGACTGCCCGGAACTCTCCCAAAGTCCTACAAATTGACCCAGAGCTTTGAAATCTCTCAAGATTTCTAGATCCCGATTGATTGATTCGCAAAAAAAAAAAAGGCGGCTTTTGAACACCAGCAGCCCAGAAAACACAGGCGTCCCAAATCGAAAAGGGTATTCAAAATTCGAAATTACACTCGAGTCCTGATAGAATTCCTACCGGATCACGGAAAATCTTGCTAGTCTTCCAATGCGCCACTTCCTTGCTTACGGTACTTGTAGGAGGCGGATGAGCTCTCCTCAATATGGGGGGCCACAATGACTCAGGAGTGTTAAACATTCTAGACCGAGGCACAAGAGGCAACCTTTGTGAACCAGAATCCTGTCACGACGTTACGTTACACATAGAACCAAATCATTTCCTAATCCATCCTTACTGCCGCCAACGCCAACGGCCCCCCTTGGGAACACCATCCTCCGGTGCTAACTCAAGCACCCCGTTAGCAACCTGCCCAACGTGATCCTGTCATATACTCGAGTACACTGCCGCGTGGAGGATGGTACTGAGATCCGCTGAAACTCGATATATTATCCGCGGGTATGGATAATGCCAGTATCCGTACAAGGCTGCTGACACCTGCTGTGGATATCCGTTACCATGTCTTTGATGATCCATCGCAATATAAAATACATTATATATCCCCAAGAACGTTCCTCCCGAGGGCATAATTGACGATAAACTGAAGCTTGCAATTTTCCCGGCAGTCCTTTGTGTTGACAGAAACTGGTGCTCAACGTAGAGGGAACTTTTGTTTGCCTGAGTGATTGCTTCCAGGATTCGATAATCACCCCCCAGTCTGAGTGCAAACTCTCTAGCATTCCTTCACCTGCTGGCCCCCTAGATCAGTAACCGCACTAGCACGATTGCTCCGGCAAAGGAGGGGGGAGCAGCAATCCGCAGAGCGCTTGGTATGAGCCAGCACGTACCAGGTACACCCCAACCACTGACTCCAAGAGCATCCGGTAAACTGAATATTAGTGCAAAGAATGAGAAGCCTACCTGTTGGACGGGCTAAATTAGAAGTAGATAATTAGCTTCTCATCACTATCTCCAAACTCCCTCTTCAAGAGCCTGATAGGGCGAAGGACAGCCCCAACTCCAGCGCCGAAGTCTATCCCTTGGATGTAGTGTTGGGTCCTTACCGGTCCTCCTTCTTATAGTCCCGAAGCACCTTAAGTCCTACGTCTCCAAAGTTTGTTTTTCTGGCACCCGCAGGGGTAGACATGAACTGGATGAACTAAGGCGCCTCACACAAAGGCCAAGCATGTTCAACACCTTTTCTTCCCCCCTTTCATACTGTGCTCATGCCGATACCGGTATTCACATCCTTTCATAGACAGGTACCGATTCAACCACTGAGCCGGAACTCAGTGTAAAACATGGTTGCCCAAGGAAGCTAGGTTAGCTGCATACGAGTAGAGCCGAGCAAAAGGCTAGGCTGCGAGCAATGGAGTGAAATGGGTGATCCTAAAGAGCGTATGGTGCTAGCATACTGGCATTTCCTAGGCGGGGTTTAGGACGAATATAGTGTATTCCAGTCACCCGCGCTCATCGTACTTCACCTAGCATTGAACGAAGTAAACATACATTTGTTATCCCTCTCTCTGTCTCCCACGTTGGAAGACGCCCCTCTCCATAGCCAAGGGCCACTCCCGCGGGCACATGCACTCTGCCAAGCTTTCCTCCTGAATCCCCAAACCCACAGCCTCCCGCATTGTCACTCAATCGCATCTCATCCCACAAAGGTACCTCATGGTACAGTAAAAGAAAGCATGCCCGCACACGGTACAGTATCACACATACCGGTGTGCTGAGGGCCGGATTGATGGGGTAAACTAGTGGGTCGGAGGACACTTTTTCACCCAACAAAACACCCTGTTAGTTAGCCTTGGCGCGCACACACTTCTCTACATATAAGCCGCCTTTGTGTATCATAGTTTAGATAGCAGCAGCCTCCGGGGGTATCAACACCCAATAGACGACGTTCTCTTGCCCATTTAAATTGTCTAAGATCTTCTCCGTCTATCCTACCCCTGTTCATTCGATTAGGCAGCAAGTCGCCAGGTCAATTCACCATAGACTTTTCTTCCGGTTTAGTAGAAGGTCACGACTACAATCACACGGGTGGATACGGCTCGGTCGAAACCACCATCCGACAAGGGGAAGCGTGACGAACCACCCCACACCTGGTGCTCTGAAACGGATTGGTGCTCAGCCTCGACGACCTGCCCCCCATCCGTGCAATTGATGTTGCCGGTCGAGTGAAGTAACAGAATACGTTCTACACATGATGCGAGTAACGGGTTCTCCAAGGGGGACTGGGGTAGTCTTTACCGGTGACGGTGGCATCGGAGTTAGGGAATTCCTCCGATGGATGGAATCGTGGTTTGCCACGCAGGGCGAAGGCTTCAATGGGGTATCCGAACCGTCAAAGAAAAGGAGAGTCGCACAGATCCATGTGGCTTGCCCCATTCGCTCGGTTGCTGGGGGTTTTTTGAGGTCCCTCCCGGAAGACGTTTTGTGGAACGAGGAAGCTTTGACGAAGGCCTTGATAGAGCAATTTGAGGATGGGGAAATGGACGAGCGGGAGCAAGATGACATCTTGACAACAATGAGCGCGCTTCGGCAGGGAGATCATGATGTCTTCACATACTCACGCCGAGTCCTCAAACTCCTTCGTCGGCAGCCTTCTGGCCTACAGCACTATAACAAAATCCTGATTCGCTATTATATCGATGGGCTAGCGAGCGAGCGGTTACGTGAGATGGCTATTCTAAGCTTCCTCAAGGCAGACTCGGGAGAGACGCCATATCAAGTTGTAAAGGGGGTTATGAGGTTGGCTACGCAGTTAAAGGTCAAGGGGTATAAAGGGGTTAGTGGCCGGTACCGCGACCACAATCGGAGTGATGATGACGATGACGATGACGACGACGATATTTATGGGTCAAGTAGCATGTACGACTCCGACAGCGACGAGTCAGAACTAGGTGATCGTCGCACCTCCGGAAGGAGGAAGGAAAGGCAGGAAAAAGGAGAAAGGTCAAGAAGATTGAGGCGAAGGCGAGAGCGAAGCAAGGAAAGAAGGAGTTATAGGAATCAGAGTGATGAAGGATCGGTGAGAGGGGAGGTGAGAGAGTTGCGGGAAATGATGCGTGATTTGATGAAACTCCAGAAGGGGACAACAGCAACTGAAGGCGCAAAGGGTCACCCGGAAAACGACATCATTCCCCTCGACAGCTATGCAATCGCAGAAGGTTATGAACGGTACACGCAATCAGCAAGGAATCCTTATGGGCAGCGAGACACCTTTCACCCTACGACCCAGCGTCTTGAATATCCAAATAGAAGAAGCTATGCGCCCCCAGCTACAACCTACGATGAGCGACAACGTGAGAGCTATGCTCCCTTTTTCGATGGTAGACGCCCAGGAACCAGACGTGCGGGTCCTCCTCCTCCTTCAACCTTTTATGAACGTGCTCGGCAACCGATAGAAGACACTCGTTTCACTCAAGCGCCGGGTGGGTACAGTACATCACGTGCCTACGAAGGTACCTCGACAGTGCAGCCCATAGTCGGCCCTAACGGGGCACTCTACTATCCTGCCCGCCCAGGAGTTTGTTTCCATTGCGGGGAAGAGGGACACTATCGTCCACAGTGCCCAAAGCTGCACGGTACGAGCCAGAGAGCACCAATACTATCAGAACACCCCAATACTCTCCCACGGGAGATACCGCCATCGCAGACTCGCACCCAGCCGGTAAGTGTGGTCGAGGTTGCGGTTAAATCGTCAGCACTTGAAGGAGTAAAAGTGTGTCAGGTGGCGACTGCTGGAGCAGATTCGACAGATTTGAGAAATTTCGTTCATAAGCTCACAGCTTCAGAGACTCAAGATGATGGTAGCAGCGAGGACAGCGATGATGGAAGGGACGGAGTGCCAGTAATGGCAGGGGAGAGAGTACGGCGTTTCAGTGAACTGCCAGAGGAATTTGAAGGAGAAGCTGCCCCCCCGCACCAACGACAGAAGACAAGATATGACGACGACGACGACGACGCGGCGGAAGTGACTCTGGGAAAAAGGAAGATCAAACCAGCAATTTCCAAGACTACGCGCAGGCCAATTCGGATGATGGCTGGCAGAGAGAAGTTTGACTTCGTTGGCGCCTTCCGTGACGCTCCGGTGACGGGCCTTAGTTGGGGTTCTTTCTTTGATCTCGCCCCCTCTGTCAAGAAAGACATTTGCCATTTACTAGTACAGGAGCGAGGGAAAAGAAGGGGAAAAGGAAAGGGGAAGGCAAAAAGGGTTACAATTGATACGGAAGGGGAAGAAGCGGCAGAAGCAGCAGCAGTTCAGGCAGTCGCGAGTGATCGAAACCTCGGAAATGTCGCAAACTTCTACACAAAGGGGATCATTCCCACGGGAGAGGGAGAGTACCGTATATCACGAATTTTGGTGGACGCAGGATCGGTGGTAAACCTGATGCCAATTCACCTTTTGCGCTTTATCGGAGCCAAGTTGTCCAAGGCAGGGGGGATGGTTATTCGAACGGCGACCAATGCGCTCGCGCAAATTTCGTACTGCGCTGATATACGGATCACTATTGCGGGCGTTGCATGCAATTTACGAGTCTACGCCCTTCCAGAAGAATACCAACCGACCTACCCCCTCCTTTTGAGCAGACGCTGGCTGCAGGCCGTCAAGGCAAAGGGAGATTATGCTAGCGGCCGGTATTACATTATGCACACCAATGGGATGCGGGTACAGATTCCGAGCGATCGAAGTGGCACAATAAGCCCTCAGAGACACCACCCTCGCGTCCCGATTGTTATGAGAGATAGGAATAAGGCTAGGCAGGAGGTCTCGGCGGAAGTGGAAGAAGAATTAGAATGGCAGCGATCGGGTGGCAATAACTTTTTTGAGCGATTGGTGGAGTTTATCAAGCAGCAAGCACAAGAGCAAATGAGGCGAGAGGATGAAGAAGAGGAAGATAGCGAAGACAGCTTTTCTGACACAGGCGAGTCGGAAAACTAGTGTCACCAGGGAATACTTCAGGTCGATTGTCTGGTGACAAGGGTGCGATGGATGTGGCAGCTATGCTGAATATATCGGATTTTACAGACTTGAACATTGTGAAGGAAGGAAGGAAGGAAGGAAACCATGATATTAGTGATGTTCGCAAGCATGAGAAACGTACGAAGGTTAAAGGACACGACGAGATCTATGTAGAAGAATCGGAAACGTCAAAGGAAGAAAGCGATTATGAAGGAATCGAGTTATTTGGAGAGGAGGAAGTTTACTGCTGTGGAGAGGTTGGTTACTGGAAGGATAGCGGCTGGGATTCACAGATGAGGAATGCGCGGGAGTTGAGGAGAGACGACAGCCAGTTGATAGAGAAGAAGGATGAAGAGGCGGAGTCTCATAGATATGCAGTGGCGGAAAGGGAAGGGGTGCCGCCGGGTGTGCCGGAGGAATACGACCGGAGTAGAGAAGGAAGAAGGATGGGCATAGTGGTTTCCGAGTTGAGAGAAGCAGAGGAAGCGGAGGTCAAGGAATTTGGGCATATTCGGGAGTACCCAACAATGCGGCGGCCAACTAGCTATCGTCGTGCGATAATGAGTTCAGCATCCGGGATTCCCACATGGTTCGCGGCATCGAAGATAGAGTTGGGAGAGCAATTGACAGTGGAGCAGAAGGAGGAAGCAGCATGTCTACTCTACACGTGGAAGGATCTCTTCGCCGACCAGATAAGAGATATGCCGGTAACCGATTTATTAGTGCATCGCATACCAGTATACCAAGGAGCACAGCCCCGGCGAGCAAAGGATCGGCTCTACACGAAGGAAGAACGAGACTGGTTGGAACTCAATATTCCTAAGTTGGAAGAAGCTGGTATCATTGCGCGCTCGGAATCCCCATGGGTACACAGGACGAAGTTTGTAAGGAAAAAGGACGGAGGTTTGAGGATGGTGCATGTCTTTTGCCCCATTAATAGTGTAACAATGTTGTCCGGCTACCCGACGAAGCGCATCGAGCCGGTACTAAATAACCTGATGCAAGCAAAGTTCTCCAGCTACTTTCAGGCCGATGCGGTGAATGGATTTTGGGCCATACGTATGCATCCCCCTCACGCTTATCGCACTGCCTTCTCCACAGATGAAGGCCTGTGGCAATATCTACGCATGGGCCAAGGACTCGCCGGCGCCCCTCATACATACGCAAGATTGAAGGGACTGTTTAGTGGTACCATTCCAGCACCAGACCCGGGGCCATGTTTGAACCGATGTACAGTTGGAGCGTTCGAGTGCTTTGTAGACGATGATTTCGGAGCGTTTCCCAGTTTCGCTGCACAGTTTGACTTCCTTCACAACCACTACTTTCCTCGTTTGGCATGGGCTAGGATCACTCTCAAGGCTAGAAAGTGTGGGTTCTTTCTCGATAAAATAAATCCCTTGGGTTTCGCAAGTGACGGAAGTGGGTTACGCCCATCCCTTGATAAAGTTCGAGCGATACGCGACTACCCTCAACCAACGACAGCGGTGGAAATCGAAGCGTTCCTCTATATGACGATCTACCTACGCCAGTTCATTCCCGGTCGTGCAGAGCATGCGCGCATCCTCAAGGAAGCCATAATCTACCGTCCTCTGCATCAGCACGAGAAAGACAGGCTTGTACAGCCTGGCAGGAGAGGGAAGCCAGTTAAAGTTGCCTGCGGTCTAAGATGGGATGAAGGGCAGGAGAAATCATTTCAAGCTATAAAGGATGCAATCATTAAAAATGTGGTGTTCGGTGGAGACGACAGCAAGCAATACCACCTTATGACAGATGCTTCAGTCTTTGCATTAGGCGGTGTACTGTTTCAACTACCTGATCTTCCGGCCGGTACAAACTTGGCAACCTCGACGAGAGGAGGAATGAAAATTGTAATGTTCATATCAAAACGTTTTCTACCAACCGAGACACGCTATTCTACGACGGAGCGAGAGGCATTAGCGATTCTTAGATGCCTTGAGGAAGTGCGTTGGTTAGTATTGGGGTCACCATTCCCAACGAAGGTCTATACAGATCACCAAGCACTAGTATGGTTGTTGCGGAAGGATGATACACATGGACGCATTGTGAGGTGGCAGGTGCGCTTGGCAGAGTATGACGTAGAATACATCCATATTCCGGGAAGGGAGAATGCATTAGCGGATGGAATGAGTCGAATGCGGTGGATTGGCGATGGGGATAAGGATGCGAAAACAAGCACCATCCACGAAGTGGTAGCGGTGGAGACGCAGCAGCTTGCAGATGAGTGGAAGGAATGGCTAGAAGACAAGTGGTATGGTGAAGTGGTATACTATAAGCTATTCGGTCATTTGGATGATTACCGCGATCAGGACGGAGAACCACTGTCGGCTCATCGACGACGTCTTATTCGACACAGATCCAAACCCTACCGGCTACTACTATATACGGTACCTATTGGAGTGGCAGTTACAGGAGCTAAGGTTCCGAGTGCTAGCCATTACACTACAAAACCCGAGAACCGACTAGTGTTTGTGGAAAGGAATGGCAAGGAAGCCTTTTGTATTCGAGCAAGGGAAGTCGAAACAATTCTCTATCGAATGCATGACTGCCATGGACACTTCGCAGCAGGGGTATTGCTGAGGACGATTGTGGGGCGGTATTATTGGCCGACGCGAGCGAAGGATGTCAACTTATATTGCGTCACCTGCTCGAGCTGTCAGATGGTAGGGCCATTAAAGCCTTCTGTTAGCCAAATGGCCATCGTCCACCTGCAACCACTTGACATGATGGGCTTTGACTTTGTAGGAAGATTTCCGGAGTCACCACGAGGAAATAAATATATCATAATTGGTGTCGACTACTTCTCCCGTTATCTTTTCGGGAAGGCTGTTCCCGATAGTCAGGGGAAATCTGCAGTCGCGCTTCTGACAGAGGTAGTCAACTACTTTGGATGGCCACGAGCAGTTTATACCGACAATGGTGCCCATTTTGTTTCCGGTGCATTTGCTGAGGTACTGAGGAGGTTTTCTGTCATTCACATACCCGCTCCGAAGGCGCACCCACAGTCAGTTGGTTTAGCGGAGCGCTACGTCAAGCTGCTAGTTGATGGGCTGAAGGTTACAGTTATGGGACAGAAGCGGCAGCAGGAGGATTGGGACCTGGTAGTAGATTCTGTCGTGCATGCGATTAACACCCGGGTGCTCAGCGTTCATGGATTTAGCCCAGCGGAGCTGCTCCTTGGCTTCAATCCCAACAGGTCAGGCCGGGAGGTTACACCGAGAGCGGAGCGTGCGGTAGCCACACTATCTGCAAGCGCCTGTCAGGGAAACGATCTATGGTCTAAGGAGGAAGAGCTAGCGCAGCGGCAGCTTGAACGGCTCGTCCGATTAGATCACATTCGAGCAGAGGCAGCGACGAAGATCACAGCCCAAGCGGAAAAGCGAGAAGAGAACCAGAGGCCAGCACGATACACGCCGCCGAAGGCAGGAGATTTAGTCCTGTTAAGACGATTCCTTTTAGACCAGCGCAAGGGCAATAAGTTGGAAGCGCGATGGGAGGGTCCATATATCTTGTCGGACATCTCATGGCACGGCAAGAGCGGGAGATTACTTGATATCAACACTAAACAACTCGTACGGGTGAAAAAGGGTGCCTTGCGCAACCGCGTACATCTCAATGATCTCAAGATTTACCTACCAAGGAGGACGGAGATGGCAGATGATGTAGGGATGGTAGATATATTGGAATATGAATGGAGAACTTCGGAAGGAGAGCAGGCGAAGGGGCATGGTATAGAACAGATAGGCGTTAAAGGCAAGGGGGATTTGGCATGGCTTGAAGAAGCTCAAGGTGTGGGATAATGCGGGAGAATCATGTCTAGTCACTCGGTGGCTTAACGGGGGAGCACAGGGATGGCAATAGAGCGTGGTAGATAGTGAAAGATTGGCTAGATAGAGGTGATTTCTGTAGCCTTCGAGGGCGAAGGCTAGGGGAGGAAAGGGCCCGGTGTGCTGAGGGCCGGATTGATGGGGTAAACTAGTGGGTCGGAGGACACTTTTTCACCCAACAAAACACCCTGTTAGTTAGCCTTGGCGCGCACACACTTCTCTACATATAAGCCGCCTTTGTG
>Ga0307509_10008659_pt1 | contig 12916 bp, 8 predicted proteins | sample 10_EM_MG_FD_202245 | JGI IMG/M metagenome (GOLD analysis project Ga0307509, IMG submission 202245) | Populus trichocarpa ectomycorrhiza microbial communities from riparian zone in the Pacific Northwest, United States - 10_EM | ecosystem: Host-associated > Plants > Roots > Unclassified | place...
GCCCGATCCGTCGGCATCGGACGCGTCGGCCGCACCCACCCCCGCGCCGTCGGCCTCGGCGGACGGCTTCCAGGGGCCGGTGCGGACCCGGCTGATGGTGGAGGGGTCGACCGGCGGCGCCGGGCTGCGCGGGCTGGAGAAGGACAAGCCCACCCCGCTCACCCTCTCGGTGCTCTACTTCGACGAGAAACACCAGCTCAAGGCGTACGACGACATCCAGCTGGGCGGCACCGGCGAGTCCAACGTGGAGATGCAGCGAAACGTGATCGGCGCCGACACCGAGCAGCTCACGCCGACCAGCGCGCCGCCCAGCTGATCGGGGCTTGACCTTGCCCCACGGGCAGGGCGGCGCGGTGCGGGGTTTGAGCGCGAGCGGCGGCAGGAGGCGCGAGCCGACGCCCGCGCCGGCCTGCCCGCGTTGCAGCTCAGCCCGGCAGCGGCGGCACAGGGCCGGGACGGCACCCCGCCGGGCCGGCTCACCGGGGACCGGGCCGACCCGTACGGCGAAATGGTTTTAGGAAAGGCGCGCCAAGATGAGGTCGCGGACGGTCTTGGCATCCGCCTGGCCTCGCGTGGTTTTCATGACCGCGCCGACGAGGGCGCCGGCCGCGGCCACCTTGCCGTCCCGGATCTTGGCGGCGATCTCCGGGTTGGCGGCGATCGCGTCGTCGACGGCGGCGGTCAGGGCGCCCTCGTCGTTGACCACCTCGAGGCCGCGCGCGGCCATCACCGCGGCCGGGTCGCCCTCGCCGGCCACGACGCCCTCGAGCACCGAGCGGGCCAGCTTGTCGTTGAGCTTGCCGCCGTCGACCAGTTTCTGCAGCTCGGCGACCTGCGTGGGCGTCGCGCCGACCGCGGAGAGCTCGATGCCGGACTCGTTGGCGCGGCGGGCCAGCTCGCCCATCCACCACTTGCGGGCGCCCGCGGGGGACGCGCCGGCCGCGATCGTCTCCTCGATCAGCTCGACGGCGCCGGCGTTGGCCACCGACTGCATGTCGAGCCCGCTGATGCCCCAGTCCTCGCGCAGCCGGGCCCGCTTGACGCTGGGCTTCTCGGGCAGGGCCGCTTTCAGCTCGGCCACCCAGGCCGGGTCGGGCGCGATCGGCACCAGGTCGGGCTCGGGGAAGTAGCGATAGTCGGTCGCCTCCTCCTTCGAGCGGCCGGGGCTGGTCTCGCCGCGGTCCTCGTGGAAGTGGCGGGTCTCCTGGATGATGCGGCCGCCGGCGTCGAGCACCCCGGCCTGGCGGATGATCTCGGAGCGGACGGCCCGCTCGACCGAGCGCAGCGAGTTGACGTTCTTCGTCTCGGTACGCGTGCCCCACTCCCGGCCCGGCTTGTTCAGCGAGGTGTTCACGTCGCAGCGCAGCGAGCCCTGCTCCATCCGCACGTCGGAGACGCCGAGCGACCGGACGATGTCGCGCAGCTCGGCCACGTAGGCGCGGGCCACCTCGGGAGCGAGCTCGCCGAGCGCGGGCACCGGCTTGGTCACGATCTCGACGAGCGGGATGCCGGCCCGGTTGTAGTCGACCAGCGACTCGGTCGCACCCTGGATACGCCCGGTCGCGCCGCCGACGTGCAGGGTCTTGCCGGTGTCCTCCTCGAGGTGCACCCGCTCGATGCCGATCCGGTACGACTTGCCGTCCACCTCGACGTCGACATAGCCGTCGGTGCAGAGCGGCTCGTCGTACTGGGACGTCTGGAAGTTCTTGGGCATGTCGGGGTAGAAGTAGTTTTTCCGCGCCATCCGGCACCAGGTGGCGATGCCGCAGTTCAGCGCGAGGCCGATGCGGATCGTCGCCTCGATGCCGGCGCGGTTGGCGACCGGGAGCGCGCCGGGCAGACCGAGGCAGACCGGGCAGACCTGGGTGTTGGGCTCGGCGCCGAACTCGGTGCGGCAGCCGCAGAACATCTTGGTCTGCGTGCCCAGCTCGACGTGCGTCTCGAGGCCGATGACCGGCTCGAAGCGGGCGAGGGCGTCCTCATACGTCGGCAGGGCGATGGTGGTCATGCGGTGAGCTCCCCGACTGGATCCGGTGACTTTCGGGCTCCAGCCTAGTGGCCCCCACCGACAGAATTTCGACGACCTCTCGCTGCCCCCACGGCGAGTGATCCTTTAGGTAGCGTCCCGGCCATGCACCGCACCCCGCTCCTGGCCGTGGCTCTCGCCGCGGCCGTTCTGGTCGCCGGCTGTGACGACAAGCCGACGGCCTCCCCCACCCCGGCGCCGAGCGCGTCGGCCGCGCCGCAGACCGACTACACCGCCTGGGACAAGGGCAAATCCACCCCCGTCGCCGACCCGGTGTATCCCCAGCACGGCAACGCCGGCCTCGACGTGCTGCACTACGGGCTCCAGCTGAACTGGGCGCCGGCCGCCACGACGCTGACCGGCACGGCGACGATCCAGGTCCGCCCGGTTCAGGACGCGACCACGATCACGCTGGACTTCAAGCCATACACGCTGGACGGGGTGACCGTCAACGACGTCAAGGCCGACGCCGCGGTCCAGAACGAGAAGCTGGTCGTCCGGCACGCGATGACCGCCGACCAGCCGGTGACCCTGGTGGTGGCGTACCACGGGAAGCCGGCCACGACGCCGTTCCCGACGCACCGCGGCGACGCCGAGCCGCTCGGCCTGACGATCACCAAGGACAAGGGCCTCTGGACGATGCAGGAGCCGTACGGCGCTTACACCTGGTACCCGGCGAACGACCAGCCGTCGGACAAGGCGCTCTACGACGTCTCGGTGACCGTGCCGGCCGGCTACTCGGCGATCGCCGCGGGAACGCCGGGCGCGGTGACGGGCAACACCTTCACCTACCGCAGCGACGTGCCGATGTCGTCCTACCTGCAGACGCTGGCGGTCGGCAAGTACCAGAAGATCACCGCGAAGGGCCCGGGCGGCACCCCGCTGACCTATTGGTACCGCCCCGGCACCGACGACAAGCTGCTGCCCTCCGTGCGCAAGTCGCCGCAGTTCCTGAGCTTCCTGGAGAAGAAGTTCGGCCCGTACCCGTTCGCCACCGGCGGCATCGTGCTGGTCGACTCCGAGTCGGGCATGGAGACCCAGCAGATGATCACCATGGGTGACAAGATCGGAAAGCGGAACGCCGCCGCGTTCGAGGAGGACCTTCTCCACGAGTACGCGCACCAGTGGTTCGGCGACACGGTCACCATGTCCAACTGGGACGATCTGTGGCTCAACGAGGGCTGGGCGACGTACATCCAGTTCCTCTGGGACCAGCAGCTCTACCACTACAGCGACAAGGTGCTCGAGGATTTCCTGCGCAAGTCCGACGCTGCGCTGCGCAAGAGGCTCGGCCCACCCGCGCATCCCCAGGCGGCCAACTTCGCCGAGGGCAACGTCTACGACTGCCCGGCCGCGATGCTCAAGGAGCTCAACGACGCGCTCGGCGACGCGAAGTTCTTCGCGCTCGGCAAGGCCTGGGTGCAGACGCAGAAGCACACCCAGCAGGACCGGGCGTCGTTCATCGCGTTCGTCAACAAGCAGACCGGCAAGGACTTCACCAAGCTGATCAACTCGTGGCTCGACTCGAAGAGCACCCCCAAGTAGTGCTGACACCCACAACCGCAGGTCGGCAGGCAGCACCGCATGCCGCGGCTCTTAACGCGATTAACATCTCCGGTAACCCTTGCTCACCAGCGCGCTGACTGTCCGCTCCCAGAAGTCGGCGAACGATGGCACCTGCCGTAGGACGTCCAGCGAGATCGACCCGGCAAGAGCTTCGAGGAAATCATCGATGGGTCGCCCGCGCCTACGGGCCAGGTTGGCGAGCGGCACCTTCGGGTCGGCGATGAGCTCAACCGCACGCGGTCGGTGTGGCACTCCGAGCTCACCGTCGGACCATCGGACACCGAGCGCCGAACGCAGCGCCTCGCCGTCTGCGAGCAACCATGCCTCGGTCTCCCGGATCGGTACGACCGGTACCAAGAGCTCGGATCGGGTCAGGCCCCAGAGGACCGCGAGCGGATCGAACCACTCCCGACGTAGACGCTCAGCGCTGGCTCCCTGATCTCGATGGACGAAGACAAGATCGAAGAATCCCGAGTTCGCCTCGACAAGGCTCACTATTTCGGGAACGTTCGGCGGCCGCTGATGCTGGCGGAGCAGGACGACCTGCCCAACCTCGACCGGCTCGTCGAACTCTGCGGAACATATCCTCTCAATTACCCTGTTCAGAAGAAATGGCAGAAACCGGTCGTCCGATACCCTTCGGCGATCAACGCCGACGTCAGATAACGCACTAAGCTTCCAGCGCTTGACGGACCTCGAACTCGGCAATCTCGGCCGGGCTGACCAGGCGTACGTTTGAGTCCAGGCCATCGCTATCGACCTGCGACGTCCGAGGCTCGGCCGCGATCAATCGGGGCTGCGTGACCTTGGTCCGAGACCGGCCGGGCAGGATCCGCGACACACTGCTCATGAACACGACGTCGGCACGCACGCCGTGGAAGCCGGCCGGGTCCAGGGCCCCCAAGATCGCCGGTGAATGGCTCGTTAGCAGCAACTGCATGAGTGGCGCGGCCGGATCGTCCGCGCGGCGGTCAATCGCGCGCTCGACTATCGAACGGAGCCGCTGGACCAATGTGATCAGCCTCTGCGGATAGATCCCGTTCTCCGGCTCCTCGAAGCAGAGAAGTCCAGAGTTGGACGGGTCGTAGGCTGCTGTAAGCAGGGCGGCAGCACGCAGCGTACCGTCCGAGGCTACCCGCGCCGAAACCGCATCCCCGCGACCACGGGCCCGGAATTCGACCTCCCTGCGGCGACGCTTCGCGTCTTCATCGAGTTGCACCCCGCTGACGTCCGAAATTATCCCCGCCAGATCGGCGGAGATGTCACCCAACAGCCCGTCGGGCCGCTCCGTGTCTCTCGTCGTCTGCGCGATCCGGTGCAACGTGTTCGGCAAGTGGGAACCATCCTGGCCAAGGGATGATGGATCGTCGAAACTGTCGGGACGACGAAGAGCCGCCGGTTCGAGGTGCAGCTGCTGCCAGGACTCCAGCTCGCGCCTGAGCGCGAATAGCGTCGAGGACTCGCCGGCAGTGCGGATGACCGAAAGAACTGTCGCAGTGGCGTTGGCAGCCGGAATCAGCATGTCGGGCTGCCTAGGCGCGTCAGGGCTCCCCGGCGGATCGGCGAATACGTGAAACCTGGGCGAGCCCGGCTTCTGTTCGGTATCGAGGAATCGAGTAACTCGCTCTTCTCGACCGTCGAGCAACCGCGCTGCAACATCCGGAAATCGCCTGCGCCAGCTGTCTTCCGCGGCAATCAGAGCATGTGCGGACTCGTGCGTGACGAACGGTCGTAATCCGACGGGCGAGTCACGAAGCTCAATCGTTAGCTCATACCGGACCCGGGCCGCCCCCGCCTGGCGGGTTTCGCCGAAGGGATCCGTAACCGGTCCGCTCAGGAGTACCTCGACCGCGAATCGCATGCTCCGACCGGCGGGGCGGCCATCGGCTTCGCGATGGAACAGCTCGACGAGATCACCGCGGGCGTGTTGAGCGGCCTCCAGCACCGGCTCGGCCGCTAGACGGGAGAGGAACCGAAGCGCATCGAACAGATTCGACTTCCCGGCGCCATTGCGCCCCAGCACCACCAGAAACGGCGGCAGATCGAGGGCGAAATCGCGAAAGGTCTTGAATCCGTCGATCTCAACGCGAGTAAGCACTGCCGTTCCCCTCCCCGCCAGCGCTTACAGGGCCGGCGGCGTGAAAGTCCCCACCGCGGACTCGAGCGCCGCCGCCACCCGGTACATCCGGTCGTCGGCCATGGTCGGGGCCATCACCTGGAAGCCGACCGGCAGCCCCTCGGCGAGCCCGCACGGCACCGAGATGGCCGGGCCGCCGTACAGGTTCGTCGGGATCGTGAACAGGTCGGCCAGGTACATCTGGTACGGGTCGGAGGTGCGCGACCCGAACGGGAACGCCACGAACGGTGTGGTCGGCGAGACCAGCACGTCGACCTGCTCGAACGCCTTCTCGAAGTCCCGGGTGATCAGCGTGCGCACCTTCTGCGCCTGACCGTAGTAGGCGTCGTAGTAGCCGCTGGACAGCGCGTACGTCCCCAGGATGATGCGCCGCTTGACCTCGGGGCCGAAGCCGGCGTCCCGGGTCAGCGACATGACCTCTTCGAGCGACCGGTTGCCGTCGTCGCCGACCCGCAGGCCGTAGCGCACGCCGTCGAAGCGGGCCAGGTTGGAGGAGCACTCGCTCGGGGCGATCAGGTAGTAGGCGGGCAGGGCGTACTGGAAATGCGGGCAGGACACCTCGACGACCTCGGCGCCCAGCTTGACCAGCGCCTCGAGCGACTCGCGGAAGGCCGCGGCCACGCCCGGCTCCGACCCGTCGCCGGCGAACTCCTTGACCAGGCCCAGCCTGACCCCGGTCAGGTCGCCGGTCGCGCCGAGCCGGGCCGCGCCCACCACGTCGGGCACGGGCTGCGGGATCGACGTGGAGTCGCGCGGGTCGTGCCCGGCGATCACCGCGTGCAGCAGCGCCGCGTCCTCGACCGTGCGGGCGCAGGGGCCCGGCGTGTCGAGCGACGACGAGAAGGCGATCAGGCCATAACGGGAGGTGCCACCATAAGTCGGTTTTGCCCCGACCGTCCCCGTGACCGCGCCGGGCTGGCGAATCGAGCCGCCGGTGTCGGTGCCGATCGCCAACGGCGCCTCATAGGCCGCCAGCGACGCCGCGCTGCCGCCGCCCGAGCCGCCCGGGATGCGCCCCAGGTCCCACGGGTTGTTGGTGGGCCCGTAAGCGCTGTACTCCGTGGACGAGCCCATGGCGAACTCGTCCATGTTGGTCTTGCCGAGCATCACCGTGCCGGCCGCCTGCAGCCGCTCCACGATCGTGGCGTTGTACGGCGGCCGCCAGCCCTCGAGGATCTTGGAGGCCGCGGTGGTGGGCACGCCCTTGGTGGCGATGATGTCCTTGACCGCGATCGGCACGCCGGCCAGCGGCCCGCTCACCTCGCCCCGGTCGACGCGCGCCGCGGACTCCAGCGCGCCGGACCGATCGACATGCAGGAACGCGTGGACGCGGGAGTCGACGGCCTCGATCCGGTCGAGATGAGCCTGCGCCACCTCGACGGCCGAGACCTCCTTGCTCTTGATCTTCGCAGCGAGATCGGCCGCGGTCAGCCTCGTGAGGTCGGTCATGTCAGGCCTCCTCGTCCAGGATCCGCGGCACCCGGAACCGGCCCTCGAACGTGTCGGGCGCGCCGGAGAGCGCCTCCTCCTGCGTGAGGCACGGCTGCGGGACGTCGTCGCGATACACATTCGTCAGGGGCACGGAGTGCGAGGTGGGCGGAATATCGTCCGCGGCCACCTCGCCGACCCGCGCGACCGACTGGAGGATCACGTCAAGCTGCCCCGCGAACTGATCCAGTTCCTGCTCGGTCACGGCGAGCCGCGACAGGCGCGCGAGATGCGCGACCTCTTCGCGGGAGATGGCCATGGTCTCCTACTTTCTCCGACGAACAGCGACGGGACGAGTCTATTTCGCTCGCGTTGTGGCCTCCGCGTCGGGACTGCAAGATCACCCACGAAGATCGAAACCTTCATGTCGTGCGTGGGTGGTGGGTACGAACCGTCGCTCCCGCCGGGACCCGGGCGGGCCGAGCGAGGCGCTGACGCGCCAGAACACTCGGCCCACCCGGGCGACCTGCGTGAGTGGTTGCGCCCAAGGCTCCCCGCGGTTGTCACCAACCGCAGGCGGGACCGGCCCGAGGCGACCACGCGCAGGTAGGAAGGTGGTCGGGGGATACAGCAAATCCAAGCATATCGATCAAATGTTGCGGACCGGCGGCCGGTGCCGGCTCGAGTCTCGGCCGGATGGCGGCTCGCGTCATGGCCGGGCGGCGACTCGCGGCGCGGCCGGATGACGGCTCGCGTCATGGCCGGGCGACGACTCGCGGCGCGGCCGGATGACGGCTCGCGTCATGGCTGGGCGACTGGCTCGCGTCGCGGCCCGTCACGGGCGGGTGAGGGGGCCCTGGACGGCCAGCGGGGGCGGGCCTGGGCGCAGCGGGCGGTAGCGGGCGAGCCAGTCGGCGAGGTCGGCGGCGGGCATCGGGCGGGCGTGGAACCAGCCCTGGGCGGCGTGGCAGCCGGCCGCCGTGAGCAGGCGCCAGGTGCGCTCGTCCTCGACGCCCTCGGCGACCGCGCGCAGGCCCAGCGCCTCGGCCAGGTCGATCACCGAGCGGACGATCGCCGCGTCGCCCCGATCGGTCGCCATGCCCAGCACGAACGAGCGGTCGATCTTCACCTCGGCCAACGGCAGCCGGCGCAGGTGCTGCAGCGACGAGTAGCCGGTGCCGAAGTCGTCCAGCGAGATCGCCACGCCCATCCGGTCCAGCCGGGTGATCGTGTTCAGCACCCGGTGCGGATCGGCCATCAGCGCGCTCTCGGTGATCTCCAACTGAATCAGGTCGGCCGGCACCGCGTACTCCCGCAACAACTCCTCGATCCGGTCGGCGATCCCGCCGGCGTGCAGGTCGCGGGCGCTCACGTTGACCGCGGCCCGCAGCGGCCGGCCCGCGTCCCGCCAGGCCGCCACCTGCGCCACCACGTCGTGCAGCACCCGCAGCGTGAGCAGCCGCATCACCGGGGTCGGCTCGGCCACCCGGATCAGCTCCTCCGGCCCGACCAACCCCCGCGCGGGGTGCTGCCAGCGCAGCAGCGCCTCGACGCCGACCACCTCGCCGGTCGGGATGGCGATCTGCGGCTGGTAGAACAGCACTATCCCGTCGTCGGGCGCGTCCTCGCGCAGCGCGCGCCGCAGGTCGGCGAGCAGCGCCAGCCGGTCGGGCGAGTGGTGCGCCGCGTCCGGGCCGTAGACGGCGACCTGATCGCCGCGCTGCTTGGCGTCGTACATCGCGGCCTCGGCCTCGCGCAACAGCGTCGCGCAGTCGCCGGCCGAGTCGCCCTGCAGGGCTATCCCGATCGAGGCGCTCACGTCGACCGGGAGCCCGTCCAGCGCGAACGGCCGGTTCAGGGCCTCGACCAGGTGAAACGCTATCCGCCGGGCCTCCGGCACGCCCTCGACCCGGTTCGCGAGCACCGCGAACTCGTCCCCGCCGAGGCGTACCACCAGATCGTGCGCGGGCACCACGTCGGCGAGCCGCTGGGCCACCTCGACCAGCAGCCGGTCACCGACCCGATGGCCGAGCGCGTCGTTGACGGTGCGGAACCGGTCCAGGTCGAGCAGCAGCAGCGCCCGCTGCCGGCCGTGCTTGTCCCCCACCGAGGCCTGCAGCGCCCGCCGGTTGGGCAGCCCGGTCAGCGCGTCCACCCGGGCGGCCCGCTCCGACTCGCCGGCCGAGCGCACCATCCGGTGCACCGCGTGCAGGGCGAGCAGCACCAGCGGCACAAAAGCGAGCCCTACCTGCGCGGTGGCCAGCACGACCGGCCCGAGCAGCAGCAGCGCCGCGGTGGCCAGCACCTCGATCCCCCGCCGCCGAGCCCGCCGGCGCCGACGATGCGAACTGATCCGGGCGACCCCGGCCGCCAGCCCGTAACGGGCAAGAATCCAGGCCACCGCCGCGGCCACGGTCAGCAGCGCGTCGTCCCAGTCCGGCCGCGGCCCGATCCGCAGCGAGAACAACCCGGCCACCGAGGCGGCCGCCCCGATCGCCACAGCGTGCTGCACGGCCAAGTGGAAGGTCCGCCGAGCCGCCCGCCGCATCCGCACCCCGGCCACGGTCACCGCGACGACCTGCACGGCCAGCGCCGGCACCACACCCCAGGCCAGCGCGATCGCGAACGTGAAGCAGATGGACGGCAAAATCACCGAACTGGCCCGCCGATCGGCCAGCACGTAGGGACGGGCGTCCACCACCACGGCCAGCACCGCCATCAGCCAGTACGCCCCCGGCAGCCCCGCGAACGTCCCCGCCCCGAACCCCCAAAGCCCAGCGTCAACCACCACCGCGGCCGCCGCCGTAACCACCAGCGCCCGCCGCCGCTCAGCCACGTCCCGCCCACGCCGCCCGGCACCCAAGCCCCCACCACCACCGCGCGCACCCGCACCCAAGCCGCCCATGCCGTCGCCGTCCAGGTCCGAGCCGCCACCCGGGCCCACGCCGCGCAGACCCGCGCTCGCGTCGCCGCCCGTACCCGCGCCGCCGCCCGCGCTCGCGCCGTGCAGACCCGCACCCGCGCTGCCGCCCGCGCTCGCGCCGTGCAGACCCGCACCCGCGCTGCCGCCCGCGCTCGCGCCGTGCGCTCGTTCGTCGCTTTCGTGGCTCGGGTGGCTCTCGGTCACGCCGTCGCTCGTCGCGTGCGAGGGCGCCACGCGGTTGCGAGGGCGTGCGGCGTCCATACGACCTCCACAATGGCGGCGATCTACCGATGGTTTTCACCATAGATCCGCATTGTCCGTTGACCGCGAAACAGCTTCGGCGTTATCAAATCGGCATAAGCCCCCAAACGCTCATTATCCGCAAATTACGCCATACGGGTGACCCGCTCATTCCTCGGCCGGGGCGTCCGGTGCGACCTCGGCCACCGCCCGGGCCGCCTCCGGGCCGTCGGCCAGCAGCACCGCGAAGGCCGCGTCGTCCAGAACCGGGACCTTCAACTGCAGGGCCTTGTCGTACTTGCTGCCGGGGTTGTCGCCGACCACCACGAACGCCGTCTTTTTCGACACCGAGCCGCTCACCTTGCCGCCCCGGGACGTCACCGCCTCGGTGGCCTGGTCGCGGGAGTAGCTCGCCAGCGTGCCGGTGACCACCAAGGTCATCCCCTCCAGCGGGCGCGGGCCCTCGTCGACCCGCTCGTCCGCCGTCCGCACGCCGGCCTCGCGCCACTTGCGCACAATCTCGCGGTGCCAGCCGACCGTGAACCACTCGCGCAGGCTCTCGGCGATCGTCGGGCCCACGCCTTCCACCGACGACAGCACATCCGGCTCGGCCTTGGGTTTCTTGCGCTTGCCGCCCTCCTCGCCCTCGCCCTCGCCCTCGGGCTCGACCGGCTCGGGGGCGGGCGGCGGCGTTTCGACGACCCGCTCGATCGCTTCCATCGAGGAGAACTCGCGGGCCAGCGCCTGCGCGGCGGTCGGGCCGACGTGCCGGATGGAGAGCGCCACCAGCACTCGCCACAGCGGCTGCTCCTTCGCCTTCGCCAGGTTTTCCAGCAGGCGGACCGCGTTGCTGCCGAGGCTGCCGTCCTGGTTGACGAAGAACGGCGACTCGCGCAACTGCTCCTCGGTGAGGGCGAACAGGTCGCCCTCGTCGGTGATCACGCCGGAGTCGAGCAGCGCCTGGGCCGCCTTGTAGCCGAGCACCTCGATGTCGAACGCGCCCCGGCCGGCCAGGTGGAACACCCGCTCGCGCAGCTGCGCCGGACACGACCTCGTGTTCGGGCAGCGGATGTCGATGTCGCTCTCCTTGGCCGGCGCCAGCTTGGTGCCGCAGGCCGGGCAGTCGGTCGGCATGATGAACGGGTGCGCGTCGTCGGGCCGCAGGTCGATCACCGGGCCGAGCACCTCGGGGATGACGTCGCCGGCCTTACGCAGCACGATGGTGTCGCCGATCAGCACGCCCTTGCGCTCGACCTCGCGCGCGTTGTGCAGCGTCGCCTGGGCCACCGTGGAGCCGGCCACCTTCACCGGCTCGAGGATCGCGAACGGGGTGACCCGGCCGGTGCGCCCGACATTGACCGCGATGTCGAGCAGTTTGGTGGTGACTTCCTCGGGCGGATATTTGTACGCGATGGCCCAGCGCGGCGCCCGGCTGGTGGTGCCGAGCCGGCCCTGGATGGACACCGAGTCGACCTTGACCACCACGCCGTCGATCTCATGCTCGACGTCGTGCCGGTGCTCGCCGTAATACGCGATGTACTCGTGCACGCCGGCCAGGCCGTCGACGAGTTTCCACCGCTCGCTGGTGGGCAGCCCCCACGACCTGAGCGCCTCGTACGCGTGCGACTGCGAGGTCGGGGTGAAGCCGACCCGCGCGCCGATGCCGTGCACCACCATGCGCAGCCCGCGCGAGGCGGTGATCCGCGGATCCTTCTGCCGGAGGCTGCCGGCCGCCGCGTTACGCGGGTTGGCGAACGGCGCCTTGCCCTGCTCGACCAGCGACGCGTTCAGATCGGCGAAGGCCGAGACCGGGAAGTAGATCTCGCCGCGCACCTCGAGCAGGTCGGGCGGGTTGTCGTCGTCGAGCCGCTCGGGGATCTCGCGAATCGTCCGCACGTTGGACGTCACGTCCTCGCCGGTGCGCCCGTCGCCGCGGGTCGCGCCCCGAACGAACCGGCCCTTCTCGTACGTCAAATTGATGGCCAGGCCGTCCACCTTGAGCTCGCAGATGAACTCGACCGGGCCGCCGGCGTCGCGCACCGTGCGCTCGGCCCACCCGGCCAGTTCGTCCTCGTCGAAGACGTTGTCGAGCGAGAGCATCCGCTCGGCGTGCTGCACCGGGGTGAAGGTGGTGGAGAAGGTGCCGCCGACATTCTGCGTCGGCGAATCCGGGGTGCGGAGCGCCGGATATTCCTTTTCCAGCGCCTCGAGGTCGCGCAGCAGCTTGTCGAACTCGGCGTCGGAGATGGTCGGCGCGTCGAGCACGTAATAGCGATATTGATGGCCGCGGAGCTCGTCGGCGAGCTCGGCGTGCCGGGCGCTCACCTCGGAGGTCGGATCCTTGCCGGCGGCGGCCTCCTGCTCGGGCGTCGGGCGGCCGGCGGCGAGCTCCTCGGCCACCCCGATCTCGACCCGGGTCTCCCCGTCACGCTGCACATCTGCCACCGGATCCTCCGTCTCTTGACGCTAAGAGCACGGTAGTACCGACCCCCGACAGTTTTGCCTAGGGCCTATCTGGTGGATCACGTGGGAGCGAGGCGAGGCCCAGGTGGTGGCGGGCGTCGGCCGCGAAGCGGTCGCATCCCGGTGTTGGATG
>Ga0307509_10008660_pt1 | contig 12913 bp, 17 predicted proteins | sample 10_EM_MG_FD_202245 | JGI IMG/M metagenome (GOLD analysis project Ga0307509, IMG submission 202245) | Populus trichocarpa ectomycorrhiza microbial communities from riparian zone in the Pacific Northwest, United States - 10_EM | ecosystem: Host-associated > Plants > Roots > Unclassified | place...
CTTCTCTTCTTTCCAACTCACCTTCATCGGCTCACCCTTCCACCTACCCCGCGAATTCCTGATCGAAGATATGGGTAATGATCTTCAACGGATCGCAGACCAAGTCACCCGTATCAAACGTGAATTCGATGGAGCGGTCAATTCAACGGTGATCCGGGATCCAAGGTTTGAGGCGGTGTTGAAAACACGGTACTCAATGTGAGGTATGTGCCAGTGTTAGCAACACTTTGTATTCACGCTGACTTGTTTTCGTTCGTACCCCGTGGATCCTCAGGCATCAGCAAACCAGGAATTTTTGTAAAGTAGAAAAGTAGAGAAAGTAGAGAAAAGTAGTGTTGTCACCAAACTCCTCGCAAAGTTTGGGCAAGTGGCGTCAAGTGGTAAAGTGGTCTCAAATTTCGGACGACCAAACCTGCCGATCATCAGGAAATGTCTCAGTAGTTTCTCCGCGCTTCCAGGATTTCCAGTCTATGCATGTGCTTCCATGGGTGAAGCCGATAGTCCACGCGCTTCCATGGAAATTCTCGACGCCTGCACGCGCTCGTGTGAAACAGTAACGACCATAGAACTGCATCCACAAAGTTTATCTACCGATGGAACTGCCTCGATGTGCCAGGATGTACCCCAATAAACCGCAGTCAAGGAATGCATAGATATGAGAGTGCAAAACCTCCACACCCATAGCGCTGTTTTTGGGCACAAATGTGGAGGCTCCTTATTTTCGAACTTTTGTGCGTTAAGAATGGACAAGGACAGATAAGCTGCAATAAGTCCAATAAAATAAGTGAACGTCCTATTTACTGATGGACGCTGATCCCTTCGAAGAAGATGACCACCAACGAGTTCAAGTTCATCATTATCATTGGCTCTTTCCACCATGCTCATGAGGCTTACCTCGTCCCTGGGGTACTGAAGAAAACGTTGGTGCATATTCGAGATAACGTGTTTGCCGTTGAGGAAGCATCCGTCTAGATGTGGTGGAACGCCGACCGTTGCCCTTTTTGCAGCGCACGGAGGGTCAGTTCTGGAAGCTCGAAACCCGTTTTTTATTTCCGGCTCACATCTGACTCACGGCGCAGATATAAACGGGAGGCATATTGCCGTTCACCATTCGCTCCGAGGGTGTTAGCGGATAATGGCATCCCTGTCGTCAGGAAGGTAGAGATTTTCGATGGTGTTCGACCGTTGGATTACACCTAATGTTCACCGTTCAGTCCGACCACCCCATTACCAATTCCCGCTACCTATTGTTCGAGGCTCAACAAGCTCATTATTATGGGCCCCCCGCAAACTTGGCCCTTGCTTCCGCCACTGCCACGCCCGCGACGGCAGCTGGCCTCTCTCACCGTATTGGCTATCTTCGAGAGGGTAGCGACGCGGACGTCGTTCTTTGGAATACTCACCCATTGCAGTTGGGGGGCCACTCCCATAAATGTTTGGATCGATGGCGTTCTCGAAGTCCCTGTTGCGATCGAGAAGGGTGGCTCCGACCACAGTGTTCCAGTTGGCATTGGCAAGGAGGATCCCGGCTGGCAGGAAGTACCTAAGGTTCCAAGCTGGGACGAGGAGCGTCAGAGGGCTATCGAGTGGGAGGGTCTCCCTCCGCTTGGAGGTACCCAGCTCCACGATACGGTCGTGTTCACGGATGTTTCGGAAGGCGGTCAAACACCCGGAGCACGGTATCGTCCAGCAGTTCAACGCAGGATTCACAAAGTCCGACCCCAAGGACCGAGTCGTGGTTGTAAACTCGGGTAAAGTCACTTGCGTGGGACCTTCGGGCTCTTGTGCTGGGTTCATGAGCTCGGACCCGAGGCGCACGAACTTACGAGGAGGAGTTATTTCGCCTGGCCTTACATCGTTCGGTTCGATCTTGGGGTTACAGGAAATTGAACTGGAGCCATCGACTGGACCGGGCCAACCGTACAATGCGTTGGTCCAGGACATACCCGGCATCGTTGGTGATATCGGAGGGGTGGAGAGAGCTTCGGACGCTTTGTTGTTCCACACCAGGAGTGCTTTGTAAGTGCGAAACATCTATGGCGTTCTTATCGATCTAAATTTTCACGACTAGGTCTGCGTATGAGGCCGGCGTCACATATGTCGTCGCTTCTCTGGCCTCATATTCTGGCTTGATCGGAGGTCTGTCGGCTACCGTTCGTACTGGGGCCCGCCACGCTCTGGAGAAGGGTGCCATCATCCAGGAGGTCACGGCGTTGCATGTTACCATACAAACCCCGTGGGCACCTGGATCCATTAGCATCAGCACCCAGATTAAGGTTTTGCGAAACTTGCTTTTCGGCTCACACGAAGGTGTCACCGGTGATAGTGCTACTGGACACTGGTTCAGAAAGGTCACCGAGGTGAGTCAGGTTCCAAGGTACTTGTGCCGTCTGGTTAATTTCCTCCCCCTAGGGGATGATACCACTTGTTGTCGGGGTGGATAGCGCGGACGTTATGGTGACTCTTTTGAAACTCAAGGCGGAGGTGGAAGGTGTCAAGGACTCCACAATGAAACTCGTGTTTAGTGGGGCATCTGAGGCCCATCTTCTTGCTGAGGATATCGGTAACACCTCCCCAGACGTAGCCCCTTGTTGTGGTGCTGATGGGTTGGTTTAGCCAGGGCGAACGTCGGGGTTATCCTCACTCTACCTCGGCCATTCCCTTCTCTCTGGTCTCAACGTAGGATGTTCGTGTCCTTCCTTCATCGTGTGTTATCCAATATTCTGATCTTCGACAGTTTACCTGGACCTCCAATTTCATCTGAGACCGCGATCACGAAGTTGCAAAGTGCCGGTGTTCTCGTTGGGATCGGCGTTACCACGCCTGATATGGCCAAAAACGCTCGCTTTGACCTCACTTGGGTGCGTCCGTTCCTTGAACTAGGACTCACTGGGAGTTCACTGACGCGTTTGCATATGTAGGCTGGTTTGGAGTCGAGCGGTCGCGTGAATCAACGACAGGCCTACGCCCTCGCATCTACCAACCTCGACAAACTCCTGGGAATTAAGCATGACCATGAGGATGCAGACCTCATCGCCTTTGAGGGCGGCAGCCTGTTTGACCTCTCGAGCAAGGTTACTGCTGTGGTTTCGCCGCAGAGAGGACTAGTTGATCTTTTCTGATATCTTTTGTATATTTGATGTCCCTCCAGGATACCGTTTGGATATCTTATGCTTTAAATTAGCTAGTTGAGTATTGGAAATACCTATAGTATGCCAACACAGCAACATGCGGGGTGTACCTCTACGACATTCGGCGGCAGTTCAAAACTCCCCTCCATCCCGTCCGGTCCGAGGTTAGTCATACGAAGCGCTGTGCTATTTCTTCTTAGACGAACTGGGGCCGGCTTGAGTTGATTCGTCCTCTTCCTCATCTTCGATTATGTCGTCGCTCTTGTACTTTTTCTTGGGAGAATGGATCGAATATGCAGGGAGGTGGCTTGCCTTCTTCTCCCTTAGAACATCCAAAATTTCTAGCGGTGGTCCCATATGCAAATTAGCTCGTGGAATTGGGTCAAAGTCGAGCGGAACCGACCCGCATGAGACATGTTCTCATAACCCTTTATACTCCTTTTCATGGTTGTCCAACGACGTTGGAGGAGATGAGGACTCCAAATATTCCAATCTTGGTCCGGGAACGTTTTCCAGTCGATTTCAGAGTCGTGACGAACGTCTAGTGAGTCGACCCTGGGGAGTAGTGTATGAGTTAATCATTACCGGCCGTTGGGGGTGGGGGCGCACTTATGGATCAGGATGTATGCGTCCTGGGCAGTCCACCTTGGCTTCTCGCCCTCGTTCTTGAGAGCGTTACTTAAAGAATCCGTCCTATGCACCGCGTCAACCACAGCCAAGTAGCAGATGTGGGTAACTTGGTCACCATTTATTTCTGCATTGCTGTCTTCCGCGTTTGCCTCCCATCTTCTGGCTGACAACTCCCCAGAAAATATCGGTGTCCACATCTTTCCCTTCTTTCGCCATCATTTCCTGGACGATCGCCGTCAATTGCGCCTCCTCGTCTTTCGACCATACACCTGGCAGTTGTTAGTACCAAAGGGGTATTTGAACTTGTCGGGACCTTTATCACACCTGTGTTACGCTGTTCTCTACCTTGAATGTGGTTGCGATATCGGTCACGGCAATCAGAAGCAGTCCGCCCGACACGAACGCTGACTTTCTCCCACTGTTGTCCTAGTTCGTTAACGGACCTAACGTAAGAGAACTTACCATCAATAAGTAATCAGAGGTGGGGGGTGATTGCTCACTGTTCTAGCAGCGTATCCTGTTCAGTGGACCACTTCCCTTGCCCGCGAAGGGGATGGTATACCCGCTTGACGTGGTGATAGACTGCCACAATCGGTCGAAGGGGTACCGCGGTAGCTGGGCCTCCAGGTAAGTGAGGGTAAACCTCCTGCCCAGGGTCACGTACTGATTTCTTGCCAAAACTCCTTATCCTTCATTTTTTCTTTGGCAAAGATTACCTCGCTTAGTTGTTCTGGTGTAAACCCATTCCTCTGTGTACCGTCCTTAGCACTTTAGGTAGTGAGCCACGATCCACCCACCATTCTGTAATTCTCGATAGCATTGCGTAGTTGGGACTCTTCTATCTCGGAAAACTTCCCTTGCCTGTAGACGAGCCCTTGGATGCCCTTCAGTGCCACCGTATAAACGGATCTGCTAGCGGAACAGACCTTCGGTTTGAGACATTTCCTTCAGTTTGGTGGTGTTCATCCACTTTGTAGCGAGAAGCTCCGCATGCACAGGATTCGGGAACTGCTGCCAGTCGGGAGGTGGCGGAGGGTTATTGCTTTTGGACGGTTGACCGAGGATCGTATGAGATTGTGCAGGGTTTTGTTTCGTCGGAGGGAGGACCGGAGGTGGTGGTATCCCCTGAAACCCGGGGGGGAGGTGGAGCATATCTGGGGGATGGTCGGCAGCGGCAGCGGCGTCGCCCAATACCTGAAGCACTCCCTGTAACTTGGCTAGATCCACACCTTGCAGTGTCCGCATGATCTCCTCGTTTGCGTGAGAGGCCAGTTCCGGAAGTGAAGGCCGGCCGGGTATACCGTTGACCAAGCCCGCGGGATCGACGAAGCCATGCTGCATATGGTACGGAAAACCAGACACCATTGGCATGAAATGGCCTGGGAACATCATCTGAGCATTGGGATCGAAAGCAGGATGGAGGAGCTGCTGGTCCACTGGGACCTGAGCGAGCGTCAGCTGGGGGTTGGTGGTGTCTGCAGCGGCAACCAAAGCCTGGATGAAAGCAATTGTTTGAGGATCAGGGGGACCTTCGCTGTTCGCGGTCAAGGCTGGGTCTATAGGTATTTCCGTTTCACGTCCCTTGCCCTTCTTTTTCTTCTTTTTCGCGGGTTGTGGTGGCTCGGATGGAGCGGAAGACCCTCCAATCGCCGTGTCCCGAGAGATAGCGGCGGTGCCATCCTGAGGAGGTGATTTCTTTTTCTTGTATTTCTTCCGTCCAGTCACTTCGCTGTCTGCGGACGCAGATCTGTCGTGGGCGCCTTCGCCACCCCTTTTACGTTTCTTCTGGTTGACCTTAACGGCTCCACCTGGATTGTTTAGGGCGACGTGTGCATTGTTAACGGCTTGTTGTATCGACCGTTGGATGTCGGAGGTCAAGGTGGAGGGAGTGGCCATCAGCGGATTTGGAAAGCAGTTTAGGGCTGGTCTCTCGGATGACGGAGGTGGTTGTTGGGAGAAAGTAGCGGTCGATCACACCTTTTTTACCCCCGTCCGGCCGCCATTCATGAAGAGCAGGAGCAGGCTCTTCAACACGTTGCTCACCTGTACCTTGCTAGGCCTGAGCTGTTTGTCGGGGATCACCTGGAGATTTTCTCACAACCACAGCACTCCGGATTCCCTCCGCGCAGCGGCACATCGGGAGGGTATCCTTCAGACGTGTGCAGCGTTGAAAGTCCCAGCAGGACCACCCGCCGGTTTTTATTCAAGGAAGGTCTCGGATAGGTTCCAACCTGGCACTAAGCCTACGTTAATCCGAAACACGACTATATGGACGGGACAAGGAAATGACACGGTTATCGTGCCAGGGGACATCCTGCTCGATGGTGGAATTATCAAGGCTGTTGGCCGCGTTCCTAGCGAAATGATACCAGAAACGCGAGCCACTGAAGTGTACGACGCGAAAGGGGCTTGGATAACTCCAGGACTGAGTGGGTCCCGCGCCTGCCACTCCCTAATCCTATCTGATAACGACAGTCGACATTCATAACCATATGGGTGTCATGTCGGCTCCCACTCTTTGGGGTGCGCACCGTTTCCTCCCATCATATTTCGGACTTCCCATGACACGCTCTGCAGGTGCTATTGATCTAACCACGGGGCATACTCCAGTCGCTGCGCATATGCGGAGCATCGACGGCTTCAACACACATGACGAATCCTTCCGGCTTGTCCTCGCTGGAGGCGTTACAACCGCTCAGATCCTCCCAGGGAGTCAGAACAATATCGGCAAGCTCGTGTAAGGACCCTACTGCCTCATTAATACTTACATTTCCGCAGGTGGGCAGGCGTTCATCATTAAAACCCGTAGCACGAGGGAACGCAGCCCCTCCTCGATGGCTCTAGAACCGCACCGCTCCTACAACGGTTCGAAGATCGAGCCTGGGACGCCCCTACGTTGGCGCCATATGAAGTAGGCACAAAACCCGTATACCACGAATGTCGATGTGAAGGATACAAATTTAGACAGACATGTGGGGAGAACCTTAGTTGTTGGGGCAACCGTATGGACCACATTTGGACCTTCCGCTCCGCCTACGACCAAGCCCGTAAACTGAAAAACGCCCAGGACGAGTATTGTCGTTTCGCGGAGGCGGGTGAGTGGGCCCTTCTGGAGTCAACGCCGTTCCTGGATGATCTACGATGGGAGATGTTGGTGGACGTCCTCCGTGGGCGAGTCAAGGTTCCCGGTTTCCCACCTTTGGAATACGCTGAGGGTGCTAACCGGAATGTAGATTTCAAATCATTGTTACGAAGCTGTGGATCTGGATGGGATCGTCAGGGTATGCTCTTCTTGCTCCGCAACTCCCGTTGTTATAATTAGTACTCACTGCTCATCACGATTTTCAAGTTGACAAATGAGTTCAAGTTCCCTCTTGCCTCCTTCCATCATGCGTCTGAGGCCTACCTTGTCCCTGACCTCTTGAAACGGATGTGAACGTGCGACATTCAGCACTTCGAGTACATACTCACCAACTGTCGAGGTATGGGGGACCGCCTGCCATTGCCCTCTTCGCAGGCGTGTCAAAGTGAGTAAGGAATTACCCTTCTGGGCAACACTAGAAGGCGGTACATAGTGTGGCCCGTGAAGTATACAGAGAATCGGACTTCGCTCCGCGTATATTGTCCGACCGAGGTTTCCAAGTAGCGATGAAGGTGTGATCACTTGAACAAATTCTCTCCCCGTTTGCTCACACCGCCTTCTCAGTCCGACCACGGTGTACTCAATGCCCGCCACCTCATGTTCGAAGCTCAGCAAGCACACTACTTCTCTCTTCCCTCTCACCTTGCGATTGCATCAGTCACTTCTGTCGCCGCCTCAGTCCTCGGATTGGACCACCGCATCGGGTACATTAAGCAGGGGTATGACGCTGATATTGTGCTGTGGGACTCCCATCCCCTACAGCTGGGTGCTACCCCACAGATGGTTTGGGTCGATGGAATTTTGGAGGTCAAGAACGTCGATAGTGTGAAGGTAAACGAGGGGCGGAATCATACCCCAAGGACCCCGGACTGGGATAGAGAGGTGGAGGAGGCGATAAAGTGGGAGGGTCTCCCTCCCCTCGAGGGGGAAAGGAGACCCGGTGTTGTCGTGTTCACCCATGTCAAGGAGCTCTGGACCAAGGACGCCCTTCGCCCCGAATCCAAGATCTCCACTGAGCGTGCAAAGCGTGATTTTGGTGAAGGTTTTGGGGTCGTTGTCGTGGATGGTGGTCATATCGTTTGTACGGCTCACCACCGCGACTGTGAAGCATGTCTTGGACAGTTCAAGGGACAGGGTATAACGAATATCGACCTCCATGGTGGGTCGATATCGCCAGGTTTTACGACGCTCGGCGAGGAGATGCACACGGAAAAGTCAACCGGGGATGGCGGTCCGGGCTTCGACGCACTTATTAGTGACGTTCCCAAGATTGTGGGGGACGAACTCAGTTTCATCAAAGTGGTCGATGCGTTGAACTTTAGGACCAGGGACGCTCTGTATGATTTTCTCGAACCTCTGTCGCTCCGATCTGGGTCTGATTCTGTGACCACACGCGTACAGGTCGGCCTACAGGATTGGAGGGGTGACGACTTCGACTACTTACCTCAGTAATACCCCTCAAACGTTTCCTGTGCCATTCATCGGGGGTCTCTCGGTGACGTTCAGGCTTGGAGCGGCCAACTCTTTGGAGGAAGGTGCGATCGTGAAGAAGATCACCGCGCTTCACGTAGCGGTGGAGAGAATCCTACCAGCCAGCGTCAGTACTCAGATCGCTACACTCCGAAAGCTTCTCATCGCAGAGAAGGAATCGGAAGCGAGAGAATGGTTTATGAAGGCCGCGAAGGTACTATCGGATCTGGGACAGCTTATACACCTGGTTACGCGAGGATTTCAGGGAGAGATTCCACTCATTGTCGGTGTTTTGAATGCAGACGTTATGGCCACCCTCGTCGAACTAAAGGTGGAGGTGGAGAAGAAGTGGGAAAGCAAAATGAGGATGAGCTTTGTCGGCGGTTTAGAAGCCCATCTGATTGCGAAAGAACTGGGTGACCTCACATTCATCTCCGGAGGAAGGGAGCCTTCCTCAACGAAATGTCAACATTACAGGTGAACATGAAATCGGCGTCATCCTGGACCCTCCACGCCCGTTCCCGATCATGTGGAGCGGACGCAGAGTGTGAGTTCGCGGTGAACTTCCCTTTTGACTCGCACCTGATTGTATACTTGCTGGGAAGCATCGATGGGCCACCGCTCACGAAGGAGACCGATGTTACAACCCTTCTTCCACATAACGTGACGGTTGGACTCGGGAGGGGATTATACCCTTCGCAAGTGAGGAACACCCGGTTCAATATGGCATGGGTATGTGCTTTCCTATCGTGGAAATGGGTTGTCACCAAGGCATCCCAACGAACAGAGCGCATTGGAAGCGGATGGGAAGATCAGCCGCGAAGAGGCGTACGCATTGGTTAGCACCAACGTCGAGAAAATCCTTGACTTGGACGACGTCGCCGATGGTGGCTTGGATGACCTCGTAGCGTTCGACGGTGGGAGTGCGTTTGAGTTTTCTTCGAAAGTGGTGGCCGTGCTGTCACATCACCGGGGGTTTGTGGAGGTGTTTTCGGGATGATTTGATTGAATAATAACGATATAAACGGCACGTCGAATGATGGTTGGAGTAGATAATGGGGAAAAAGTGGGAGGAAGTGGGACGCAGGCGGGTTCATTGTTTGTTTGGTACGCTGAGAAGGGCCACACCATTCTTCAACACTCTTCCTCGCGCTGCGGACAGGCTGATAGCAAGACAGCTGACGAGGAAAGCCGAAAATCTATTCAAGAGCAAGAAAATACAAGACAGAGGCGGTCGCTGAGTGGACCTGACGGGCGGGATTTCATCGGAGAGGGCTTGCCTGAAGAAGGCCGCTCGCGAGATGGACCGTTCCTCGAAAACGGTTCTTGATGACGCGAAGATGCCCCGGAGGACAGCGGGGGTGACCGGAATTCTGCTGGACGACTGACCGGGCGGTGGCTGGTTTGGTTTGCCTGCCCCGAAGGTGGAGGGAGTGACGGTTTTCGTGGAGGACACGTTCGAGTGGGATGACATGATGATGGGCGCGGTAGTCGGCAGCTTGCCTGCTTTCTCAGCGTTCTGGATCAGAAGGTCGGGCGGACGGCTTCCACGGACTTGGCCACCCACTGGACACGATGCAGCCGATAATCTTGTCCTAAGCCCTCGCATGTCCCCCGGCCTCCACTCGGTGCCACTTCTCCACTTTACCCAACTCGACTACGCAAGCCCAAACCCGTATATTGGCCCAACGAAGACAATGAAGTTCTCGGCGATGTCACCCCTCCCGCTCGCTAAGCGGCTCAGCCTCCGACGGGGCATGAAATTATTACGTCCACACCATCCCAGGAACCCCATCCCCGAGGCCATGAAGGTCGTATCCAGGCTTCCCGGTCCCGACGAACTCGAGAGGGTACGGCACATCCTTTTCCCAGCCGGTGACTTCACAGACATCACCGACGAAGAAATCGCTTCAGTCATCCCGAGCTGCGTCAACCTCGAGGTCGTGCAACTGTCCGGAATAGAAGACACCTCGGATCGGACGATCATAATCCTCGCCGCAACTGCTACGAAACTACGTGGTCTGGACCTTGGAGGGTGTAGCCGTATCACGGACGAGGGCGTGATGGAGCTCGCGGCCAAATGCACGACGTTGGAGTGGATTAGGCTGAGCGGTGTCCCTGGTGTCACAGACTCTGCGATTTCTGCACTCGTCAAGTCATGTCCAAGGCTGTCCGAACTCGAATTGGATTCCTGCCAAGGCTTAACCGCCATGTCGATCAGGGATGTTTGGACATTCACAAGGAAACTCCGGCGGCTGAAGTTGACGAGATGCAAACAACTCACAGCAAACGCTTTCCCTGCCTACGTGGACGAGAACACGTCGGTACCGTATTGGCAACCTTCACCTGAGGACGAGAAGGATTCTCTCCCAGGGTCTACGACATTATTTCCTCCATTGATTCTACCTCCCGCTTATTCACCCGACAACCTTCGCGTCCTGGATTTGGGTTACTGTACCAAAATCACGGATGGCGCAATGGCTGGCATCATCTCCAACGCGACCAAGATTCAAACACTCACTATCTCCGGGTGCGCGCATCTGACGGACAAAACGATGGATTCTATTTGCACGCTCGGGGAGAACCTGGAGGTGCTTGCCATGGCCCACGTGTCCAAGATTACCGACATTGGGGTGGTACGGCTGGTACGGGCGTGCACACGTCTTCGGTCCGTTGACGTGAATTGTGAGTTTTCCACGGTTCTAAAGATACGGATAGCCGCTCATATTGTATTTTCATCTGCAGTCTGCAGCAATCTCGGCGATATGGCTGTATTGGAACTTGCGACACTGCCATCGCTTCGGAGACTCAGTCTCGTTCAACTGCCCCAGCTGACAGATAACGCAGTCTTCTTCCTCGCCGAACACACACCGACGTTGGAGCGACTACACCTTTCGCATTGCGACGGTCTCTCGTTGGATTCAATACACCACGCGATCAGAAAACTTCCGGAACTCGTCCATCTTTCCGCCACAGGTGTTCCTGCGCTCACGCGGCCGGGGGTAGAACGGTTTTCGGAACAACCGTCACAGGTGAGTGGCTGGTTTCCGCCCCCCCCATTCAGCGGAGGAACTGATACCTAAACTCGGTATAGAACAGTCCACCTGGAAACCAGGAGCTATTCAGGGTTTTTACCAATGACAAGATTGCGTTGCTTTGCGCATTCCTGGACAAAGAGATGGAGCGGCAACGAGAAGCAGAGGCCCAGAATTTCATCTTCGTCCCACGCGCGGACGATGCGAAAGATCTATACTGAGGTCTTGGGAGGTTTGAGGGCCGCATAGAAGACGGACCGCAGCTGAGCTGCCGGTAGGTGTGGGATCGGCTTCATCATGATCATTCGGATTTTGTTTACAGGAACAACCGTTTACCTTGGCGCTGATGGTGGTGTATAGGGTGGGATTTCCATGAGAGACGGGCCCCCAGGTCGCATTTTGCTTTCTCCTCTCGCGTTTCTGCTTGCTATGATGTGTTTGTAGATGTACAAACATTCGTGTTACACTGTCATCAGCGTGGTTCGAGCGCTGTGGGAAATTTCCCAGCGTTCAGGATTGTTAGCTTGTTTCTGGGGATCGGCAGGAACCGCAAGCCGTTCAGCCGCCGGATAGGTCGGGTAGCGCCACCCGAGATGGTGGATTTTGCCGATGTCAAGCTGCCCGCTGGGATTCAACGTTTCAACCGCAGTGCCCTAGGTGTCAAAAAAGTGTGTGGTGCTATGTAAGGTGTGATTGTTTTCATCTTGGAGGTCGTACGCTTGGTCAGCCCAGCGAAAAGCAATTGCGGTTTCCTCAGCTCCGGTACGGTTGCAAACGCACCCGACCAATTCAGTGAGACACTCGATATTCCAATTTGTTGGAACATGCTATCAACCATGGAAGCGACTTCGAAAATTACCTTTGGGTTTCAAGAGATTCTGAAATTCCCCGGGCAGCTTCCAAGCTTGACTCGGGATTTTCCTAGTGCCTGTCCAAGGGCACGTGCCCGGAGACCGGTTGAGGGGAATCATGTCAAACGTAGCTCGAACGTTCTCCCTCTGGCAGCCCCGTTTCGCCAACGAGCTCGACGCTCGCACGCTCTTTTCTTCTCCTTCGCCTCCACGACAGACACGTCCTGCTCACCTCCCCGGCGTTTTCTGTTGCGATCTGCTAGGCGAGAGAGGGGTTCGCCAGTTCATCTCCTGCTGCTGCTTGCCCGATATACTCGAGGAGAGTTCATTCCAACAAGATTGAACACAGCTACATCTCCCCCACCCCCGCATAATTTACCGTGAGGTCCCCCACAGCGTTGCTATTTGTGCCGCCACGCCCGATAGCCTCAAGGTACCCCCTTCGCTTAACGAACCTCCCGCATTGAGGACCACGGCCCCGGGCCCCTCCCACAAAGTTCGTAACTCGCCTCACTCTCGCGCAATACCCTAACTCAAGACCCCTACGGTTTGTAGCTAGTTGTGTCCGTGGTATGGCAACTGAAGTCCATTCGATCCCTTCACCGACACTGCTCGAAAGACCCTCGGCTCCACGATTACAGCTACTCGCCGCCC
>Ga0307509_10008661_pt1 | contig 12909 bp, 15 predicted proteins | sample 10_EM_MG_FD_202245 | JGI IMG/M metagenome (GOLD analysis project Ga0307509, IMG submission 202245) | Populus trichocarpa ectomycorrhiza microbial communities from riparian zone in the Pacific Northwest, United States - 10_EM | ecosystem: Host-associated > Plants > Roots > Unclassified | place...
CAGTACATGTTTGCCCTAGACACTGACTGGTTCGATGTCATATATAACATATTGTAACAATAGACCGGTGTTGTATTTAAGTTGGGATTGTATGAGTGAGACCTTGGATAAACAGACGCGACTGGGGCCGAATGGGTGGAGGCATAGAATGAGGGATTGCATAGAATGAAGGATTGGAAGTGGAAGGCCACCAGGGCGCCCCATACAATATGGTGAGTGAGTGAATACAGTTTGGACTTAAGCGAATGGGTCACAGGCATCCTTGTCGTTGGGCAGCTTTGTGTTACTAGAGGTGGTTGAAGGATTCTGTATAAGGTTCAAGTTCAACGAAGGCGTGGGTTTGTCGTTGATAAACCTGGGAATTGATTTAGCACGAAATAAAATACGGAACGAGCTGTCCACTCACGAGAGCTTGCGTTTAATCTTGTATGAAGTTGGAGTGGTTAACGGTGACCTGAGATTAGGTTTTCCCTTGTCGGTGAACCTGGAGGAAACTCCCGAGTCAGTTCGGACGCGTTTTAACGAAGGACTTTCAATTGGTTTCGCGGGGCTGGACCTTTGGAGCATAGCAGAATAAGTGGCGGGATGGTTAGGATTCTTAACGGTTGGTGTTGCTGAGTGCCAGAGAGGAGCATTCTCCCCTTCGCACGTTACGTTCAAGGAGGTTCGCGGCCTCTTGCGTGGAACGCTGTTCTCTGGAACGAGGGGCTCTCGTGAGGGTGAATCCCGGCTAGAACCTGTCGATGTTCGAGGCTTCTTTCTGGGCGTATCAGTTCCAGCCGGATGGCAACTTGAACTGGGTAGACGATAGCTAGAAGGAGAATTGTTAGCGCGCAGCGGACGTCCTTGAGGAGGATCCATACTGAGGATGCGTTGCAAGTAGGTCATGAGCTTTCACCACGATCATCTTGAACCATTCTTCGCCCCAAGTGTTTGCTGCTTCGTCGTCAAGGAGGTAAAATCCAGCGATGGTGGCCTTCAACCCCAGCGCAAGCTTCTTTCTATACCCCGCGTCCTCGAGTCCGCTGGTAATCTTTTCCACTTCCTTGATGTCCGTAATCACTGTCGATGGACGGTAGTGTGGGTCACTTTTTTCAAAATAAGATTGGATTCCCAGAAAGCAGGCAAGGAGAGACAGGGTTTCGTCATTCATGGTCAAGTATGTAACCCACTAAAGATAAGATCAATTAATAAACCATAGTCAGGGAATTTTCGACAGCCAACGTACGGTCATTAGGTGTGCAGCATGGTGGGTTGCCTTAAGAATCTCCGGAGAGATATGCAAGCATATCTTGCATACCCACAAATTTATAACATCCAGACCAATGAGTTCCCTGGCAGAATCGTTGGCCAAACCGTTACTTTTATCAAAAGTAAAAATGGTCGAAGGAGGCATATTTTCCGATAGCTCTTGAGCCCCTTTTATCAAAATCAAGGCAGAGAGAGTCATTGAATCCACCAGTTGTCTCTGAAACCCTCGAATATTGGGTTCTCCGTCAAATGCCGGAGAGAGACACACGTCATTCAATCCTGGATGTCTGCAAAGGAAGTCGTCTTCTGCTGCGGGGACAAGAGGGGCGTAGAGAGTTGTGAACCAATTTAAAACGGCCTGCCATCCTTTCTCAACATAGACTGCACCGACATAGGATTCGAATAGATCGGCCATCCCTTTTGGAGGAACGGTGACGCCTTTGGGGGACCAGCCTGCAACAAGCTCTTTCTTCTCCGGATCGAAGGATGCATGTTCATGCAGTCGAAGACGGTGGGCAAGTCGTCCGAGTGTGTCGTTATTACTTAGGACTCTACCCACCACCTTGGAATAATATCGTTAGAGGCAATTACACAGGAGGACTTGTTGACATACCCTGTACTGTAGATCTGTGGTGTTGACCCTGTCTACCAGTAAATCGCATGCAAGGTTGGTGACTCTGTCGCCGACAAACTCAAGACCATCGTTGTTATTCTTGGAACCCCTTACGCTGTTTCTTGCCATGCATAACAGCGTCGGATCCTCGATTGGGGGGCAGAGGCCCCGCTCCGAGGGATTGCTCCAATTCTCGTCTTCGTCTAGGTACCGGACCAAGCTTGTATGCGGACTGGGGCGAGAGGAACGTGGGTGATTCATATTTTTTTGTGGCATGTTTTTGGGCGAATAAACTTTAGAGGTAGACCTGCGAGAGGTATCTTGACAATTAGCCCGTATCAATCTCAGATCTCAGATCGACAAACATAGTAGAGGGAAATAAGAGAGAAAAAAATTATATAGAAATGATGAAAGAAAGGAATGAAGGAAAGGAATACGTTGAACTGTTGAACATGTTGAGTTTCAACCAAATTACTTATCTCATCTGACCTTGGCCCATCTACATTGTACACGGCCCACATGGCCCATCAAGCCATGTACCCAAAATGGGAGTTGTTCCCCGCTTCATTTTAGTTGGATACAATAGTCCAGTTTTTGATAAGAAATATTAGCTCGTCGAGCTGAAGGTAATCAATGGGTGCATCGACGTCGGTATGGCCTTCTATTTCACAAGCGTCACGAATCGAGGGTCGGTCGACAGGGTACTCTTTTTAGTGTACACGTTTGTCACTAGAAAAAATAAAATAAAAATAGCAACTGGAACAAGCAGAAACAACGCAACAAGTAGGGTTACACATTATTGTCTATCGCGGCCGCGAGTTTGGTCAGTTGGAAAGTAGACATTGATTTCATCATCGACCAACCGACCCTCCCTCGGGGCCCGTCCCCAGAGTCGTTCATACGAAACCATTATATCTGGCTCCGTAGTAGGCATCAAGGGAGACTGAGGCTTCGTCCTTGTGTTGTCCCACTCCAATTCTTTTCTTTGCAAATACGGACCCCCAATATCACGCAACAGGTCACCCAACTTCTCCGCATCGTACACCTCGAACCAGATCTTCTCTATCTTATCCACAAAATCCTGCATATTGCCTTCGCCATCATCGATGATGGCGACTTGGAAACAATCTTCGAGTCGCTGGCTGGTGCTCACCATGGGCAGCGCATCCTGTAGAATAGTGTCTTGGTAATACATAGCATTCCGGACGTCCCAGGGTTTCTCCTTCAGCGCTGCCCGAGATTCAGCAATGCGCGTCTGCGTCCCCAAAAGAGGTTTTGAGCGAATCAACCGGCCATTACGTCCTTTCCGACAGAGAACTAGCAAGTCCGAGTGACGGAGACAGGCGTTGACGAATCCTTGACTCTTGGGGTCAGTTAGTGATAGCCCTACGCATATTGCGTAGTTGGATTTCGTTTCTGACCACTGTGGCCTGTGGTGTTTGTTATAGCCATTGTCTTTCTTGATACTATACCGCGGCCCGAAATCCTCGATCTTGTTGGGTATAAATCCACAAAGAGCAAGCGAGTGATATCCGTCGTATCCGAAGTCATATCTTATATGTGACTGAGCCAGGTCGCTGCCAGAAAGGAGAGCATGCCTTGTAAGAGCTACGATGTCGTCGACCTGCACACGAGGGTGGTGAATAAAGAGCGGGTTGATCGGAAGAGAAAGATAAATACTGTTTTGCACACTTTCCGAACGCACGAATAACATGGCAAAATGGCCGTCATATGGCCCCAGGCATGCAGCGGAAGCGACGATTCTGTCGGTTCTTTGTGTACGCGGGTTCCAAGCACAACCACATATTCACTCTTTGGCCGAACAGGGTGCAGCACGTCGTCAATGGCTGCCCGCACATCATCAACATAAAGGTTCTTGATCGCCTCCCACAACCTCTCAACGGTCGGCAGGTCTAACTTTGAGTCGTCGTCTTTCACCAATGATATCGCGAGCGGATAGTTCTGTGCGACCAACATCAGGCTGGGATCGGTATACACGGCGCGACACACGCATGCCCAAATCACTGCCTCTCGTTCTTTATAATAGCGCGACTTGGCAGGAGCACAATACCGCGCGAGGCGTGTCCATATCTTGTCCAGAAGCTCAAATCGTTTCTCTCGGATCGCGACGTCAAGTGGGTCTTCGATGTCTTCCAGCACGATAGGCGCAGAGGACGGAGATTGTTTCTGCGGCTTCGAGAGCGGCTCGTCGTCGAATACGCCACACTCCTCGGCTGGTGGTTCGTGCTGTTGTTCTAGCACCCACATGGCGTTTTGAGATGCGAGAAGGAGTTCGTAAGCGCGACGTTCGACATCCTCGAGAAGGCGTTCAACTTCATCACGCTGTTTGTTGAGTGAGTGCCAGAAATTCTTGTGGCCAAAGTCCTGACGCGATTTATGAGCAACTCCCAAGATTGGAAGGAAGAAAAAGGGGGCACCATATCGTTCCTACACCATATTTCAGTCAGCTAGACTGATCAAACAGAGATGGGAGCGTAGCACACCCAAAGAACCGCTCCGTAAAATAAGCTCGGGACTGTATGCATCTTGGAAGGGGAAGAATAACGGGTAAACAACTCGATATCCTAACCGCCAAAAATCAAGTACCCACCTATTCAGCAAAACATATTTGCTTCTCAACGCATTACTCCATCCCTTGACCGTGTCATAGGTCGTACAACTCTGAACGGCCTTCCTGGTTTTGCATATCGTGTTTTCCGGGAACGCGTCCAGCGCAGCATGACGAGCTTTATAACCAGAGTACAGCTTTCTCCTTTCCTAAACATCGTCAATTCAAGGGTCAGGATCACCAGAAAGGTCAAGAAGACAGACCCACTTCATCGTGCCTCGGACACCATTTCGATCCTTCCTTTGGTGGTGTCGTGCAATGCGCTTTTTGGGACGGATTTGTAGTAGAGCACTTGATAGATTTCGGGTGCATCTCTCAAGTCTGATCCTTGGCGTCGGCAGGGGAGGATAAGAGAACCAGCATGTGGTCAGACGTGGAAGTCTAACAGGAGGGCTTTTTTGGCGGGTCTAGCCCCAGGATTCCGCATATAGTACTTACATACAAGGGTCGGTATGGTGACTCGCGAGTTCGAAACCTTCGGAAAGACGTGGAGTTTGAATTCAAAAGATTCACGTCTTCCAAGAATAATGGAAATAAAGCGTGTGTCATGGCATGCTAGATGGATGTATGGGTTTACAGTGAGTTGGACAGTGCTAGTACGAATGGATGTTTTAGTCCAAGTTATGAGGGAAAATGATAAGAATCCGACAAGAGAAAAGTAGATGGATGGATTGAGAAAAAATAAATATGCGAACCTAGTACAAGCAATCTCATCCACGACTAGAGAGGAACGAAAAGAAGAAAGGGATCGGAATCATATGATCTACATATCAGGAAAACACGTAGAAATATCAACGAAATAAAGAGTGAATTCCTGTCTCGAAACAAAAATTGAAAGATCATGAAGGGGCAGTACTACGACACTTGTTGAACCCCAATCTTATGGGATTTCGATAGCGGGCTGGGCTCCGAAGATCGAAGAGTGGTGATCGTGGCTCCACTATTCGTGCGTCCAATCGGAATAGGAGGGGGTTTATGACGCTTTGGAGGTGCAGGAGGAGGTCGCCTTCGTCGTGGAGACTGCGCCACAATTTGGGTGGCAGGTTCTTCAAGAATAGACACTTGATTAGGCGAAAGGGAAGAGACCGGTGAAGGGAGAGAGGATCGAGGCGAATGCGGAGAGGGTTCTTGATAATGATAGTTATTCAGTTCGTGGTCTCCTTCCAAAGGTAACGAGTTATGTCGCGGAACATGAGCAGGAGTATCGGCAGCCGCACTGGTACTTCGTTTCTTAGCGGCGGATGCATTGATTGATAGCGATGGAACCTTCGAAGACGTCGCCACCTCCGCAAACCCTGGAAGGCTGTGCACGCTCGCGTTGCTCGGACGTCGGGCCTGATCCAAGGGCAGTTTCAGCTGTTGCTTCGTCACCGGTTCAGCTCGTCCTATATGTTCTACACTCTTGCTAAACTTCAAGGACATCATAACCTTGGAAGAATCGAGCTGCTGCGCAGCTGCAGACGGTCCCATATTGTCCGGCGAGATCAGAATGGTCGACAGATCACTGCTTGGACTTCCAACTCGCTTAGGATCGTAACGGGCTTCCTTCCGCAGCTCCATAAGCTGTACGCACCAAGGGCCGGATAAACATCGTTCAACGAGGCGCTTCGTCGTCGGGTTCACCTCCCGGATTCTGGAATGGCCGACCATCCCCTCCAGAGCAACAAGAATTTGGGGCCGTTTGTAGGGAACATCCCTGAGCTGGGTTCTCGTGAGCAAAGGATGGAGGACCCGCAAGTATGTGTGTCGTAGCTGAACCTAGGTTAGACAGTGGAAGGTTTAGAAAATAGGAACAAAAACATACTGATTCGCTGTCTTCGTCCAAATCTGCCAGCTCACGAAGAAACACGTCAACAAGAACGCACAAGTCGTTCGTGTAGAAAAATTCACAGGTGCCCTTGTTTGAAAAAAGGACATATAGGATCTTCAAAATGAGAAGTTTCACGCAAAAGTCCTCATGCGATCGTTCTATGTGAGGATGAGAGCCATGATTTGACAGATACACAGATCATACTTACTCGCTCGGTTAAGCATGAATATCATATTTTCGCCGAAGGTTTTACACGACCCCAATCTCCGCATCATAACCCGTATGACACGATTCTTGGGTTCAGGGGCCTTTCCAGAATTCGGGTTTCCCTCTTCGTCACCTAGCCCCGCCACCATAAATTGCTCGTTCAAGGCAATCTGAAAGTGATCAGAATATAGGACTACTTTGACAAGGAGAATGAGCCTACAATTAACTTGATGACGGAATAGTTGAAGGTTTCATCGTGCATATACTTAGTTTGTTCGACTAAATCAAATAGATAATCAATGAACGAGTCGCCAAAAATTTCTGGTTTAAAATTTTGTAAGCGATTAAACAATATGATGGACCAAAAAGCACCAACTGAGGTCCTGAACTGAAAGCGTCTGCACTTTACACACGTCATACAAGGTCCTAACAGATAGACTCCTGACTTTGGCCTCAATAGGGATCGGCACAGAGCTATAACTCGCATTTCTCCCAGTCGTCGTCCCGACATATGTGTCTTCAGTGTCAGGGTCGATCTCCACGAGAATGTGATCCATTAGGAGAGGTAGCAGGGGTTGCCAACGTTTGTGAGATCGGAAAAAGTCGGGTCGGCGATGACCATAGTGGAACAAGACTTCGTAGAACACAAAAACAAAATGCGGGTCAGTGATCTGTCAAAAATATCAAGGACACCTTCAGGTTTAGACGATTTGAGCCAGTTGCGGTGATTACTCACAGTCTGCGCATCGTCAACAACAATCTCCAACATTCGCTCCGAATGAAATTCGAATAACTCGGAGTGAACCAGAAGGTTACATGCGTGTTCTATCTGCAGCGGGCTCTGCAAGTACTGTTCTGTGGTGAAGGGGTCAGCTGAAAGCGACCAATTGATTTTCAAACACGTGCCATGGTAGGTTGCACACAATGCCAGGAACCGACGAAGAGTAGAATCTAGCATCGAAAGAGTAGGTGCATCATCCTCTGGAAGGCGCAAAACATCCTCCAGCTCTGTGCACGAGGTAAGTCAATCAGAAAAAAAGGCGGGGAGGGTTTCAAAACGTACCTGACCAAAACTGCTGGGCGGACTCTATATGATAGACGATTCCGAGGTCATCCTGCATGGTGAACACAGGAGCCTTGTGTGGATCGACGTGGGTGAGGTTGAGCATGATCCCATGAGTGGTCAAGGCGGATGAGATGGTCAAGTTAAAGTGACCCTAACCCATATACCTAATGCCAAGTAGAGAAAAATTCCCACTACTTAGATTCCTGCAGTGTCTATCAGAATTTTATTAGATACCACCCCGAAATTTGTGAGCAGTGAGCTTACTTGGATCTCTACTTATTCTGATTTGTTGCTGCAAGCTCTGGAGTCCCCACTTGCAAGCGCTGTTATAAAGCTGTACATTCATTTATGCCCAGGGAACAACAAAGCCAAACTCTCATCCGCGTGCTACACTAGGCCTCTTTTGGCACTCTTCGCCTTCAAGCTTTTTTAAGAAAAGAATCTAGCCAGATATATCTTCATAGTATCAATCGATATGCCAAGTTCGTTTGAGCTGCCCCGGCATAAGGTAGGGGACATCCACATCCCGCCAACGTCACGGGGTCACAAAACGTGATATTTTTATGAAAAAGATTGTCTACATCTCCGATGGGTTATTCCAGAGAGTGAAGAACAAGATAGGCAAGCTGGGATTTGTGGCTGGAGCACCATTCTTGACATGGGTTCTCTACTTTTCTGAAGGCTTTTCTTGGGCTAGCATTTTCAAGGGATACAAGGGCATAGATAAAAAAAACAGGGCCAAGGTTTATGCAATACGCAAGTGCTTCAAGTGAATACTTTCAGCTACCCCAATTACCACCATCATTCATTGATAACTGGTTAGTTTCCGGCTGAAATAACTCAACCAATATTGTTCAGAAATTCTTCAAAGTTTTTACAGTGAGCGTCAATATATATGTCTACAGATGCTAGGGAGCCGATTTTCCGATTTCGCTTTTCGAGGTTGTCAAATTGCCTTCCATTGCGTTTTTGAGACCTTTGTGTCCGGATTTGGCGAGCTCCGTCACCCATCAGTCACGTCAGGTGACGTTGGCGGAATGTGGATGTCCCCTACCTTACGTGGAAATCGCTTTGAATGTCTATATCTGGCGGGGAGGGGGAAAAGCGACCTTCCACGTAGGTAGGTAATCCAAGCAGAGTAAGTATGCGCTTTTATCCAGAAAATGTATAAATCTCCATCTCCATCTCTCAGAACGACTTCGTCTTACCCTACCCCACCCAACCACAGCCATGGATTCCACCCTTTTCTCTTCCGTTCTGGTGCTCGAAGATCTGCCTGATGCACATCGTGGAATGTTATTCCCACCCGAAATCCTGGCTCACGTTTTTTCATTGCTTTTGGAAAGCTACTCTCTCCTTTATACAGAGGTAACTGTAGGTGCACTTTGGGAGGAAGCCCTCGATGTGCGCATGGCAAGCCAGGTCTGCCGCTTCTGGCGTAATGTCGCTCTCAGTGGAAGCTGTGCTCATATCTGGGGGACCATTATTAATGTGGACACTAGCTCCGAATTTTGGGTCGAAGAGCTCCTCCTCCGGTCTGGTTGTGCTCCCTTACTCATCCAATCACGCCCTGAACTTTGTGCCACTCCTCGATCTTTTACTTCTTTGAAGTGGAAAGCTCTCTTTCGTGAGATGCACAGGGTCAAACATCTGGATCTCACTTTTGGGTGGCATGAGGTGCACCAGCTCGCGTGCTGGTTTTTCGAACCTGCACCCATGCTCGAAACTCTCGCTCTTAGAGGCGATTTTGAGACCCCCCTGCTCAACTTCCCCTATCTGGAATTCGTCCCCCTTATTTTTCGCCAGGGAAAACATCTATTTGGGAATAATTCCCCCAAGTTGCGCAGCGGCAGCGTCACCCTCGACAGAGTCCTCTTCTGCTCATGCCCCAACAACCTTCCAGAATCCCTAAACATCGTCCGTCTCAACCTCTCCCTTACTCATACGCACTGGTCGGAATTAATCTCTCATCCGATTGAAACACCCTCAGCAACTCCTCACTCATCCTTGGTCTCATATGCGAATTCTACAGCGCCCGCCCTTGTCTTACGGAACCTCGAAGAACTCACTCTGACAGGTTCTCAGAAAGCCTTCCGGCTCCTCTCGCACATGATCATCCCACACAGTGCTATGGTCACTTTGTCTCTCACCCAAGAACCCATGTACGATGGCCTGGATGATCTCCTTCCCTGGCTCAAGAGTTATTTCTCCGCTTGGAAGACCCACAACAACCCTATCCACTCCTGGTCTCTATCAACTTCGCGCAAAGGATGTTTCGCCTTTCATGCTGCCACGAAATTCGACCCCCAGGAATGCCCTCAGTTCGTGCTTGAGTTCAACACTGACCGACGCCCGTCGATTGCCATCGTCCGCTTTCTAAGGTTTCTCATGGGAGAGAAAATCCTCGAAGACTCAGCCGTACTACGAGTGGACCTCCGAACACCCTTGAACGTCACCCACGGGCTGAAGAGCGCCCTCGGAAAACTATTTCCCCACTGCAAACGGCTCACCAAACTCACCCTAGTCGCTCGTTCTCTCAAGAACATCTTCCCGCCTTTGCTGATCAGATATCCCTGGATCACGAAAAATGTCCGATCCCTCTTTATTGAAGGCCCATTTCCTGCGTTCGAGAGCGAGACAACGACACGTTTAGTCGATGACTACCTCTACGCGAGGTGCATACACAACATTCCGAGTCTAAAGCTCAGAGTCGACGCACAGGGTTATTGGAACGGGACGAATGTTGTTCGAAGAGGCGAACTTCCACCCCAATACTTCTGGAGTATCGGATCAGAATTGCAATCCAATTGCCAAGCTGCTTAGGGGTGTGTCAAGCGCAGAACTTTTAAATTTTCCCTTGATTCCTCCAAGTCTATCCTTATGTCCTATTTCCTGTCAACAATCTGTAGAAAATTTATGTACAGTTCGCATAGATAAAATTATATGACCTGAGCTTTCTTCGGTACTCGAGCACTCATGCATACTGATCATAGTGAATTCACTACACTCTCAACCAACTTCATCAAAATACCCGCCTTTTCCTGACCAATCGCTAAAACTTCTTCATGTGAAACAACCTGAGCCTGTGGCAACTCGACTTTCTTTCCGGCCAGCTAGGCCAAAAAAAAAAATCAGAACCACGAACGATACTCAAATGAGGTTACTAACCTCAGCCTGCACCTCCTCCTTAATACTTCTATACGTCTCGGGTATAACCACAAAATTCGTCACTAAACTGAGCACCACCACGTTCAAACCCTCCTCCCTCGCAGCGAGCACCTCTGGCACTGTGCTCATCCCCACTACATCGGCGCCTACTCGCCTCAGGAATCTACCTTCAGCGGGAGTTTCGTAAGTGGGTCCGCTGACCCACGCATAAGTACCTTCTGCGAGAGCTGAATCCTCTAGTTGGAGCTTGTGGGCTGCTACAAATACGAGGCGTCGGAGTGCTGGCGAGTAGGCATCAGAGAGAGGGAGGAACCGGGGTAGATCCGTCGATGACTGCGGACCAAGGAGCGGGTTCAATCCAGTAAGGTTAGGAAGCGCCAAATGATCTTGTATAACGACAACTACATGGAAGGGTTAATCAGATGTCACTAACGGACTTATAATAAAAACTGACTCGTTCCGACTGGGATGGAGGGATTCAGCGACCCCGCGGCATTGGTGACTTTGGGGAGAGGTATCAAATTGAAGGTACCATGAGTTGGCGGAGAGGAAACTTACTGATGATATCTTTGATTCCCAGTTTCGCCAAGACACGAACGGGGTACACAACTGAAGATAACGAATGGCCTTCATATGGATGGAACTAAATAGTTATCAGAAAGGGAGTGCAGGACCCATGACACTTAAATTACGCACTCTTCCAAGCATAGCTACAACAGGGACGCCCCCCCCACTCCCTAGAAGCCCAAATGCTAAAGTGCTCTTATGTCCAGGCACTTAAGGGTCAATCGTTAGTTCCGCATGCCATCGTTCAAGAAACTAATAACCTACCCACCTGTGCTCTTCGAGAACCCAGGGATGTTCTCATAAGGAATAAGCACCACACTTCTGAAGACATCGACAATACCGCTGAGTCCAGATCCACATATGATGCCTATGCGGGGGCTCTGCAGATTAACTGGGAGTACGCGTTTGATCGCCACGACTGAAGCGTCGAAAGAGAGGTGTGAGTCGTTACCCATTATGAACTTGAAGGTCGATAGATATTTCTAAGTGCCGAGATTGTTCCAGAATGTCGTATATGATGTTAATTGAAGAACTTTGGTGCGGTCGTGATAAGCAACGAAAACGTCCATATTTGACTGTGGCAAGAATCAAGATTAGATTTCGAGAAAACACCTCCCATCAGATTAGATTAGATAGAAAGATTGGCCACGACCCTGAATTTGAATTGAATTTATCAATACTCATAGAACATTGTGAAGCACAGAGGTACAATAAGATTCAAGTAAATGGATTTATCAATGTCGTTACTATGTAAAGTGCCGGCAAATAATATTGAGCTTCCGGTACTTTGTAAAATTCTGTGCAATAAGTTGTTGGATTTCAATTATTTAAGTTCTTGTGCTTGCAGCTACATCTTACCTTCACACGTGCAAAGGTCTGAAGTCCTGCGATACGACTTGACCTGGCAACATGATGAAATATACAAAAATGTCAACTTTCAGCACCATAAAGATGGCCTCAGATAAATCTAAGAAAATCACCCTGGATACTACTCCTTTGATCTAGCATATAATACTTGAAATATTAAAAAATCATGGGCCAGATATGAAGCTTTTTGACCTGCAAAGTGATGACTTTGACCCAAATATTGCCATATTAAGGCAAAACTGCCTATTTTGGTTGCCTTCCTTGTCAAATATCCTTTGAATGAAGAAAGCTTATCCTTTGATCTTACTTGCATACTGTTAGAGTAGGAAAGTTCTACTCATTGGGTGGTTTTCAGCTTCATCCAAAGAAATTCAACCCAGGCCAGGTAAATTTACATGCTTTATTTTGCGAGCATAGGACCACCATCTGAATATTTTTGGGGTTTCAATTCACGGAACTGATACATATTAATATAGCTCTTAAATATAATTTTATTCTAGGCATTTGACCATACTGGTTTTGAGCAACAGACACCCGCAATACTTTTTGCCGGCACTTTAGTGTGCCCTGGTACATATCTCGTGTTTGGTCAGTGGAATTCTCCCTCCAGAAATCCCAAGGGGGAACCGGCCCGAGAATCCCGGACCGGGGGGTGGTAGGTAGGTCCGGCCACCAGGCCGTAAAAAAAAAAATGGACCCCACCGCAAAATCATTTTTAAAGAGGATTTTCT
>Ga0307509_10008662_pt1 | contig 12907 bp, 10 predicted proteins | sample 10_EM_MG_FD_202245 | JGI IMG/M metagenome (GOLD analysis project Ga0307509, IMG submission 202245) | Populus trichocarpa ectomycorrhiza microbial communities from riparian zone in the Pacific Northwest, United States - 10_EM | ecosystem: Host-associated > Plants > Roots > Unclassified | place...
CCCTCCTCTCACAACTAGGATATATTCGATTTCACTCTACGTCTAGGATTGGACGGATGCCTTTGGTGTTCATTAGGTCTGTTGCTCACTATCAAGTGATGCGTAGTGAAGAGAAAGCGATTGGCCAACGCGTTACACCATCCCCCCACACACACCCAGACCACGGGGAGGTAGGATAGCTCACAGCGTCCTTCCCGACACCAGTCCTTTGTCTGTTGCCGCCTCTTGGGGTGTCGGCCCCGGACCGCAGCAGTTGAACGGATTTTATAAATATAGGCAAGTTCAGCAGTTCCAATATTGCAAGGGGTGACTGTCCAACGGCATCGACTGATAGCCATCTCAGCTGATTAATACATATCTAATTGGTACCAGTTTTATATACCTTCCGCCCAAGGGGCCACTGCCCAAATTTAGAAATAGCGGCTCCAATGGGCTAGGTTGTCCAGACCTAGACTAAGCGGGCCAACCTGTCAACATTCTTGTTTGCCTAGCCTATCCCAAGGGGGTACTCCAACCTATAGGGGGTTAAAACAAGGCACGGGCTACTCACTTCGACCCAGATAACCGCCAGGCAGCGACCAGGGGGCCAAACACTATCACAATACTTCCAGAGCAAAGCGATATGTGATCGCAGAGACGTGGCGTCAAAGAGACTATACCAGGAGCAGTCACGGTAGCGGATGGGCTGGGAAATTGGGTTCTAACGAGAAAACTGGGGTGTTCACGTACTATCTGAGGATGAGATTGCTCCGGCGACCCCGGAGGTGAATTAGAAATATTCGTATCAGATATACCAAATAATGGTTCATCGAGTTCCATCTATATCTGCCTATGCTATCTGGTAGACCTACCAGACGGAGGCTGCATGGCGCGCTCAGGTAACTATCCTAAGTTTCCTAAACCTCTAGTGCTAAAACAATCCCTTCGTGTCCATCAACATGACCCTCACTAAACCAACCACCCTCGTAGTCCTCAGCATCCCCCTCACCATCTTAGCAATCATCACTATCTTTACTGCCTTCACCATTCTCGCCCCCTTTTCCCTCCCCACTCAGACCGGTTCTATATCCTGTCCAAATCTTTGCATCCGGTTCCCCGATAATCACGGAGTCCGATCCTACCTCTTTTCCGCCTTTCGGTTTTTCCTTATAGCCGTTCGATCCGGCCACTATCCAATCCAACCACACCCCGCACTGTCCAAACACCCAAATCCAGTACTCAACAAAACATTTAGGGAGATACACTTCCATTCCGAGATGAATGGCCTCACCCCCATCCCCCGACATTCTGCCACCCTCACTTATCTCCCTCGCTATCATCTTTACTTCCCACCTCTCTACTCCCAATCCGCACAACTCATCCTCCAGTTCAGCTTCCAATTTCTCCCACCAATTGGCCAAGTAGACCTTCACCCTCCTCAACCAGTTATCCAATCCCTCAACCGCGGAATACCAATACTCGATAAAACCTTCGCGGAGATCGATATTCCTTCCCGAGAAAATGGCCGAACTGCTCGCAACCCTTTTCCGATAAAGGTTCTCAAGAACCGTGACTCTTTCCTTAAGCATTGCGATTTCCGCCTTCAGTCTCTTCTCTGTTGCGGTGGGGGTTTCCATCCCGGCCGAGGTTAGCTTTCCTAGGAATAGGCTCAAGAGAGGAGTTAGCGAGGTTTGCGTTTATGTGCTTTTCTTTGGTGGGGGGGGATGCGTAGCAGCTCCCCGATACCCAGTAACTTTAGGCAATCGGCCGCAACCTCGGACTGAAGAGGGATGAACAAAAACTGCGTAGGATTTCAGTTTGCGGAGGGGGGGAATTTCCGTGAAGAGGACAGGAAGACCGCGTTCAGCTTCTATACACCTACCCCATTTTTCCGACCGAAACATACAGCACCCCACTGGGTCAGGGCTAGGAATCTGCAATCTGAAGCTAGTGAGCAGGAACTAAACTAGTGCTCGGAGCAGAGCGTAAGTCTACCCAAGCGGAGGGATGAAGACCGACAGCAATTTCTTTGCCTAACAGCTCTTTGGGATCATCCGGCCCTCGCTAAGTGCCCAAAGGAAAGTGAAACCGACCCGCCCAATTTTAGGTTTCTTTACTTGACCAATATCCTGGAATATAAGCCCCCATCCAGCTATCTCTCAAACCTCCTTGGTTTATATATAACGGGAATTATAAGCAAGGTTGACTAATAAGTAATTGTGCTTTAGCATCTACCAGCTTGGTTGCCAGGTTGCTTGTAAGCGAGTGATATTTCATGATAGCGAGGTACCCGGCTGCATATATCAAACTTGGATGGTTCCGGCGCTTCTGGGCTTCCAATCCGAATAACCAAGGATGAGGCATCGATGAGAGAGAACACTCTAATAACAGTATCCTAAATTCTACATCCGTCCAAAGACCCACCCAAGGTCGCCCGAGCAATTAATTTCCAACCTCACCTCCGAGCAGCCAGACTAGCTACCCCTCTCCCCTTCCACACTTCTAAATTTCAAACCTCCAACACTACAACCCACTCCACTCCCTCCACCAGCAAAAAGCTACCAACCCGCTAGCGCCCATCCGCCCATAAAACATAAATCTGCCAAAAGTCGCACCTTACCTCCGCCCACTCCCCATCTGCCGCTCACAAAACCTCAACCACTCACCCAGCAGCCAGACTCGACCGCCACCACCGTACCCTCCCACGAAATACCCGCCGGGGCAATAACCCACCAGAATTAATCAAAGCCCGGGACAGAGGCAACTATCCTGCTGTTGTGAATGAAAAACGCAGAGAAAGCAAGACATACCATCTCAGTGACATATTGATATCTAAGCGCTGGGGAGGAGGGGTGTTGTGGGTGAGGGGCCGGTAAGTAATCAATGGAGAGGGAGAATTACCCGCTGTGTGTCCTGGGAAAGGTGCTGTACCAGTTCCTGGGGGGTGAGCATAAGTGAGGAGATCTCAGTCTTTACCCGGCCAACGTTTAATGAGTGTAACCAGCCAAGGGCTAATCTTTGCTCTTTTTTTTTTCTTTCAAAGGGGGAAAGAAGTCATGCGGACGTTGGGCCCCTCTTGCCACAGTGGCTCAACGATGTTTACCGGTATATACCGCACTACACAGTACTGCACTCTAGTTTACAGAAATGCCGTATGAGCCAATCACACGCCTCTTCGTCTCACCTACTGTCAACCCCCGGTACGGTACAATGCTATCGTAAGGTAAGACAAAGCAAGGCAGGTAAGCGACTCCTAGAGAATTCATAGCATTTGTAGTTGTCACAGGCGGTTAGTATCGGTAGTTGGCCAGGTGGGTTGCGGTCGAGGATGATTAAATTTGGTTGGAATTCGACTTCAAAGATATATTTTCTAGTCTCACCTCTCGGTAACGGATGCTAAGAGTTTAAGCTTTTATTTCCCTTTCATTACCGCGGGGCTCTAATATAGCGAGTTAGGGGGTGGCATTCAAACGCCATGGGATTTATTTTTTGATGTGTTTTTCAAGTACCTAGCCATGGTTATGGCCTAAGTGGCTTATTCATGCATTGAAGGAAGAGTTACTATACCTCCAGAAAATGGTATTGGTCTTAGGACAACCATTACTGGCATATTATCAAATTTAAGGAGGAAATGTCGGCGAAGAGTTAGGAGCGAGCCCTGCTAGAGGAGAGCGCGACAGGCGGTTACGGTGATGGAGGGCCTCAGGATATAATCGACTTGGAGGTTTAGCTTAATATCTCACACTATAACCGATTTCACCTATAAGGTAGAACACTTTCCCTTACAGCATGTTGTTTGTATGGAAATAGGGGGTTCCGAATCTAGGAATTCTTTGCGGATTTATTAAAGAGAGTTCTCTGCTATTTATCTTGGTATAATAAGGAACTTTGCATGGGGGGCACATGGGCTCACGAGGCAAGCCACGCAATAGCGAACCTTTGAGGACAAAGAGGTTCAATAGCGAGGGGCGACTGCATACTAATTACAGAACGAGAATAGTAGGGGTACCTCTACCTCATTAGCCTTCCAATGAAAGAAATTTTATATATAATACAATGCCGTAAAATACTCTGGTTACCTGCAGGCTACAGCCCAACACAATACCCCCCCTCGCTAGTTCTTCTCATCCCCAGGTTCTCCCTACCAACCCCACCCAGCAACGCTAAAGCTTAAAAGCAACCGCATCAAAGTGAAATAAATAAGTGCAGGGGATCATCCATCCAGCAAACACTTAATGCTATTATCGCTTCGAATCGAGCTTGGCCGCAGCCAGCCCACTCCTCCCCGCTCCTCGTCGGGAGAAAAAATGCTGGACTTGTTGTGAGAGCATGTCCCGCCCTCCTACCGGCACTCAACGCTGTTACTAACCAGCACGCGCTAGCCCGCAGTGGCGCTAGGCAACGGGAAGCAACGCGAAGCAGTTACACAACGCAATTACTCGAGTGTATCGCTGGATGGGTAAATGCGGTTGGGAGGCGCGATAAGGAAGGGGGGCAGGGGTATCCCAGCACATCCCGATGATATGCAGGGCAAGTAAGACAGGGCGGGCCCGGATAGGTTTTGCGGCTGAAGTGCTTGCGTGGGCAGAAAGCTTGAGTTTTTGTGGAGATTTTTGGGAGGGGCTAGAGCGGGATGGAAGCCTTCGCTAGATAATTACTGTATGGTGAGAAGTTAAAGTACTGTGCTGTTAGAATTGTATTGCTCGCGGGGAGAATGTATGATACAGGTATCCACTTTCCGGCTGGTTTCGGGGGCAGGATACCGGTATTCTCTCCCCTCCGCCTGCCTCTGGCATCATATCATACCCGAACATTAGTTCGTCCTCTCTAGTGCAACTGTCGAAAAAACCAGCCCCGCATCAACCACCACCAACCGGCCAAAACAAACCCACCTTTACGAATAATATGAACCATAAGAAAAATTCCCACGCTCCGCCCGTGCTGTCGGTAGACTGTGTCCCCCACACAAGCACCCGCAGTCGAGAACGGACTTGATACGTATCTAGCCACTGATACGATAGTGTATGATACGGCCGGGGTGACTTAGTCTACAAAATTAAATGGATGCGCTTTCTAATAATGTTCTCCTGGGATATGTAATTCCGCGGGAACCGGTGCGATCGGAGTTGGAGCCAGACCAGGGTTCTTAGCGAGGGGGTGATGGGATGCAAAGTGAGTTGCGACGGATCATGATCGGAGGGTGAGTGTTTGGGTTCGTGGGTGACACTTGGTTTCATCGGGAGATGTATCAAGGAATTGGCGGTTTCCCCGTATATTGCCGGGGGTCGAATTTGCTACTGCGCTTGCATCGTGTTTCCCTGTCCCATGGGATATTAAATATAGAATCAATAGGGAAATATTCGACAGTGCCCTGAGTACTGTTTGATTCACAGCGAGGTAACTTACCGGATATTGTTAGCCTGCTAGTCCTTGGATCCCGCGGAGAAGGCATCTCGGAATCCTTAAGGATGCAGCACATACAGGCATGTCACAGAAAGGGGAAATTATCAGGCCAAATTGCAGCGAGCCCCCTGTCAAAACGGGTTCTCCATGTCCCGGGGTTTAGTTCCCGTGGAGTAGTCGAGTATTGGAAGCCCCCACCTGTACGAACGCTCGTATCCCCGCAGGAGTGAAGGAACCTACCAAACAGGATATGCAATCATTGATACCACTCTACGCCCAGCCACCAGCATGCAAGCCAAACTCCCGACAGAGGAAGCCGCGAGCCAACTCAGGACTTGGTTTAAGAAATCCAAACTCTCGGCTTTAGGCTTTCCCCGATATCATGACCCGACACTATGCCTTTGATAGTGGCTCTTGTGGAGAATTGGGTGATACCATAAATGGCAACGTTTTTCTTCGCCCTCTTGGGCGAGGGTAACTATTGGTTCGGTGGTTCCCCCGTAGCCCGATCATATCAGTGCCAGATCACCACGCATTCATCGGTCAACGATCCTCGTTGGTCTTTGATGGAGATATGAGCTCACTCCTGTTCCTCACAATGTGTGAAGGCCCACAGACATACCCAGCACACCCCGCCAGCCAAGCAGGCATAGGGCCATGCGTAGCAGCATCGGTGGGCGGTAGTAGGATTGGCATAGACTGACCGGTATAGATCTATTTAGAACACATTATGACTGTGTCAGGGGTTAAATGGTACGTTGGAAAAATAATGGTGTTGGCTTTCAGTGAGGACGGAGCGGAAGGGAGTGTTTTGTTTCTTAAAAAGAGAGTAAAAGGCTGTAGCCTCACCGTCGAGGGTTGGGTGCATGCTCGTTTTAGGTTGTGCCTGGCAGCATTCCTGCACCCAAGTTAGTCGGTCCGGCAGAGTACTAGTACTGTACGGAGGAAGATCAAAATGAGTAAAATCCGACCACAATTAAATCCTCGGTGCCTCAAGAACCCCAATGCCAATCGCCACCAAAATTTACCCATGGGCCGCCAGGTACTCAGCAATTTAACACACGTCTCTCCAGTCGTAATTAGTTATGAACCGGCCCTTATGAAGGTGGGAGAAGCTCACAGTGTGAAAAAGCTCCTGCCAAGCCCCTGGATTTGTATCATAACTGAGTGCACACTTCCATCCAAAGGAGAGCAACAAAGTGCTTCAGCACCAGCAGGCGATCCCAAGAGATGGATGCATCATACTCCTGCTATTGGACTCGGTTTCAGAGGCTCAGCGTGGGGCCCCTTCTGCGGTCGGCCTCTTTCAAACGGCATAATGGCCGTTACCTACTCTGAAGGACGCACATTCCTCATATATATAGTTAACACAATATTTCAGCTCGTAGTTTTAGGAGGAATCAATGAAAGAGCACCAGCGCCCAAGCTCGTATTATAAGAGTCTGTAGTGCATTAGGGACTGTGCATACCACTTAGCGACCTATTTTTGCCTCAAGCGCAAGCTCTTGTGCGTTAATACAGGCAAAAGGCTTAAGCTCCATTCTCTCCCCAGCTCTTAGACTACCGGTATGATACTCGTAATTTCCTGACGTCTGTGGACACGACTGCTATTGTATGCGGCCAAAATCCTGAGGTTCTAGCTGATTCCCTACCCTTGTGCAATAGCAGCTGTATTCGCAAAAGTCTGAAAATTACGAGTACTCACTCCTTTCAACTAGTTCTCCGCTGCCGCCTTGCAGGCCGAAAGTATTGGTTAAGATGCAGAAGATCCCCACCATAGAATAGAAATCGGCACTGGTAGCATCGTCTGCGGCCAGAGGCCTCCGGGCACAGTATCACGGTCATCGGTGGTGTAGATATAGGCATTGCGCCAGGTCAGGTGATCGAAGAACATATGCAAGCTTGACAATGCTGTCGTTCCAACTTAGAGTAGGAAAGGAAGGGTTGCTCGAATCGATGGAGAAGAAACGAGTGTTTGCATCGACACAGGAGTATAGTACTCTCGTGGCCGAATTGAAGCCCAACACTTTGTATGGGGATTGCCAGCCTAAGTGCCCAGCTTCAACTCGGTCGCGCAAATACCGTGCAGTACTGTTCCTGTAGATCAATGGTACCGATAAATATGCAACCGAGCAAAAGCAAACACTCACTGCCGTAACCCTAACTGGCCAACATAGTAACCTTTGAATAGTCACCTCACCTTGAGCTCTCAGCTAGACTTGAATATTCCTGGCGCAGCACCCAATTGTTTCCGCAAACAGCTTCTCCACTCATGCTCAACAAGTGCATCATAATACGGGGTATTATACCTATCTTGAAAATTTCAATTTTCACAGGCCCACCAACAGCGCAAAAACAGGTCCGATTCGACTGAAATTTTGAAATCGTAAAGCCCGAACCAAGCCTTAATTTCTCGTTGGGGATGGGTAATCAATTGAGGTCAAAAAGGTGTTGCAGCTTGGTTAAAAAAATAGCTATTTTTGGTGTAAAAAGGGTCCCGTAGGTGGTACCCAAAGTTTGTTCTATTATACTGAAAGAAGAAAGCGAAATACCTGGTCGCCCAGTAGCCACCGCAAAGATTCACCAAGTTGGGTTTAGCGGGGGAGAAGTTCACCGTTTTTCAACGTTCACCTAGTGTACTATCATACCAACTACACCACGAGACCATAAATGTATGATTCTTGCCCTCACACCTCGACAGATTTCTGACTGAGCCCCACTTAACGGCTGCCACCATGCAGCGCTGCTAAGCTGCCGTTCACAGGTAAAGCCTTAACGGGTACCTAATTGAACACCACAGTAGAGTATTGGAGTTGCCTTGCTTGGTCTTCTGGCAGAGAGTGTATTTTTGTCATAGGGGTGTACTGTGGGGGTCGCTTCTCTTTAAGGGCTTACCACTATACCACTATCTCGGTATCTAAGAGACAATTTTGGAAGTCTTGACATAATGTCTAATTATTGGAGTTTTTATGATACTACGCTCGTGTAATTCTGTCCAGTAACCTACTTCCGTCTAATTATTTGGCCGAGGGGTTTTTCTTGTGAGACTATCAGGGGTTGCTGTCATCTCGGTTATCCAGTCTTTTGTGTTTCCCAATATCGCATCATCGTAGTCTCTGTTGCTTACTAAGCTTGCAGATAAGACATTCCCCAGAAACCGAATTTGAGGTGGAACGAATTTGAGGTTCCGCGATAATACCGTAAAAACTCGTTAAATTGGGTATCCGGGATCGGACACCCAGTACTCGCAATCTACCACAAAACACCCCAAAAAGGAATACGTATAGCCTGGTGAGGCTGGGCTTGCTGAATCTCATTAACTGGTAGTTATCCCGCTAACCTACTCTGTTAAACCTATTGTTCTTTAGCACGGCTATCCCTCTGAGATCTCGGATGCCCAATTCAAAGAGTTTTTGTGGTAGCGTTGTTGGTTCGGCACGGACTCAGGGTTGGTTCTAGGGGTTACCTGGTTTGTGGTTTTGTCCGGATGAATAGATCTTTCTGTTACAACTTTGCTTCTTACTGGCATTTCCCAGACACCCTTGTCGATTCACACATCCACACTGTGACCAATGCAAACACCCTTCCTCTACGTAAGTAAACATTCCTTCCATTCTCAACTAGAACCAAAATATTAACCGACCAAGATAGCCAAGCATGCAACCTAAAAGTCGTGCAGATGGGCACGATACCCTCATTGATGATAATCGTGCATATGGGCGCGATACCTTCATCTATGATTCCAACCACCGGGATACTTTGCTCGGAGGCCTCAGGATTGCGGAAGGCACCACCAATACCAAGCTCTACTATATGGTGGAGATCATCTGCGTTTTTACCGGTACATTCGATCTACACGACGATAACGAGCAGCTGGTTAAAAGGGATGAGAAGGCCATTCAGCCAGGGAATTACTTCATCGTCAGTAATGGTAGGTCTCTTCTCCGCTTTCTTCGTTGGCTGTTAAAGAGCGCGGTAAGACATTGTTGCCGGCAGGATAATGTCGCCTCTGCAGCAAATTAAGCGTACTACCGTAAAACTGGAATAATTGAGTCGTGTGGTATGTCGTTGAGAATTCCCTACCTTAGAAATGGTGCGAAAAACACGGCAAAAGAAGAGCGGCTCAGCCCCTCTGAGAGACATAAAAAAACAAAAAAACATCAGACCCCACCAGAGGAGCCAACCCTGACTACACAGCACACGACCCAATTAACTTATTCCAGTTTTTACGGTAGCAAGTAAGCCGGATTTGCGCCACGTGGCTGCGCCCGGATTTCCCATGTGCGACATTGTCCTGTAAGTGACATGGCCCTATCATGGTCAAAACTCACTCCAAACAGGTTCCATCACACTCACCGAAGAGGCTCCACTACTTCGTGCCCTTTCGTTGCATTCTTGAACCCGCATCAGATTGTTTCGAGATGTCGTACGTGAGCACGATCGTCGATGTGTTATAACTAAAATGCGTGTACTTCGTTCTGACTGGAGATGGATCATCTTCAAATTCACTCCTATCTTCCCTTTGGCATATCAGGATCTCTGGAATAAGTCTAACTACTGCAGCTGGACCACCGTTCCACCGGCCAATGAGTTGGACAAAGCCATCCACTCTGCTCAGAACAGAATGATGCTCACAGGAAATGTCCATGCACTTTTTGATGCCTATGATGTGTCATTCAATCCAGACCTATGAGCAACTAGATCGTCATGGTTTCGTTGCTTATATTTACATAGGATAATTACAAAATTGTATGTTTCGCAGCCGAGGCCACCCAGGAAAACATGGCCAGTCGTCACCTTGACCAGACCTTCCTCAAAAATCCACTTCGACCTAGCGATTAGCTTTTACGTTGGCATTTTCGTCAAGCGGTGCTGGTCAGTGTGAAGGGCCTTGACGGGCGTTATTTGGAGCATGATTTCCCATGTGGTTCGGACATCATGACCAAGATCATGAATGGCCCAAGAGTTCAGAAGAGAATGGAGTTTGAGCTTTTAAGTTGTTTTAACGCAATGGGGCCCGGTATTTAATGGAAAGTCAGGCCAGCAAGTAACCTGTATCTAGTGCACAGCAACCAGGTGCCTCTCTTTTAATATTTGTGTTGAATACTGGAGTGGGTTGTGCACAACTGCCCTGTCGGCGACGGTTCATTCCTATGTCATTCCTTTGTATTAGGTTGCCTTCCTTGCCGCGGTGGGACAGCTTTGGTTGAGTCTTTGCTATTCGGCGGTTATTTCGTATTTGCTTGGCATCTCTATACTCTTGAATCTTGGAGGCGCATACAGCTGTGGATCTTATAATGGGTTGGGGGCTCAAAATCAAAAGCAGGTTTCTTCTCATTGAGGGTCAGGTCACTGATGTTGCTATAGTTCTTGATGAAAAGAAGTAGAAAATATCTTGCTTCGCCGAACCTCAAGGTGATAATATTGATTAACAAAACCCTATCTCGGCACCTTGACATGGGCCCATACGCACTGGTGGTAGTGCGAGTGCAATATATGATCAATAGGTCGCCGATCATTGTCAAGCCTTGCCTTGCGCGGAAGACTAAGAGAGGGGGCATAATAGACAGCTTCAGTAGTAAACATGGCAATGTTATAATCGTCCTACACACGTGTTAGCTTGGAAATCTGGTGAATTTAGTTGGCCATACATCTGGATTGATTGATATCTCAAAGCGATAGAAGAGGGGGTGGAGAGTACGCTTAAGCAACAGTCGGCTTCGAACGGAGTTTATAGGGTGGGCGAACTCTCTCGGTGGGAGAACATTGAGGTGGTTGGTAAAGCTGTTATCATCCCAGTATTGCTCGAGAGCTAAAGGAAATATATGCCAGGCCTCCAAAGCCTTCCAACTCTTCGGAAGGTGCGGATTGCGTACCCTCATCTCCGTTAGGACACATGCACTATCCCTATCCCTTACTTCTTTGCAAAAGGATTTTATGCGTAACGTTCCAGATTGTGCGGTGACGATGCGAGGCACTGCTGCTAATGGTGACTCTTGAGTTGAAGTCCCAGAACCCATTGTGAGTGAGCAACTGTGTATCAAAAAGGAAAGAATCCTACCACTTGTAATGATAAAGAACTCCCCCGGCTCTAAGGCTTCCTCGTCTCAATCAACAATAGCTCCCCTTTAAGCTTCTAGATAGAACTTTTGTGTAAAAACATAGACAATTTCTATCTTGCTATACAAATTGGTATTGGTGACGTGGAAGCTGGTTAAACGATGTGCTAGTGGAGTTGTACGATTAGAGGAATCATAGACTTTTGTAAGATATACATCAATAAGAGCCAGATCAATGAGATCTAGTAGATTGGGGGGATCTGGAGCTGGTATGTTGTCTGAGCTGATGATGAAAGGGGAAAGAAGGATGATGATGATGAGTGTGAGGTTCTCCACGGCAGGCTTATCAGAGGCGGAGGGTATTGTAACTGGTACAGGTTACCGGGAATGTTTTATGTTTTGTTTCAAGCATCGTTTGATACTTGAATTGTTTTATGTTTTGTTTCAAGCATCGTTTGATACTTGAATTGTTTTATGTTTTATTTTAAGTAGCGTTTGATACTTCAGGAGTTTGTGTTTTTACGATTAGGTGACCGTTTGTGTTACCTAGTTAGTTTGTTATGTTTACAAGGCCTTAGCAAGCCAAACTCATGTATTTAAGCACTGCTTTTCTCGAGGTTTAGAGAAGGCAGACTTCGACAGACAGAGTTTTCAATATACTTGGTTGAACAGTTACTTCTTTGGTTCGCTTCAAGAATCTTTTAGTACTTTGGGTATGGAGTTACCTTTACAATACTTCTAGTAGTCACGATATAGTAAGAGGTTTCTTACAGCCCTTGGAGATCTCCGGTACTTCAGGTTGGAAATGCTGCTCGCCAGACTTTCCCAAAATCTTCTTTGTTCTTTAGCTACCTTCCGGCCATGTGCTGTGGCTTCGGCCATGTGCTGTGGAGTCAGGCATATGGGATATGGCTTCCGGGTGTGTTTGTGGAAAGCATTTCCTATGTAAGAATGCAGCGATCGGAACGGAGGCAGAAAGGTAGTAAAAGGGTTTTACACCCGGAGGACACCCGAAGGGAAAAAGTACGGAGGGTGTGGTAAAGTGATGATTGTTTCTACATTTTGTTAGCATGAGTTTCCGGGAAAAAGAGGGAAAGGGGAGACAAGGAGCAAACTGTCTGAAGGTACCTCCTGATGAGGATAGGAGGAGTTTGTGATGATATATACTTTAGTTTTTGCCCTGGTTAGTTGAGGTAGTGGACAGGTGTCGTTGTGCGAGAGACTGTTGTTGTTGTTGTGAAGAGAAGAGATTTTCCCCCGCTTCTGTGTGCGATCGTATTACGTGTGATTCCTTGGCGCCGTTTCGTTTCGTTTCGCCGTATATCGTTTCGAGCCCAAGTCTAAGGCCCTGTTTGGCAGGCCAACTTTTGTAAGGTAACACCTTGCAGCTTGCGGTTTGTAAGGTTTCCCAAACTGCGTTTTGTAAGGTGTGCCAAGCCGTAGTTTGTAAGGTATAGTTTGCCAAA
>Ga0307509_10008663_pt1 | contig 12905 bp, 12 predicted proteins | sample 10_EM_MG_FD_202245 | JGI IMG/M metagenome (GOLD analysis project Ga0307509, IMG submission 202245) | Populus trichocarpa ectomycorrhiza microbial communities from riparian zone in the Pacific Northwest, United States - 10_EM | ecosystem: Host-associated > Plants > Roots > Unclassified | place...
CGCCGTCGCGCCCGAGCAGTTCTATCCGCAGCAGGGTCAGAGCGGGTGCGTCGGTTGCCACGCGGTCTCGCGCGACGGCACCGTCGTCGCGTATCGCCAGGAAGGTGGCAACATGAACTACGGCAACGCGCTCGACGTCGCGAGCCTCGGCCGCCAGCTGCCCGACAACTCGCAGAGCTGGAACTTCGCCGCGATCCATCCCGACAACAGCGAGATGTTCACGACGACCCAGAGCGGGCTGTATCGCACCGATCTCGCGACCCACGCGACCACGCCGCTCTACACCACCACGCGGATCTCGCACCCGGATGTCGCGGCGAGCGGCGATCAGATCGCGGCGACTCAGCTGACGTCCGGCTCGGAGGTGTGGGCTGCCGGAGGCAAGATCGTGGTGTTCGACTACGACAAGGTCGCGAAGACCGTCGGCGCGCCGCGCACGCTCGCAGCGCCGGCGGGCACCGCGTACCAGTACTATCCGTCGTTCTCGCCCGACAACACGTGGGTGCTCTACAACCAGGCCACCGGCGGTACGAGCTACAACAACGCGAATGCCGAGCTGTGGGTGACGAAGGCCGACGGCTCGCTGCCCGCACCGATCCGTCTGACCGAGGCGGAGGTCGTCGGTTCGTACGACTCGTGGCCGAAATGGACCCCGTTCATCACAACCGAGGGTGGCGAGCCGGTGATCTGGTTCACCGTCGCGTCGCAGCGGCCGTTCGGCGTGCGCTCGGGCGGCGCGCAGAAGCCGCAGCTGTGGCTCGCGCCGTTCTACCCGGAGCGCGCGGCAGCCGGTCAGCCGGCGTCCGGGCCCGCGCTGCGCCTGTCGTTCCAGGCGCTGAACGAAGGCAATCACATCGCGCAGTGGACCCAGGCGATCGTCGCGATCGAGTAGCCCGGACCTCGAAGCCCGAACTTCCCGCTTCAGGTTCCGCTTCACTATTCCCTATTCCCGGTGACCCGGAGCGAGCGGAGCGAGCGACACGTGACGCTCGCGTGCGTTCCCTGGTTTGGACGTGCGAGGCCGCCAGTCGCGGCCTCGCGAGAGTCCGTGAATAGTGAATAGGGAAGCGGAACCTGAGTCGGGAACGTTCCGGAGCCGAGCGGCCTACGCCGGAAACAGCGCGCGCTCGATGAACGACGAGAGCGCCGCGAGCGTGCGCGGCCGATCGATCGCGGTCGGCACGAGATGAACCGCGAGGCCGTACGCGCACTGCATCGCGGCGCCGTAGAGCACGTAGGCGTATGCCTCTGGATCCGGAATGCTCGCGCGTGGCGTGATCGCTTCGATCAACATCGCGAGCCGCTGGATCGCGACCTGCTCGAATGCGCGGCGGAGCTCGGCGACGTCGTTGAAGCGCAACGACATCTCCATGAAGCTGCGGGTCAGGGCCGGGCGCGCGAGGACGTGATCGAAGAGCGCGCTGCACGCCTCGACGATCGTGTCGTGGCGCGAGCGCTGCGCGAAGTGCGCCGGCGTCAGCCGCTCGACGGTCTCGGCGTAGGTGGCGCCGACCGTGCGGCGCATGATCTCGAGGTAGACCTCGTGCTTGTCGTCGAAGTAGCGATAGAACGTGCCGACCGAGACGCCGGCGCGGTCGGCGATCTCGGGCGTGCCGACGGCGTCATACCCGAGCCTTCCGAAGAGCTCGGTGGCGGCCTCGAGCAAGGCCTCGTAACTGCGCCGCGATCGCTCCTGGCGAAACTCGGGACTCGCCACCGAGCGCAGGATCGCGTCGGGAGTGCGCTTGGCCGGAGCACGCCTCGCCATGACCTCTAGAATGCCCTTGACCGGTCCGCCCTGCCAGGGCCAAAATTGAAACAAGTTTCACTTTTGAGGAGACGCGAGATGGTGCACGCAGCCGAGACCCTGGCCGGTCCGTCGATCGAGATGCTCGAGACGACGCTCGACGTCACGTACACGTGGGGGTACCAGGAGACCCGCGCGAAGCTGCGCGACCTCTACGACAAGGCGGTCCGCGCGCAGTGGATCTCCGACGACGTCCTGCCGTGGAACACCGACGTCGACCTCGAGAAGCCGATGGGGCCGGACCAGCTGATGCCGCTGTGGGGCTCGGACATCTACAACCGGATGACCGACAAGGAGAAGCGCGACATCAACATCCAGACGTTCGGCTGGACGATGTCGCAGTTCCTCCACGGCGAGCAGGGAGCACTGCTCGCGACGGCGCAGCTCGTCGACTCGGTCCAGGATCTCGACTCCAAGCTCTATGCGGCCTCGCAGGTCGTCGACGAGGCTCGCCACGTCGACGTCTACAACCGCTACCTCCATCAGAAGGTCGGGTTCTCGTACCCGTGCAACACGCACCTGAAGACGCTGCTCGATCTGATCCTCAAGGACTCGCGCTGGGACATGAAGTTCCTCGGCATGCAGATCATGGTCGAGGGTCTCGCGCTCGCCGCGTTCGGCATGATCCGCAACAACACGCACGAGCCGCTCCTCAAGGAGCTGACCTCGTACGTGATGGGAGATGAAGCGCGTCACGTCGCGTTCGGCGTGCTGTCGCTGCGCGACTACTATCGCGACCAGCCCGACTCGGTGAAGAAGGAGCGCGAGGACTTCGTCTACGAGGCCGCGCGCCTGATGCGCGATCGCTTCCTGTTCCAGGAGGTGTGGGAGCGTCAGGGCATGCCGGTGAAGGAGTGCATGGAGATCGCGCTCCACAGCCCCGGCCAGATCATGTTCCGCCAGATGCTGTTCGCGAAGATCGTCCCGGCGATCAAGAAGGCGGACCTGCTGTCGGACCGCCTGCGCGCGCGGTTCGCCGAGCTCGGCATCCTCCAGTTCGAGAACTGGGCCGACCCGGTGAGCGACATGGAGGCCACTCCTCACGGCGCCACGTCCGCGCGGTTCTGATGCTATAGACAGCGCATGCTGCGCGCTGCTCTCCTCGCCCTCGTCGTCCTGTTCTCCGCCTGCAAGAAGGACGATGCCGCCGCGAAACAACCGCCGCCGGCGCCCGCGACGACGAAGACCGGCACCGTCGACAAGGACGGCGTGCGTCGCGTGCCGATCACCGCGAGCACCGAGGGCTACAAGCCCGATCGCATCCCCGGCAAGCCCGGCGAGAAGCTGATGCTCGTGTTCACGCGCACCGCCGACAGCACGTGCATCGCGCAGCTCGTCACGCCCGACAAGAAGACCGTCGAGCTGCCGATGAACACGCCCGTCGAGGTCGCGGTCACCGTGCCGCAGACGGGCGAGGTCGGCTTCGCGTGCGGCATGGACATGTTCCACGGCACCGTCGTCGCCGAGAAGTCGTAGCGACTACTTCATTCGCATCGTCACGACGAAGCACGCGCTGACCGCCGTGCCCCGCAGGAGGTACGGCTTGTACTTCCAGGTCTTCAGCTGATCCGCGAGGTCGTTCGCGACGCGATGATCGAGCTTGCCGACGAACTCGACCGACGTCACCGCGCCGGCCTTGTCGATGCACAGCTTCGCGGCCGCGATCGGTGGGAGGCTCTGCCCCCTGAACTTCGACACGTTCGGGGTGTCGCCCGAGAGCTTGCTCACCGCGTTCGGCGCGACCGTGACCGGACCGGTCGGCAGCGGCGCGGGCGTCGGGATCACCGGAGCCGGCGGGGCGGGGATGGGCACGGGCACGGGCACGACGGGCTTCTCCGGAGCGGGGACCGGCGCGGGCAGCTCGGCCGCCTTCTGGCCGACCGACGCATCGGGCGACGCGGGCTGCGGCTCGGGCTGGGTCGAGGTCTCGATCGCGGGCTGCTTGCGTATGGTGCGCTCGGGCGCCGGTATCGGTGCCTGCGCGGCGGGCGCGTTGAACGACGGGTTGAGCTCGATGTCACTCGCGGGCTCGGCATTCACGGTCTGGCGCCAGATCTCGACGCCGCCGCGCTTGAGCACGACCGTGTGAGTCCCGACCTTCACCTGGACCTTGATCGGCGTGTGCTGCGGCAACGTCACACCGTCGAGCTCGGCCTCGAGGCCCGACGGGCTCGACGCGACGGACAGGGTCGCCTCCGTCGAGGCTGCCGCGGTGCCGAGCGGGCGAAGCTCGATGTGGAGCGAATGCTTGTCGTTCTCTGCGAGCTCGAGCGACGTGAGGTACGCGGTGAAGCCGGTGCGGTGGATCTCGATCTGGTGAATGCCGGCGGCGAGCTGGGTCGACCACGGCATCCCGGTGTGCGCGACGCCGTCGATCCGGATCTCGGCATCGGCTGGCGTGACGTCGAACTTCACGGTCGCGGGGCCGTTCGCGACAGGCGCGGGCGCCGGGTGCGCCGGCGTCTCGTGCTGCTGGTTCGTGACGTAGAGCCCGACGCCGGCACCGGCGCCGCCGAGCAGGAGGAGCAGGAGCACGAACGGCCACACGCGCCGCCGGTTGCGCTCGACCATCGACTGGCCGATCACCGGCTTCTGGGTCGCGGGTGCGATCGACACCGGCGCGGTCTTGCGGACCTGCGCGGGCTGGACGCCGGGGCGCGTCCGCGGCGGCGGGCGCAGCGGCTCGAGCCCCTCGAACGGCTGCGCGGACTCGGACAGCGCGCGCTGGATCGGCATCTTGCCGCTACGCGAGAACCGGATCACGGGCTCGGCGGAGGACCCGCGCGACGGATCGCGAGTCTCGGCGAGCGTCGGCGCCGCCTCGTCGTCGGCCAAGCCCGGCTCGTCGTCCAGATCCTCCATCGCCATCGCGACGGGAGCGCTGTCGCGCGCGACCCCGGTCGGCGGCGGATTGCTCGTGCGGTGGCGCGGCCGCGACATGTCGAGATCGGCGTGAATGGCGTCGGCGGTCGCGGCGCGCATTTTGGGATCCGAGCCGCGCGGGCGCGTGCCGTGGCTCGGCTGGTGCGCGGGGATGTCGCCAACGCTGTCGACGCTATCGACGCTGTCGGTCGTGAACGTCTCGGGCCGCACGGCGAGATGCTTCTCGGAGACGTCCGGCACGTCGTCGAGCACGATCGGCCCGCTGTGGTTGGCCTCCTCGAGCTCGCCGCCGCCCCACACCATCTCGACCGCTTCGTCGTCGTCGCGATTGCGCTCGGGCCGCTGGGTCTGCGCGCGGCGCACCGCGGGCGACACCTGGCCCGACGGCTCGAACGTGTTGCCGGAGAATCCCGCGGGCGGCTCGAGCGAGAATGCCCAGTCGAGCCACAGCGCAACGTCGCGATGGCTGCTCTGGAGCGCGTACTGCTTGCGCACGCGATTCAATTCGTCGCGCATCTCGAGCGCGTTCGCGAACCGATCATCGGGATCGCGCGCGAGTGCCTTGAACGCGATCGCGTCGAGCTCCGGCGGGCACCCCTGGTTGAACGTCGACGGCGGCATGATGTCGCCGCGCTGGACCTTCATCAGGGTCTGGTACTCGTTCTTGCTCGCGAACAGGGGCCGCGCGGTGAGCAGCTCGTGGAGGATCACGCCGCACGCCCAGACGTCGCTGCGCGAGTCGAGATCCTTGCTGCCCGAGATCGCCTCGGGCGCCATGTACGCGAGCTTGCCCTTCACCCGGCCGGTCTGGGTACGCAGCTGCGACGACTGCGCCTTCGCGATGCCGAAGTCGATGACCTTGAGGTGCCCCGACGGCGCGACGAGCAAGTTCGACGGCGAGACATCGCGGTGGACGAGGCCGAGCGGCGCGCCCGTGTCGTCGACCTTCGTGTGCGCGTAGTCGAGCGCCTCGAGCAGCTGCAGCATCAGGCCGACCGTCACGTGGATCGGCGCCGGACCGGTGACCTTGCGCGCATGGCGCAGGATCTTCCGGACATCGCGACCCTCGATGTACTCCATCGAGATGAAGTACTCGGTGCCGACGCGGCCGAGCTCGTAGATCTGGACGATGTTGACGTGCGCCAGCATCGACGCGAGCTTCGCCTCGCGCACGAACGACTTGATGAAGCTCGCGTCCTCCGCGAGGTGGGGCAGGAGGCGCTTCAGGGCGACGACGCGCTCGAACCCTTCGACGCCGCGTTCGAGCGCGCGGTGAACGGTCGCCATGCCGCCAACGCCCAGCCGTTCGTACACGAGGTACGGGCCGAACTGCTCCTCGGAGGCGACGTCTGGCCCCATGATCGCGCCGCGATCGTCGCACACAACGCCCGACGACGGCGCGCCTACTTCTGCGATTCTTCGGGGGTGCGGGCGTCGAGGGTCAGGGCATGGATCGGCCCCTTCATCTCCTCGGAAAGTGCAGCCATGACCAAACGGTGACGTTCGAGCATGGTCCGGCCTACGAACCCGGCGGACACGATCGTGGCCTGCCAGTGATCTTCGGTCCCGGTCAGATCCGTGAGGTCCACGACCGCATCCGGGAGTACGACCCGGATTTTTTCGACGATGGCCTCGGGTTTCACCGCAGCTCCGCCGCGACCTGCTCGAAGGCCGCGATCGCACGGTCGATATCGGCCTCAGAATGGGCTGCCGAGATCTGCACGCGGATCCGCGCCTGGCCCTTCGGCACCACCGGGTAGGAGAACCCGATCACGTAGATGCCATGGCCGAGGAGGCGCTGGGCCATGTCCGCCGCCAGCTTCGCGTCGCCCAGCATGACCGGCGTGATCGGGTGGGTGCCGGGGCGGATGTTCAGTCCCGCCTTCGTCATCCCGGCGCGGAACCTGGCGGTGTTTGCCTCCAGTTTGTCGCGCAGCGCCGTCGACCGAGAGATCAGCGCGATCGCGGCGAGCGAGCCCGCGACGATCGGCGGTGCGAGCGTGTTCGAGAACAGGTACGGCCGCGACCGGTTGCGGAGGAGGTCCACCATCTCCTTCTTGCCGGACGTGAACCCGCCGGACGCTCCGCCGAGCGCCTTGCCGAGCGTCGAGGTGAACACGTCGACCCGATCGAGCGAGCCCCGGAGCTCGGCGCTGCCGCGGCCGGTCTTCCCGACGAAGCCGGTCGCGTGGCTGTCGTCGACCATCACCATCGCGCCGTACGTTGCGGCGAGGTCGCAGATCTGATCGATGCGAGCGATGTCGCCGTCCATCGAGAACACGCCGTCGGTCGCGATCATGCGGAGGCGCTTGCCCTGCGTCGCCTTCAGCTTCGCCTCGAGGTCGTTCATGTCGTCGTGCTCGTAACGATGACGCTCGGCCTTGCACAGGCGCACGCCATCGATGATCGACGCGTGGTTAAGCGCGTCGCTGATGATCGCGTCCTCCTCGCCGAGCAAGGTCTCGAACAGGCCGCCGTTCGCGTCGAAGCACGAGCCGTAGAGGATCGTGTCCTCGGTGCCGAGGAACGTCGAGATCGCGGCCTCGAGCTCCTTGTGGCGATCCTGGGTGCCGCAGATGAAGCGTACCGACGACAGGCCGTAGCCGCGATCCTCGAGCGCCGCGCGGGCGGCTGCGATCACCTCGGGATGTGACGACAACCCGAGGTAGTTGTTCGCGCAGAAGTTGATCACTTCCTTGCCGTTGGTGATCACGTGCGCGGCCTGCGGCGACGTGATCAAGCGCTCGTGCTTCCACAGCCCGGCGGCTTCGATCTCGGCGAGGGCCTGCGCGTAGACGGACTTCGCGTTCGTGTACATGGTTCTCCTAGTGACCCGCCAGCACCGCGCCGAGGTCGAGCATGCGGCGGACGCGGGGGATCAGATCGTCGGTCATGCCGTCGAGGTCGTAGCTCGGCTTCCAGCCCCAGTCACGCCGCGCCGCGGCGTCGTCGATCGCCTTGGGCCAGCTGTCGAGGATGCCCTGGCGCACCGGATCGGGCGCGTAGCTGAACGTCGCGTCGGGGATCACGCGCTGGACCGACTTCGCGATCTCGTCGGCGCGCGGCGAGAACGAGGCGATGTTGTAGATCGTGCGGGTCAGCTTCTCGCGCGCGACGAAGCCGAGCTCGAGTAGCGCGCGCACGCCGTCGGGCATGTACATCAGCGGGATCCGCGTGTCGGCGCGCGCGAACGCCTCGTAGTGACCCTTGCGCACCGCGTCGACGTACATGAACAGCGCGTAGTCCGACGAGCCGCCACCGGGCATCGCCGCGGAGATCAAGCCGGGGAAGCGGACGCCGCGGCAGTCGATGTCGTAGCGCTTGCGGTAGTAGCTGCACAGCAGCTCGCCCGAGACCTTCGTCGCGCCGTACATCGTGCCCGGGTGGAGCGCGACATCGTCGGGGCACGGGTCGGGCAGGGGGCCGCTCGGCGGCGGGCCGAACACCGCGATGCTCGACGTGAACATCAGGCGGTTGACCTTCGCGCGGCGCGCGGCCTCGAGCACGTTCCACGTGCCGGTCTGGTTGACGTCGTACGCGAGCCGCGGGTTCGCCTCGCCGCTCGCCGACAGGATCGCCGCGAGGTGGAACACCAGGTCGGGCCGCTCGTCGGTGAACATGTGCTGGACCGCGGCGGCGTCGGTCACGTCGAGGCGTTGCCAGTCACCGCCGGCGTGGGCGTGACTCGGCGGGCGCGGTGCGAGGTCGGTCGACACGACGTGGTGATCGGCCGCCACGAGCGCACCGATCAGATCGTGGCCAATCTGGCCACCTGCTCCGGTGATCAAGATCTTCATGGACGGGCGCATCTTCGGCGCGCCGAAGGAAAAGATCTAGTGGGTCGACTGCTCGACCGCGTAGACCGAGCACGCGTGGGAGTACGTCATCACGTTGCCCACTTCCGTCCCCGGACCGGGCGGATCATCGTCGAGCGCGCCGCCGGCCCAGTTGTAGGCCGAATCGGAGAACGCGAGGAACACGCACATCTCCTGATCGTTGATCCCCCAGCCGACGGGGTTCGACGTGCTGTTGTAGTAGTCGCACGTGAACCGCAGGTGCGAGAACCCGGTCATGCTGAACGGCGGGTCGAGGGTGCCGCCGAGCGCGTCGCCGACCTGCGCCTCGGTCGCGTAGATCGAGCTGGCGGTCGAGTCGTCGGCCGCGACCGCATCGATGCTCATCCCCGTGCCGAGCGCGTGGTAGTGGGCGAGCGCGTAGTACAGCTTGAAGTCCGGCGTCGCCGAGCTGACCGTCCCGTTCGCGTGGAGGATGTCCCACTGCGGCTGGAGGTCGCAGTCGACGGTGAAGCTCGAATTCTTGTTCGGCGGCAGGCCGAGCGCGTGGTCCTCGAACGACACGCCGGCGAGCTTGATCGCGACGTTCTGCTCCAGGATCGGCGTGAGCGTGATCGTCGGGTTCAACGTCAGCGTCGCGTCCGACGTGTTGAGCAGGTGGATCGTCGAGACCAGCTTCGAGTGGGCGGGGACCTGGATCACCGCGCCGGCCGGGAACTTCTGGATGTCGTGCGGAGACTGGGTCGATTGCGCGAAGATCACGCCGCCCTTCAGCGCGGCCACCGCCTGGTCGAACCCGCGATCGCGACAGGTGAACGTGCCGTCGGGGCCGTCGAACGGGCCGAGCACGCCGGTGTCCTGATCGCTCGCGGGGACGAAGAACCAGTTCGAGTGGTGAAAGCCCGGACCGGTCTCGAGCTCGACCTGGTTGACGTACATGACGTCGTCGTTGTGCAGCGTGATCTGCACGCACTGATCGCTGATCTCTTCGCTCGCGTGGATCGTGAACGGACCGAACGGATAGGCGCGGGGCGCATCGGCCGCCGGCGCATCGGTGCCGCCACAAGATGCGAGTAGAACGAGCAGCACTCCCTCGATGCGCATGACCACCTCATATAATGGTCCGCTGGCCGGGCCAATTGCTAAATCGTTACACCGCGCGCAAGAAATCGCGGCCGGTAGTCCTGGGCGATGGTTTTCGCGAGGATCTCCGCATAGTCCCGCGGCGGCGCGAGGCCCCACGCGCGCTCGGCCGGGGTGAGGTCGCCCGGCCCCGCGGGCCCTGGATCGTTCGCGACGACCGGGTTCGCGAGGCCGTAGGTCTCGGCGAGCTCGGCCTGGAGCGCAGGCCAGCGCTCGGTGATCCACGGCGCGATCCGTGGCCCGATCTCGGTGGTCGCGAGCCAGTCGAGCGTGTCCCAGCCGAACTCGCGATGGCGGACCTCGTCGACGAGGATCCGGTCGAGCGCCGCGCGTGCGACCGGCTCGGTGCAGGTCTGGCGGAGGTGGCTGAACAGCGGCACCGCGACGGTCTCGCCGAGACAGAACACCCGGACGATCGCGGCGAGGAGGTCGAGCTCGAGGGTGTCATGTCTGGGCAGGCCGAGCTGATCGCGTGCGAGCGCGGGCGGCGCGGTGCCACCGGCGGCGAGGTAGACCTCGTGCGACAGCCGCGAGTGCGCGAGCTCGTCGGCCACGATCGCGAGGCCCGCGTCGATCAGTTCGGGCGGCGCGCCGGCCTGGATCAACCACAGCGTGACCTGCTGCGCGATCGCGGCGGACGTGTACTCGGCGGCGATCCGCGCGCGCCACTCCTCGCGGACGCGATTCGTCACGGGCAAGGAACGACGGGCGGCGCCTTGCACTTCGCGTTGCGCGGGCACGGCGGATCGCGCTCGACGCGGCACTCGTTGCCGGTCTTCGTCACCTTCGCGGGATACGTGATCCCCTCGACGCACTTGTACGCGCTCGGCCGCGGCGGATTGCACATCGCGCGCGGCGGGCAGTGCGTGATCGCCTGCGCGGTGCACTTACCGTCGGCCTTCGTGATCATCCACGCGGGCCCGGGTGGTGGCGCCGGCGGGTCGGCCTCGGCGACGGGGCCTTGCTCGACCGGGGGCGCGGGATCGGCGGGCGGCGCGGTCGGGCGGGGTGGATTGGCGATGTACGTCGGCGACTGGGTCTCCGGCGGGGGCGGCGTCGGACGTGGATCCGTCTGCGTCGGCTGACCGGGGTTGGACTGCGAGATCGGTTGCGACGGCGGCGTCGAAGACTGGACGAAGCACGCGCCGGCCGCGGCGCCGGCGATCGTCACCACGAACGGACTCGAGAACCGACGACGCGGGATGCGCGCAGACATCCGCGGACGGTACCATGACGCCATGGCCAAGCTGGTCGCCTGGGTGGCGACCCTGATCGTGATCGCGGTCGCGCCGGCTCGGGCCGAGCCCCTGTCCGCCGACGATCTCGCGAAGAAGAACGAGGGCGGCTACGTCACCGGCCTGCCGCTCGCGGCGTACTCGACCGACATCGGCCTCGGCCTGGGCGCGCGGGCCTACTACTACTGGAACGGTGCGCGCACCGACGCCGACTTCGCGCGGACCGCGTACCGGTTCCGGATGTTCCTCCAGGCGTTCGTGTCGACCCGCGGCGTCCAGTTCCACTGGCTCGACTTCGACATCCCGCGCCTGTTCGACTCGCCGTATCGGTTCCGCTCGCAGATCATCTACGCGCGCAACATCAACGAGAACTACTTCGGCCTCGGCTCGCACGCGCTCGCGCCGCTGCAGTTCCCCGGCTCGCGCGGCTACGACCACTTCGCGGACTACGCCGCCGCACAGCAGCTGATCGCACCCGATGGCACGACGTACGCGAAGTACGACCAGTTCGATCTCCTCAAGCCGACCGCGATCGCGAGCCTCGAGCGCTTGTTCCTCGACGAGCGGGTCCGCGTGCTCGCCGGGGTCGGGTTCTCGTACGCGCGGATCCGCGATTACACCGGGACGTCCGTCGACACCGGCAACGGCACCGCGATCGAGAGCCAGACCCGGCTCGCGGCGGACTGCGCCGCACGCGCGATCGTCGGCTGCGGTGGCGGCCGCGATGACTACCTCCGGCTCGGCATCTCCTACGACACCCGCGACTACGAGCCCGATCCGAACACCGGGATCTTTCTCGACGCCGAGGTCGATCTCGGTACGGTCGCACTCGGCTCTCAGTACGACTACGCACGCGCCATGGTGGCCGCGCGCGGCTACTACTCGCCGATCCCGGACCGCGCCGACCTCGTCCTCGCCGGCCGCGCCGTGCTGCTCGGCCAGACCAACGGCGCGCCGTTCTCCTCGATGGACAACTTTCCGTTCACCGAGGATCCGCGCCAGGGCATGGGTGGCCACCGCACGCTCCGCGGCTATCGCCAGGATCGGTTCGTCGGCTCGGTGATGTCGCTCGTCAACGCCGAGGTCCGGTGGACGTTCGGCCACCTCCGCAAGTGGGGCCAGAAGTTCGCGTTCATCGTCGTCCCGTTCTTCGACGCGGGTCGCCCGTACGACGCGCTGTCCGAGCTGACCTACAAGGCGTGGCGCCCGTCGTACGGCGGCGCGCTGCGGATCTCGTGGAACCTCGCCACGCTCGCGACGATCGACTACGGGGTGAGCCCCGAGGACACCGGCCTCTACATCAACTTCAATCACATTTTTTGATGCTACGCTCGCGCCGATGACCGTCCGCGGAGACCAGGCTCGGTTCGCCGCGCTCGTCGCTCGCGCCGAAGCCGATCTCGGCTCCGTCGCGGCCGAGCGCGACGATGGCGATGCGCTCGCCGCGGAGCTGGGCGGCGAGCTCGCGCTGCGCTGGCGCCTCGCCGTCTTGCGCGCCGCGATCGAGGATCCGCCGGATGGCGATGCCGTGCGCGAGCTCTACGGCGAGCTCGTCGATCGCTACCGCGACGATGCGGTGGGCCTCGCGAAGATCAAGCCGCTCGGCGACGAGATCCGCAAGCTCGAGGCGGCCGGCGAGCTCCCGAGCACGATGGTCGCGCGCAGCGACCGCCGCAAGCGCTAGCGCCCGTGCTAAGCATCGCCGGCCATGAGTCTGGTGGTCCTCGACGATGTGACGCTGTTCTTCGGCGATCGGCTGATCTTCGACGCGGTCAGCCTCCGCCTCGGGCACGGCGATCGGATCGGCCTCATCGGGCCGAACGGCTCCGGCAAGACCACGCTGCTCAAGATCATCGCGGGCGACCAGGAGATCGACGACGGCAAGGTCACGCGCGCGAACGGCGTGCGCGTCGGCTGGCTGCCGCAGGACATCTCGATCGCGGGCGGCCGGACGCTGATCGACATGATCCTGTCGAGCGTCCCCGGCAAGAAGGAGCTCGACACCCAGCTCGCCGCGGTCGAGACCGCGCTGTCGAGCGAGGG
>Ga0307509_10008664_pt1 | contig 12901 bp, 11 predicted proteins | sample 10_EM_MG_FD_202245 | JGI IMG/M metagenome (GOLD analysis project Ga0307509, IMG submission 202245) | Populus trichocarpa ectomycorrhiza microbial communities from riparian zone in the Pacific Northwest, United States - 10_EM | ecosystem: Host-associated > Plants > Roots > Unclassified | place...
TACTTTCATTTTACATATCTCTTAAAATTTCATCTTCTTTGTGTTTTTGTGTTCAAGATCTTTCATTCTCATTGTATTGTCCACCAAGCGGGGGGGTGCCAAGACTTTCCACCCGGTAGTTTGTACTACATCTGGTGTCAGATCCTCAAGTCCGGTAGGTGAACCGGGTATCCGACGACCGGGGCGGCCCAGGCCGGCGACAGATTCACCGCGAAATACCGTTACAGGCCCTGAGGGGACCATATTAGAGCAGGCGATGGCGCTGATGCTCCGGTACACACTTTTTGATAATCCACTGCCGAACCCGGTGGCTTTGACATCACAGATATACACAGTATGGGGAAAGGCGCGGGAGACGATATCGGATGCTGGGAATATTGAGCCATCGGAGGAGAGTGTGAAGCAGGTACGTTGACTCGGCCGGAGGTGATACGACGTAGAGACGGTCACTGACTGTGACAGCTCCGTCAAAAACATACTGCAGTGAGAGCGCAATTCTTGTATCATGTGAAGCATAATATCAGACAGCTATACGATCTGCCGCCAGATAATCCTACCGCCATGGCGCGCAGGGTTGAATATCTGCTAGAACGGGACAGGTTCATGTGCCCACCCAATTGATATGCGGTTGGTTCCAGCCATTGAACTTGGGCGGACATGACTAATCGCGGAACACATGTAGGACTTAACCTTCAGGTTCCTTGACCCCCAGATTGCGGACGCTATATACAACAAGTATTTCGGCGGAATCAAAATGCAAGGCATGCTGGACCCTAAGTTTCTGAAGCGGGTAAACGGTACGATGGTCTGTCTGACATGTGCAATACTGTGCCATTCACTACGTGGATTGCAAACCGGGGTATATAAGAAACCCCCCAACTTCAATCCTGAAGTAGTTGGAGGTGGGAGAGTCCAAATCATTGCCTGTTTTTGGATAACAGAGTCCACTAATCGTGAAAAACGCAAGATCATTTTATCCGGCAGAAGAACACGTGGCGGGGGTTCGCCCGGGCGACGCAGGACATGTTTATATTAAATCTTCGTCAGAAGATCGCAAAGAGGCTCGAGAAACAGCAGACCATCCGGCAGGAGAGGAGAGAGGGCTTCTCGGACAATAACGACGCCGTTTATGCAGAACTGAAGCGTCTGTTAGGCGCATGGACTCCCCGTAAGGATTTACATGGTAAGGTTAGCCTACCTTGACGTACACGAACTTCGAAGGAAAAATATAACATCCCCCTCCAGCCCCGGCAGTGGGACGGCGCGTAATGACTGGCTGCCTGGGTAGTTGCGTCCCAACACCAAAGACCACTATCAAGGTAACACATCTTATAACACCGTATACGTCGCGGCCGTCCGTCCGACCGGGTCCTGTTCGCTGGATATATGAGGGGAGAGCTCCGGGCACCTTATGCAAGTGGAGGCAGGTGAATTGGACGACGGCGCATAATGTTACAGACACTTGAAGTCAGAAAGTCGGAAGGGTGGGTCAAAGGTAACGGGACGTTTCGCACAAAAGTTAGTACCGTCGTACCTACTAAGTGGTGTAGAGTATGAAGGAGGTAACTATGCCCAGTAAGTGGATCGGAGGCATCCACAAAGGATAAGTTGGTAAAGGATGGAGTCCGAGGGAAGAAGGCCATAGGTACGATGCCGAGGACAAGTCGTGTAATGCCGGAAGACCAGAATATGACATGCAGTCGCGTGTCGAATTCTCAACGGAACCAACCAACGAAGAATGGCCATCTTCGGTCGAGCGATTTAGACTACCCTCGGTGAGCACGGGGGCAAGATAATTCGTAAACCATTGTTGTCAACGGATAAACGGATGAGCTGACACCTGACGTGGTCTCCACACCATAAGGGATAACAGACGCGCAGACCGATCAGTTGACAATGGGAGCAAAAGGTGTGATAGAGAGTTTTCAGGGTCTACCAGTGTTCACACTCAGGTGAAGTTCGCAGAGTTGCGGGCAAGGTACTTGGTTAGTATAGAGTTAGCATGTATACCGCGATTGCTCAGACGCGGAATATAAATATCGAAGAATCTTCGCTGCTATTAGAAACAACAAGCACGGAGAAGAGATCTTATCAATATAATAAGTTATCTACACTTTTATATCGTTACCAACACTTCGACGATCTATGCCGAGGTGAATCATTATATCTAGCCTACATTACTCGTGTCTTCTTAACGAGTTCTCCGATATAATCACGAGTAAGGTCCTAGCTGTGTGAATACCTCACGCCGAAGCTACCTAACAGTATATTGATACTTCTCATCGTTACCGAGACGAATGTTTAGCAGAGACACTCATACTCCCAACCCCAAATAACCTTTCCAACCAAGACCATTGAGGACTATCTCGATAGACGAAGTCCTCACCCCTATACCCGAGATAGGGACTCAAGAGCCCTACAACGAATCTTATTTCCGGTGGACAAACCTAGAAAATACCGTTACCTCCCAAGACATAGCTGCAGTATTCCAATACCGGTACCGCAAAAACTTCATTTACAAAACACTCTCGGAATAATCGAAGTCCATTTGGTACACCCAGTACCCTGAAAGCAATCACAGCTCAAGTCAGCGTTTTGAGATACCTATTGTCTGGAGAGGAAACAAAGGATCAGTTTTCCTTATAGAAACCACAGAGATGGCTTCTGACCCCAAAGCGCCTGAGGCCATGGAATGGCAAGAGGGAGAAGCACCAGACGCAGGAGATGAACGTTCCTCCGTCCAAGCTCCAAGCGTGGAAACCACCGTAACCCACCTCGCCCGATCACATTCGGCCGATCGACCACCACGATCCCCAGTCGGGTTGGGCTTTTTAGATAAATACGGAAATGAACGAGGCCCAGGAGGTCACCAAACGCCTGAACCCACAGGCGAATCCCTCATGGCCGTTCGGATCTGAAGATTAGATCAGATCCTCCGTCGGTTTGACCCAACGCTCACCTCAGTCAAGATAGGCAACATCTTGCATTCAGTTCTCTCCCGACAAACATCTTATTGATGGCCCAAGAACTGGTAACCATCAAGAATCAGTTGAAATCTGGGGTCCAGATAGTCGGTCGAGAACTCAGACGAATAGACGAGCAAGTTCAGCTCTTGGACTTGGAATCTCAGAAGGTCCAAGAGAGATTCGCCACCCAAGTTCGCGGAACGACTTGGTGAAACAGATGAGCGACAGACCAGACACGAAGCTGTCACCTCTCACCTCCACGAAGCAGTACAAAGAACTGGCGAACAGTCCATGCATCGGGACCGACTCCTTCACCAAGAAATTGTTCGAATAAACGAACAACATAAACCGGAGCTGGATCATCACGAGGTGCGCATTAATCTCGTAAGGGATGTGCTGCAACGACAACAGGAGTCTAGAGAAGCCCAAGATGGTCAAATCGCGGTGCTTAAGGCTCTGGTGGAAGAGTTGTTGGGTCAAGTAAAAGGGAAAGGCAAGGTGTCAGATCCGACACCAGAGGCTTCAGGGGTGGGTGGAGGAAGACCACCACCACCACCGCGACACGGAGCGGCAGGAGCTCCAGGCGGCGGAGGAGGAGGAGACCCTGATGATGAAGGGGAAGGATTTGGAAGGGAGCCAGATGAGCGTAGGAAAGGAAGACGGGACGTGAGACCCACACCCCAGCCAGAAGAAGAAGACTACGACCTCGAGAACGATGAACAGTTTAACCTGTTCTCTCAAGTCATGGCCAACGCCTTGGGACAACGAACAAGAGTCCCAGCGGAACCCCCTGCCATGTTTAGAAATGAGAAACACCAGGATATACGTATGTGTCTATTAACATGTACGGATTATTTTGGTCGAAACAGTTGGCAGTGGGAAAACGAGGCACAACAAATCCGATACGCCATAAGCCGAATGGATAGAAAAGAAGTCGCACCGTTTGCGTTAACCTACCGACGACAAATGCCAGGAGAAATAGGTTATACGAGACAAGAAGGGTACGGGTTCTGGCATGTCTTTGCAGAACAAGCCCTGCGACGCTTCGAACACACCCATGAAGCGGAAAAATCCCTACGAGATATGGGAGCGGTCAAATATCGCCGTGATGTCGCCAAATTCTTGATGGAGATGGAAAATCTCAACATCCATGCAAGAGTCACCGGGATAGCCTGGAGAACAATGATTGAAGACGAACTTCCCATAGAAGCATTGCGACGGCTTTCACATAGAGAATATGTCGACGATGGGGAATGGTTGGAAGCAGTCAGGACCGTCACCCGAGTGGTAGAAGATTTCAAAGAACGAAAAGATCATCGAGGGGGAGGTCCCTCCAGCACGACACGCGCCGAAAAAAGAAAGTTCGAGGATTCGAAGGCGACGGTCGCCGCAAAACGTGTAAAGGAACAATACACGGCGACAGAAAAGGCGGCCTACCAGAAAAAGAATGCTGGGCAAGAGAGGTGAAGAAAGAAGGGTCAGTGGCACCAAAGGGGGAGGTTAAACATACGGTGTGGTCAGAAGCACACCAGGGCCTCGATCAGAAGGTGGTCGATAAATGGAAATCTGACAACGAATGCACACGATGCGGAATGAAAAACCATACCTGGAAATACTGTCGAAAACCGATACAAGTATCGGCTATATACCGTGGGCAATCAAAGCCCAAACGACAGTCCGCATTCGCGCCAAAACAATGCCCCCAGGTAGCCACTGTGGCCGTTGATGGCCAGGGAGAAAGCTCACGACGAGCGGTGCAAATGCCCCCAGCTTGGGCGTTTGAAGATAACGAGATTTTATAAAAAGTCATCCAGGTACCGACAACAACGGTGTTCGGAAAGTGAGGTTGCCGCCTCGAATCGAAAGACCTGCGGCGTAGTCGGTGACGAGATCCCACCGGAAGGCCAAAAGACCAAAGGATCGCGGTTGCCCATTTACGTCCAAAATTGGGTAGTCCGTGCTGACCACGGGAGCCATAAAAAACTACAAGAGCAGAAAGCGGTGGAAGAGACTAAAAGGGAAAGAGAAGACTACCATTCGTTGGAACGGAACTTGAGTTGCACGACACGCGAAGGAGGGTCGAAATCAAGGGTAACCTCACTTTCTCTCCGGGCAAAACAGCCGGGCAAATAGAAGCTGGGGGCGCCTCTATTGGGGACAAGGTTCATGCCTGACGAATGGTGTCCGAGGGGGTCTCGGGAGGGAGACCAAACTCGAAGGCGAAGGTAAGGTAGACTCGTCACAGGAGACCGTCTCATATGAGGGCTAAGTCGACAATAAAGGACCGCGCATCCTAGTTGTGAACTCGAGAGGTACTCTAGTTAACCACCAGTCCTGTGATATGGAAACTCCTCGGCAAGAGGTAAAGACCGCTAGTAGTGGGCTGCCCGATGTCAAAATATATGACACTTATTGTAAAAGTTTGTCTGAGGGGGCTTTAGGAGCCGAAACTCCGCAGGCGCGGTAACGAACCCCCACGGTACTTGTAACTGCGACGATGAAAAGAGTTGGTCAAGGACCGAGCGAAGGCTCTAGACCCATTAAAAAACCCAAGCACTACGCCTCCCCTGAGGGGAAGGCATTTATTGAAATCAAAGGACGAAAACACGCGATAAACGTCCTCTTAGATTCTGGTTCAAATATCTTTCTCATGAACCAAGACACCGCACCACGGCTCGAAATCCCGACTAAAGCTAGGGATTCACCGTTAAAAATCACAACCTTCGATGGCGAAACCGGGCCTACTGGAGGAACATTTTATACCCATCCTATTCTCCTAGAAATTGGTGCCAACGGCCACCGAAGTATGATATCCTGCGAAATTGCCAATGCAGGAAGGTATGACTTAATCATACCCTTTGGGTGGTGGCATGATGAGCACCCCCTTAAAAATATCGCGGACCCACGTAAATGGGCCTTTGAAGGAGCAAAGTGCCACGCTCATATAGAAGATGAGGCGGTGGCGGATATGTTTGAATGGGATGAAACCGTGGCTTACGATGAGGAAGCACAGTATGTGGGACGGATAGAACGAGAGGAAGAAGGGGGAGTACAATTGGAGACGCTGCCAGAACCGTATTGGCAGTATAAGGAGCTTTTTGAGCAGAATAAAGCCAAAATGCTGGCGCCTCGAAGAACCTTCGACCACGCCATCAACCTTAAAGAAGGGGCCGAACCCCCATGGGGTCCGATTTATCCAATGTCGGCACACCAGTTCAGCGAGCTGGATAAGTACCTCAAGAAAATGATGGCTGAGGCAAAAATTGCTGATAGCGAATCTCCTTACGGCGCTCCAATCCTCTTCGTTCCAAAACCCGCTGGAAGCCTACGGCTGTGCGTAGGCTATAGGAACCTCAACAAATTGACAATCCTGAACAAGTACCCTCTACCACTCATGGATGAATTACGAGACTGTGTTGCCCGAGCAAAGGTGTTTACCAAGCTCGACCTAAAAGATGGATATCATGTTATTCGAATGAGGAAAGACGACGAACACACATCAGCAAAAAAAGCGTTTACTCCGGGCGGATAGGCATTGCGTCCGGACGCAGGAAATCCGTCTGGAGCATCCTGTCCGCCCAGCCCGCCCTCAGATGGCCCCAGCACAATGGTTGCATCCTAGTCCGTTGGGCGCAATACAACTGGCATCCTGTCCGCCCTGTGCACCTGGATGGTCCATTTCACGCTCTAATCTCCTGAAGAAACCCAACGTAAGTGACCCATAGGGCTCTGCATTGGGGAACTCTCCCTGCCCCTGATGGCCTCTACTTACAATGGACTACTTTATCACCAGGTAAAGGCTCTTCGGATGAAAAAGGACCTACCGATAGGATAACTAACCATCTATTGGCCCGGTCACGACCCAAAACATACCCCTTATTTAATCACTGCTAACAACTCGGGGAAAAGCTTTCTAAGTTCTTCTCACCTCGTATCAGGCTTCATGATCGAATCAGTGGAACTATTGAATATTATGAACCTTCAGAGAGGGGCATGCTCTTCCATCCAGGTTGACAGTATTTATTACTCCTAAGCGAGCGGATTCCACTGTGGCCCTTCCTGACTCTAGCGGATTGCAATGAGGCCCTGCCAGACTCTAGCGGATTGCAATGTGGCCCTACCAGACCCTCGCGGACATCGGCGTGTGCCCGGTGAGGTATTTGCCCTTTTCTTCCTGCTGACCTCTATAGTCATGCGGACGCTTCGAGACCTATACCATTCGATTCCCCTCAGCGAGCGGACCCCAATAAGACCCTTCGCGACTCTGGCGGACATCTGCCCGCTGAGATATCTGCCTCTTTCATCCTGCTAACCTCTATAGCCATGCGGACGCTTCGAAACCTATACCCTTCAATTCCCCTCGACCGGCGGATTCCAACGCACCCTGTCCCGACACTGTCCGACCGCTGGTTGACATGTTATCCAAACCTTTGCACTTGAGTTCCCCGGGCAAGTACTTTCAAATTGGCGGCTACTGGGTCCTATAGGCATTCGGACACTTAGAGACCTATACCATTCGATTCCCCTTGGCGAGAGGACTCCAATGAGACCCTTCCCGACTCTGGCGGACATCTGCCCACTGAGATATCTGCCTTTTCCATCCCGCTGACCTCTATAGCCATGCGGACACTTAGAGACCTATACCATTCGATTCCCCTTGGCGAGCGGACTCCAATGAGACTCTTCCTGACTCTGGCGGACATCTGCCCGCTGAGATATCTGCCTTTTCATTCCTGCTGACCTCTATAGCCATGCGGACGCATCGAAACCTATACCATTCGATTCCCCTCGACTGGCGGATTCCAACGCACCCTGTCCCGACGCTGTCCGACCGCTGGTTGAAATGTTATCCAAACCTTTGCACTTGAGTTCCCCGGGCAAGTACTTTCAAATTGGCGGCTACTGGGTCCTATAGGCATGCGGACACTTAGAGACCTAAACCATTCGATTCCCCTCGGCGAGGGGACTCCAATAAGACCCTTCCCGACTCTGGCGGACATCTGCCCCCTGAGATATCTGCCTTTTTCATCCTGCCGACCTCTATAGCCATGCGGACGCATCGAAACCTATACCATTCGATTCCCTTCGACTGGCGGATTCCAACCCACCCTGTCCCGACGCTGTCCGACCGCTGGTTGAAATGTTATCCAAACCTTTGCACTTGAGTTCCCCGGGCAAGTACTTTCAAATTGTCCGCTACTGGGTGCTACAGGCATGCGGACACTGTCCGACCGCTGCTTTAAGGCTTTTCGCTACTTTTGTACTTTAGTTCTCCGGGCAAGTACTTTCAAATTCTTAGCTACCGCGTGCTACTCTTTTCTAGACTAGCTTTAATAAATATATTCCTATTTTAGTATCTAAATGACTCAAATAAGTAAACATGAGTAATACTGGATGGATCTTTCTGGACAATTTGGATATTCTCCACAGTTTTCACTAACTCATTCAAAGTCCTCGAAGGTAGAGTTGTTGACTTAGGAGGTATCTGATGATGGCCAGTAACACCTGAGTACTTCCACTATGGTACTATCCTATCGGGTTGCGTCCGGAGACCCTTTTTGCGTCTGGAGAACCTTTCTGCGTCCGGTACCTTCTGAGTCCTTGGTTGCGTCTGGTGCGTCCTGGCGGCATGGACCCCTGTCCACAAGCACCCAATCAAACACCGCACACCCAGAACGCGAGTTTGCGTTCTATGCGCCTGGACCGCCGGACGCACATGGAGCACGGGGTGCGTCCGGGTGTAACCTCTTTTTTTTTGCTGATGCAAAACACCCTTTGGTACACGATATGGACAGTACGAATACAAGGTCATGCCTTTTGGGCTCGTTAACGCTCCTGCAACATTTCAGACAATGATGAACAAAATCCTTAGGGAATTCTTGGACCATGGAGTAGTCGTCTACCTAGACGATATCCTAATATACTCCGAAAATATGGACGACCACATCAAACTAGTCCAAAAAGTCCTGGATCGACGGGAACAACACGACTTAGCTGTCTCATTGAAGAAGTCGGTGTTTCACCAAGATGAGGTCGAATTCCTGGGATACATTGTTAAGACAAGCGGCGTCACCATGAGTGATAGAAAAGTGAAAAGCGTCCAAAATAGGGCACACCCAAGGTTGGTTAAAGAAGTTCAGATCTTTATTGGATTCGCAAACTTTTATAGACGATTCATCAAACATGTCTCAAAAGTTTGCAAGCCAATAACCGAGACGTTGAAGGGAAACCAGAAGGATTGTCACTGGGGAAGAGAGCAGGAGGGGGCGTTTGAGGAGTTGAAAAAGAGGTTTACACCGGCTCCAATTTTATCGCATTTTTACCCAGGGAGAAGAACGGTGGTCGAGACAGACGCAAGCGACTTCGCGCTTGGATGCGTACTGTCACAATACCAGGGAAGAGGGCTTCACCCAGTGGCTTTTCATTCTCGAAAATTGAACAGTGCAGAAAGAAATTACGAGATACATGCCAAGGAATTACTCGCAATCATGGAAGCATTCAAGGAATGGAATAGATACCTCTGGGGTGAAGAAGAGCCCGTGACGGTATACACGGACCACCAAAACCTACAGTTCTTTTTGACCAAAAAAGTCTGGAACCAACGCCAAATTCGATGGGCACAGGAGTTGACAAACTACAACATTAAAATAGTCTATCGACCAGGAAGCAGAGGTGGAAAACCAGATGCGTTAAGCAGACGGCCGGAGTACCGTGCTGAGGAGGGAGCTCGTCACAGTGAATCCATTTTGAAATCGGAACATTTCCAACTTTCCGTAATTTATCAAAAGCGAAGCGCAAAGACAGCCCTCATTCCAGGAAAACGCGAACCCACAAGCCTCAGAATAATGAAACTTTCGGATAAGGCTATAATCCCGACAAAAGGATCACGATTCGCTGCTGGTCATGACATCTACGCCCTGACAGACGGCCTGGTACCAGCAAAAGGACAGACAATGGTGGAAACGTGTATTGCGATAGGATTGCGGGAAGGAACCCATGGGAGGCTAGCTGCAAGAAGTGGTATGGCTAGCAAGATGGGAATAGCAGTGGGCGGTGGTGTAATAGATACGGATTACACCGGGGAAGTCAAGGTCATACTTCGAAATCATGGCAAAGCGGACTGCGTATTTAAGGCAGGAGATCGGATAGCGCAACTCATAGTAGAGAAAGTTGTCAACGCCGACGCCATGGAAGTAGACGATCTGGGAATAACCGAGCGAGGAAAGATGGGCTTCGGATCAAGTGACATGAACCCTAAGCGATCCATCACTGCTAACGAAGAAGAAGTCAAAATATGTTTCCTTCACACGGATACAAGCGAAAACGAATTCTTTAGCACAGCTGATATCGGCTATCACCCTCGGTTAATGAAAGAAAAAGAAATGTTATGAAGTGCTCACGTCAATGCAGCCCTGACGCGAGCAATGAACGATTCATTTCTGGACAAAATTAGAGTGGCTGGTACGGAGGATGAGAAGTGGCAGGACCGAGGCCGTCAACGGGTTAGGTTAAGAGTAAGCGGGAACAAGATGCCGGACGAATGGATAGAAAAGGACAGGTTACTATATTACAAAAATCGTTTGTACATCCCCGAAGACGAAGCCCTTCAAACGGAGATAGCCTAAGGCTGTCACGACTCATTAGTAGCAGGGGACTTCGGACAGGAGAAAACGATCGAGATAGTAACGAGGGACTTTTACTGGAAAAGACTCACAGATTGGACCAGAGATTATGTACGATCCTGCGACGAATGTCAACACAGGAAATCCCCACGGCATGCCAAGTACAGATTACTTCAACCATTAGAAGTACCTTATGCCGCCTGGTCCTCCATATCAACGGACTTTATCACCCAACTACCGGAATCGCAGGGTAAGACCCAGATCATGGTAGTAGTCGACCGGTTCCCCAAGATGGCTCATTTTATTGACCGCTACGAGAATGCGACCGCAAAAGATGTTGCGGATACCTTCCTTCGGGAAGTTTGGAAACTTCACGGATTACGCATCGAAATCATATCGGACAAGGACGCGAAGCTTTCCGGCGAATTCTGGGAATCATTGTGCAAAATGGTAGGAGTTAAGAGGCGCATGTCAACGGCGTACAACCCTCAGACTGATGGACAAACGGAAAGGACCAACCAAGTGGTGGAATGCTACTTATGGACATTTGTCAACTACGATCAGAACGACTGGTACCAACTATTGCCGTTAGCAGAACATGCCTACAACAACTCGGCTACCAACGCACACAAAATAACCCCTTTCATCGCCAATTACGCCTTTCATCCACAAACAGAATCGATGAAAGAAAGAGAAGCTCATAACCACGGGGCGACATTGAATGCTCACCGGATGCAGGACATACATTAACAGGCGAAACAAACCCTAGAGAACACACGGGAATCGATGAAGAAATATTATGACCGAAAAGCGACAGCACAGCCCAACATCGAGGTCGGAGACTTGGTAATGTTGCATGCGAAAAACGTTCGTGCCAAACGACCATTGAAGAAGTTGAGTCCAAAGCTGCATGGCCTATTCAAAGTCTTAGAAAAGAAAGGGAGTCGGGCACATAAGCTAGAAATATCGCCTAGGTGGAAAATTCATCCGGTGTTCCACGTCTCCCTGTTGGAACCCTACCGAGCCTCGAACCGACCAAATCGCGAACAACCCCCACGAGACCATGAAGAGATTGAGGGAGATTTAGAATGGGAGGTAGAAAGGATTGTCAAGGGTGAGATCATTTCCTACACGTGAAAGGTTCGAGGAAGGAATAAACCGATGAAAGAGCTTCGGTATTTCGTAAAATGGAAAGGCTGCGCGGAGGCTGAGAACACTTGGGAACCACCCGAAGGTATGAGGAAGGGGCATGAAGAGGTGGAAAGGTTTCATAGAGAGAACATGGAGATGCCGGGCCCGAGAGAGGTCGAGTAACATAAGACAGGTTTTCCATCAGTGGACAAGTAAAGGCTGGTGGTTTTTACCCCTACTATGTGGAGCTCGAGATGGAAGATAGATTGTATAATAGAAATAGAGTATTCGGGACGAACACTTCGAGGAGGGGACCTCGTGTTAGGCGCAAGGACTCCCCGTAAGGATTTACAGGGTAAAGTTACCCTACCTTGACGCATAGGAACTTCGAAGGAAAAAGATAACACCCCTCTCCAGCCCCGGCGTTGGGACGGCGCGTCATCACTGCCCGCCTGGGTAGTTGCGTCCCAACACCAAAGACCACGATCAACGGAACACAGCCTATAACACCGTATACGTGGCGGCCGTCCATCTGACCGGATCCCATTCGCCGGATGTATGAGGGGAAACCTCCGGGCACCTTATGCAAGTGGAAGTAAGTGAATCGGGCAACGGCGCATAAGGTTACAGACACTTGAAGACAGGCAGTGGGAAGAGGGGGTCGAAGGTAACGGGACGTTTCGCACAAAAGTTAGTCCCCTCGTACCTACAAAGTCGTGTAGAGTATGAAGGAGGTAACTATGCCCAGTAAGTGGATCGGGTGCATCCACAGAGAACAAGTTGGTAAAAGATGGAGTCCGAGGGAAGAAGCCCATAGGTACGATCCCTAGGACAAGTTGTGTAATGCCGGAAGACCAGAATACGACATGCAGTCGAGTGTCGAATTCTCGACGGAACCAACCAACGAAGAATGGCCATCATCGGTCCAGCGAGTTAGACTACCCTCGGTGAGCACGGGGGCAAGATAATTCGTAACCATTGGTGTCGACGGATAAACGGATGAGCTGACACCTGACATGGTCTCCACACCTTGAGGGATAACAGACGCGCAGACCGATAAGTTGACCATGGGAGCAAAAAGTGTGATAGAGAGTTTTCAGGGTCTACGAGTGTTCGCACTCAGGTGAAGTTCGCAGAGTTGCGGGCAAGGTACTTAGTTAGTATAGAGTTAGCATGTATACC
>Ga0307509_10008665_pt1 | contig 12901 bp, 5 predicted proteins | sample 10_EM_MG_FD_202245 | JGI IMG/M metagenome (GOLD analysis project Ga0307509, IMG submission 202245) | Populus trichocarpa ectomycorrhiza microbial communities from riparian zone in the Pacific Northwest, United States - 10_EM | ecosystem: Host-associated > Plants > Roots > Unclassified | place...
TAATTTTTTCTTAACAAATATTTTAAGAAAGAATTTTTGGTAGGACCATATAAAGTAATGATATACATTAATTAACCAAACATTTTCATATATATATATATATATATATATATATATATATATATGATTGGAATTATAGTTTTGAATCCCGGCCCGGCTCGACGGGTCGATCCGGGACCCGGCCGACCCGGGGTTGGAACCGGGCCGGGTTGATGACAAAATAGAAAAAGTCATGACCCGGTGAGACCCGATCGACCCGGCGGGCTGACCTGGTGACCCTGTTGACCCGGAAAAACCCGGTTGCAACCCGTTGACTTTTGTTTTTACTAAAACGACGTCATTTTGAATTTTTTTTAAAATAGAGATTGACCCCGCCGACCCGGTCAAAACCTGAAACCCGGGCCTTGAACCACAAAAACTAATAATAAAGCAACAATTAATTCATAGAATCATCCAAATCTGACTAAACAATTTTTTATAAATATTTTAAAAAATAAATATACTCGAGTAAGATACCAAGTGGGTTCCAAACAAAGGAATTTTTTAACTATGGTAAAATCCCTAAAAAAATAAAAGAAAATAAATAAAAAATTACATCAAGCCTTTGACATTTTTTACTTTACCTTTGTGTTTTAAAAAATTATACTTTTTAAATAATAAAAAAATTTAAATTAAATGAAATAACTGTATATATGTCTTGGTGATCTATAAAAAATTTCCTTACTGGTTGTAAGCAATGGGATTTGCAGAGACTCCCTTCTTTTTCAAGCTTTGATCTTGATTAGATGTGAAGAAGTGGAATCCTTCTTCGAGGAAGGTATGCTCCTGCCCTACAGACTTGCATTAATAATCTTAAAGAGTTTTTTATTTCTTTTCTTTATAAATTTATTGATGAACAGAGGATGATGGTCGTGTATAGAGAAATGCTGATAATGTGGAAATGAATGAAGGATGGAAGCTAAATTGCAAAATTCAAAAATTTGAAATCAACAAGTAATTTGCATATACAGGCTGTGATTTATTGACAAGCTCATATGAAATCAAAAAATAGGATTTCAACTATGTTCTTGACTCTGGGGGTCAAATATTTATATAAATTTTTTTTAAATATGTTTTCATAGTTAAAAAAATTCTAAGCGAAAATAAAAAATAGATGATAACTAAAAATAAAATTGGAAAAACCGAGAGACAAATATAGATTAAGATATTTAATCTTGAAAGACGGGACATTTACTCGGTTGTGTTTGCTAAATTTGTTTATTAAAATAATTTTTTTATTCAATCAAACGATAATAGAAATAGACACATTTATTAAATTGATTGAATAAAATAAAAGGAAAAAAAATATTATGTAAGGCTACACATATTAGAAATATTATTTGAAAACAAATATTTTTTATTTTAAAAATAATGTTCATCTATATAAAAGATAAAAAAAAAATTAAAGATAAATAAAAAAAACCTCTTTAAAAATATAATGCATACAAAATAACTAAAAAATAATCATCATTTAAAAAAGGTTCTCTAAACAAAACAAAAGAGAAAATGAGTATAAATATAAATATATAAAAATTGAAAAAAATATAAAAAAGCATTAATTTGAAAAAAATAATTAAAAAAACAATAATTAAAAAAATGATAGACACTATTAGGCCTGGTCTTTTTTTGTTTTCTCATGTTGTCCGCCCTAATTTTTTTGAAAAAAAAGAGTCACACAATGTGTCATCTGTATTGCCCAGTTTCCACCCATTGTGATTGCTGAAAAAATGAGGCTGGTGGTTTTTACAACCTAATTTTTACTCAAAATACCTAGAAAACATCATAGGCATCTTGATAAACTCATTCATGACCTAAAAAACCTCCCAAAAAAAAAACCTTATCAAGATCAAATATGTTTTTCCTCGCAATTTCAAGGGAAAAACACCTAATGTGAGCTCTCCTCTCTTTAACGCCGAGTTCTGGTGACTTTCTCTCACTTATCCCATACCAGGAGCCAAAAAATGAAGTGATGCGAACCTCTTAATCATGTGATCAAGCAACACCTAACAAAGTAGATAACAACCTGAAAAACCAAAAATCAGGTTTGATAAAATCTTGATCTGGAGATAATCATGTACTTAAGAGCCAATTGCAAAAGAACTTAAACTCAGAGATAACCTTGTATTTAAGAACATTAAGTATGTGAATGACGTCATGAAACCAATTAATCTTCGATAAGTCAGTATATGATATTTGTTCCTGTAAAGAAATGTTGTTTTGCGATAAACAAATAAAAGAAAAACTCACATTTATTTTTCAAATTATTGCCCAAATTTGCAACTAAAAAAAATATAATATAGTCTCCTCTAACTAGCCTTAATCGATCTCTTTTAGGTTGCAAGCTAATAGGCCTAAACTAGTAATAAACTAATATAAATCCAATAATAAAATAAATCCCTAAACAATGTCTAATGAGTCAGAACATACCCTAATTAAAAATAATCATTCAACATTAAATAAATAGATAAATAAAAGAAGATAATGAAAACACAGTCTTTATGCTAAAATTCTTCAAGGTAACCTGAATCTCTATTTTTTGCTCATTCTTTTATAAATTTCAGTCCTGACTTCAAACATGTTGTTTTCTCTTGTCTTGGTGAATTACCGGGCCTACCATATATGGTTGGAAAGATTAAGATGTCTAGTTTCCACTTGAATCGCAATAAAATTCCACTTGTAGCTTCAGATATATCTTAAACAGTACATGAAGGTCTAGTCTAACAGATTTGACAAGATTCATCCAATAACTTTGATCTTATGAAATAATATATTTTCATGTGTCTAGTATTTCCCTGTAAAATTTCAACTCGATCTAATGTACGGTTTGAGAGATATACTCGATCTTGCAAAATTGGTCAATAGATATTTTAAGATCAAATTCAGACATGACTATGACAAAGGTATAATCAGGAAAAACAATCATAACAACTTGAATTTCTTGGGTTTCGAATAATTATAACACTCAGAAATCCACTCCACCTTTTTCTCACATTCTAAATAAACTTTTGGATCATTCTTCCTCTAAAAAGCTAGTATTTTCAGCTTAATTGTATCTCGAACATCCACCAAACTCAACATTATGGTCCCGATACCTATAATTACCCCTCTAACCAAAATTATCGTCATATCTTTCTTCTCCAAACCAACAATTTTGTTTTTGTCCAAAACATTCCCCATGTTTCACGGATATATTTTTAAAATCAACATCACTCATGTTCGTATTATTAGCCACAAACTCATCCACATCAGTGTTAACTTACCTAACAACCCTCTTAATATTAAATTCTCTTCGCTAAAGTCTACTTTGGACCTTACCATGATCATTAATACATTCTCTCTCCAACCTATCCAACCTATCTCCAGATCTATTGGCCATTAGATCCATTTGCCGATTTATAATGTGTATCAGAGTTATAATTCCATTGTCTCCTTTCTGTGGTGCCATATTATTGCTTACCCTCAACATCTTCAAATTTGAAAATTGGTTAGCTGACAAGAAATATATATTCCTCACCCACTCCCACACATGTTAACACTCCTCTCCTATTTCACTAACGTATAGGCTTTTCACTCAAATATGTTCACTATGCTTTTTTTCTCTCGTTTCACCTTTCTTCGGCTCTTGCAAAACTGAAATCAACACCAAATATAACAGCCTTAATAGTGTATCCAAATATTTGTATATGACTCAAGAAGAAAGAAAAATATGAAAACAAGCAAAGATAAAACTATGATTACGATTTCACAAGTAATAAGCGAATTTGTATGAAAAATATATGTTTTTAAAGATGCAAAGAAAAAAAATACAAAGGTTATTAAAAAAATTTAAATGACACCTAAATATATCAATTATGATGTTATTATATTGTCAGAATTGAAAAATAATAGAAGTGAAATGTTCTCTAAATGAGCTCAAATTTTATATGGGGTGCAATTAAGACTCCTAGAACCAGTATATAAATTTTGAGAATTTTATGAAATTATTTGACCTAAAATTCTCTTCTGATACGAATCTGACCTATTGCAACAAGTTTTAATCCCAACCTTGATTACTATAGCAAACAATTTTCAAATGAGCTCAAATTTTATATGGAGAGCGATTAGGAATCCTAGACCTAGTATATAATACTTGACAATTTTCAGAATTGTTTTGGTCCAAATTCTCTCTTGTTTGTGTATTGTGGAAGATTCGACAAAAGTGACTTTTAGACATTCTTTTCCTTCTCTTATTTTGTTGACTATTTATGCTACTGATATATTATGAGACAACAACAAACTAAAATAACACATTTTCTTAAGGAAACCTAGACATAAAGTACTAAGCTCTAGACACAATGTTGTTATCCAATATTTGACCCTATATTTGAAGAATTTTCGAAAAAAACCAAAAATAGAAAAAAACAATAAAAACCTAAAATAATATGTTCTTAATGTATTTGCATTATTTTCGACATCTTTTCCAAATAATTTAAAATAAAATAAAAAAGAAAAAGAAAAAATTCATTTAATTTTTAGTGACCTAATTATAATTGTGAAAGGGAGAGGACTAATTTGAAAATTGAAAACCCTCTTACCAAGCAACCCATTTTTTTAATCAAATGATCTACAATCATTCTCTTAATTCAAGGGTTCATTTTTCTTTTCTTTGTCTCCAAGTTATCAAATGAATAATTGAGATTTATTCTTGAAATCCAATGGTTGATCTTGGTTTGCTTTGCCTTCAAGCCAAAGAAATTTATTTACCTATAAATATATGGTTATACCACACACAAAAAAGGTGGGAGAAATTTTAGGAAAAAAAAAGCATTCACACATACTCTTTCCATACCCACATAACACAAAACAAACCTAGCTATTATACCTAAATCTAACCACCAACACTAAAAAAAAGACAACAGATCAATTCCCCCCCCCGCCCACGACAAAGCCTCACTCTCATTTTTTTTCCTTCCCCATCACTGGCCAACCACCCAGCGATTGTGTCCCTCACCAACACCTATCTCTCCTTTCCCTTTAGTCGCGGTCACTGTCAAAACCAACAACTCACACTTCCAGTCAACCCCCATCACCAACCGACCAACAACTCCCTTGGTTAAACCTTCACACTAGAAACCACCTCTCACCCCAAATACCAGCAGGGAGACCCACACCTACACCGATCTCCAATCTTCCCAATCTCCAAACTAGCAACTGCCGACTTGTCAAGCCTTAGTCTTTCCACAGGAATTTCCCCCCACAGACTTTATCTCCATTAACCTCTTGGTCGAACCATTACCCACAGTGAACCCGTCACTCCCAAAACCTATGAAAAATCCAGGTTGTGCTTCTTCTTCTTCGTTTCAGCCTATTCTCTGTAATTCATCACCGAGCCACTATTGGTAACAACCTAGCGCCATTAAGACTCCCAAACTCAAAACCACCAACTCATCCTTCTTTCTTCCATTATAACTTTATTGACCATCGAAATAACCTTTAGTAGCACCCCAAATGACGACACATCAACATCGACGCTACCCAAAAACCAGATTTGTCACCTGAAGAAGAAGAAAAGAAAGATAAACCAAGAGAAAGTTTGAAACAAAAAAAAAAGATTAAACATATCTAAAAAAAGAAACAAAACAAACTATTTGTGTATTTTTCTTTGCTTTGCAGGTAACAATGACACTCACCGCTGGCATAAGGAAGAAGAGGAGGAGGAACTGATCCAAATCCACCTGTTTCTTAGCTTCCTTTACGGTGGTGCTTGCAGCACACACGCCGCCACTATTCCTTCACTTCCAGAATTTTTCAAAATTGTTCCCGAGCCCCCAACAACTTTTTCAGATAATGTTTTACCTTTGGGAGGTCCATTTTACAATTTTTAGATGTTTAATATGTGTATTTAAATTATTGTTAGATTTTAAATTTTTATTATTTGTAAATATGTAATTGTGAGGTGTGTGAGTAAAAAATAGTAAAAAAAAAAAAATGTGTGTGTGTGTGTGTGTGTTTGTATTTTCTTATATGTTTTTGAATGTTTAAAACCAAAAAGACAAAAAGAATTAAAAGTTTTAATTGCATATGGTTAAGTCTCTAAAAAATAAAAAAATCATATCGTTTAATATTTCCATACGAAAATTCAAAAATACATATTTGCATGTATTTTGGGATTTAATAACTAGTTTACTAAATCCATGAGAATTTGACCAATATTTCAATAATCAAAATTTTAATTTATGAAAATTAATGATTAATTATTCCGGTATAGAACGTTAGACCTACAAGTGAGGCTAATATTTGAATATAAGAATTGACCAGAAAATTCTCAAAGTTATTATAAATATTCACCAATTTTAATTGAAAGTATTTTTCATCGTAATATTCAAATTACAAAAAATCTTTTCATAATAATTTATTTGGGTACACGAGCTCATAATAAATTCTTAACACCAGATTTATTCACACGAATAAATCCCAATCCTAAACCGTAGATAGACTACCGATTAGGAACTCATCAAAATCTTTAAACCATATTTAAAACCACACAAAGTAGCTTACCTCAGGTAGGGTACACTAAGGGTGCTAATACCTTTCATAGCCACAATCAGTCTCTTACCCTTGAATCTCTGATAAAATCAGTACACTTGAGTTTCTTAGCGACCTTGAAGCAAATAACTAGGTGACGACTCCAATAACTCCCTGACACCACGCGTCCACGCGTGACACACAAAATTATTGGAAACTAAATAAAAGACAACTAAAGCTAAGCAAGCTGAAACTAACAAAAAAAATAAAGGATATAACCTGATTTTAGAGCCTAGCTTTGATACCAATTGAAATGGACATCTTGATCACATGATCAAACAAACTCCAACGAAGTAGATGAAAACCCAGAAAGCTAAAAATCAAGTTTGATAGAATCCTGACCTAGAGGTAACTTTGTACCTAAGTGCCAAAGGTATTGGAAAAAAACTTGGACCTAGAGATAACCTTGTATCTAAGAACCCTAAGTATGCGAATGATGCCACAAAATTAGTTAATCTTTGATATGTTAGTGTATGATTTTTATCCCTGCAAAGAAATGTTGTTTTACCACAAACAAACAAAATAAAAAATCACGTTTATTGTTCAACTTGCTACCTAAATTTGCAACTAAAAAAACATAATATAGTCTCCTCTAACTAGCTCTAATGGATCCCTTTTATGTTGTAAGGTAATGAGCCTAAACTAGTAATCAAGTAACATAAGTCCAATAATAAAATAAATCCCTAAATAATGTGTAATGGGCCAAAACATACCCAAATTAAAAATAATTATTCAATATTCAATAAATAAATAAAATAGGATAATAAAAACAAAGTCTTTATACTAAAATTCCTCTATGTAGTCTAAACTCCAAATTTTGCATATTCTTAGCAGATTTCAGTCATAACTTCAAATACATTGTTCTCTCTTGTTTGGGTGAATTATTGGACCTATCATTTATAGTTAAAAAGCTTGCGATGTCTAGTTTCCGACTCAACTTGAATATCAAGAAAAGTCATCTTGTAGCTCCAGATATGTCCCAAATAGTACACGAAGGTCTAGTATGTTAGATTCAAGATTCGTCTAGTAACTTCGACCCTCTAAAATAACATGTTCCCGAATTTCATTTGACCTGAAAGTTTACTACAATATAGTTCCATGTGTCTAGTATTTCCTTGTAAAATTCCAGCTCGATCTAATGTACAGTTTGATAGATATGTTTGATCTTATAAAATTGATAAACAGACCTTTTAAGGCTAAATTCAGACTTGATTTGATTTATATTATAAGGAAAATCAAGTTTGAGACCAAAATTAATCCTTTTCCTTTAATTTTGGAAACTGAAGGGACTTGATATCTATAATTTGTAAAATATAGGGACTATAATAAACATTTTGCCCAAACTTTATAAAGCTATTCATTCCCTACATGTTTTGTCTTTTACTTTGATCCGTATTTCAATATCACCATTCGCCAACAAATTGACTTATAATTTGGTCAAATAAGAGAAACAAAAAAGCATTGTGAATAATCCGTCCATGGTATCAAATAAGAGGATCCACATTGCATTTTGCATGGTGAATCCCCATGCATTTTAATTTTTTAGTTAATACTTGGAAAATTTACATATACCTGTAAAATTAAGTTATAGTTAATGACAATCTTCGTAAATATATCCATCATATATTTGATAAAATGTTCTTTTTATAGTTTTTAATACGATGATAAAATTATAATATTTAATATGTAAGAGTATTTTTTTATTAAATTAAATATAATAATAAACTTGTAAGTAATTTATATCTTTTTATTATTATTTTAAGTGATATTTAAAATTTAGAATGTACATAATTTTTCTAAATATAAAATTAAATAAATAGAAGGTTGAATGTAATTTCCCTGGTGCCAATCAATCTTATGGATAGGTATGGTGGCGTGAACTGAGCACCACTGAGTTCGCGAGATTCTTCTCACCGCATCTCTCTTTCTCATATAAATAACATTCATTCTTTTCTCTTTTTTCACCCCTCCCCTCTCTCTCTTCCCCCTTCTTTCTGATAAACCCCAAATCAAGATAGAATCATTTCTAACAATAAACCACCCAATGTTGAACTAAAAGGTGCTTATCTTCTTTGCTTTTCCTTTTCTGCTTGTCAAATTTAATTTTGTTATAAGTCTGCATTGTCGGTCAAATGGGTTCTTGTAGAATGGTTCCTTGAACTTAATCCGAGGTGGGCTTGTGGAATTCTTGTCGATTTTTAGAGAATTTGATCGTCAAGGTACAGTTTCTTTTTGCTGTGGTATTGTTCTTCTTCATTTTATTGAGATAAAGATTGTGGTACATCCATTTTAGCACAAGTGTTGTAAGAATTGATATAATCCCTAGTTAAATATGAGATTTTGAGTTAAGGTCAAGGGTGTGGTTTGGTCTGGTGATTAATTGAAGAATGGTTTTTGGGTTAGGTTGTTGGTGAATTTAGTATCTGGGTTTTGACGATAATAGTCTGTTTTGGGCTTTTGACGAGCTGTTCAGATTAGATTGCACAACTAGGAATTTGTATTTTGGAAACTGGATTTGGATAGAGTTGAATGAGTAATAAGTAGTTTTGCTAAGTGTTTTGTCTCAATAGGTATATGTGCTGATTGGAAGGATTTTGGTGGAATGTTTATGGGATGAGATGACTTTGATGGGCTACTGGCTATATTTTCTCTTTGATCATACAGTTAGGTGAAGATCAGAGATGGCTAGCCCTACGGCAAGCAAAACTAGAAGTGTGCTTGAGGGTTTATTAAGAGAAGGATCATTTAAATGGCTACTTGGAAAGGGAAGTTCCTTTAATGAAGAATTTGAGGAGATGGAAAGGTCTCCATCAGCTGGCAGGAATTGGATAGCTGAGCTCTCTCCACTTGCTAATGTGGTTGTTCGTAGATGCTCAAAGTAAGTTGTGCTACTCTTTTTGTGTTCTTGCTTGTTCTTTTCCCATGCTGTAGTTTCTGTGCAAATTATGATTCAGTTGATTTGGGAACTTTCTATATAGTTTGACTTTCTATATGACCATCTTGTAGGCTGGTGTTCCCTTTTCACTTAGACAGTCTGATTGCTAACTCAAAGTATATGAATTTCCTTTCTACTGCAATTTTCATCTCCTTATGGTCAAGGGCTATGATGCAGAATCCTTGGCATTTCTGCTTGTGAACTTCAAGAAAGCTTCAATGCAGAGGCTTCTGATTCCTTAAAGCATCTTTCCTGTTATGCGAGGAACTTTTTGGAATACTGTTGCTTCAGAGCACTGGCTTTATCAACTCAAGTAACTGGTCATCTAGCTGATAAAAAGTTCCGACGGTTGACATATGACATGATGCTAGCTTGGACGACTCCAGCAGCTGCTAGCCAACCATTGCTCAATGTAAAATTCTCCACTTAATCATGCTGACCTTATTCATTTGTATGTCACTAGATGTCCAAAAGAACATCAAGTTTTTTTTTTTTTACAACTAAGCTGTTTTTCACAATTTTGGCATGGAGATTCACACTTGCTCCCTTCTTGCACGGATATTGTAGAAGGTTTAGAAGAATCTAAATGTTGAATTCCAAACATACTCCCACTCCCCCATCCCTCTCAGCTCATGCATGCATGTTGGTCTTTGTGTGCTTGTTACTAGTATCTGCATTTTCCCCTGTCCTTTTGAATGTTTTGGCTAATATGGAGCAATTTTATGTAGAAAGTTTATGGCACCTTACTGTTGATTTGTTAACTGTGGATATTATTTCCTTTTAGGTAGATGAGGACTTAACAGTTGGTCTAGAGGCCTTCTCTCGAATAGCTCCAGCAGTTCCAATCATTGCCCATGTGGTTATCAGTGAAAATCTTTTTGATGTGCTTACTAAGGCAACTGATGGCCGGCTTCAATTCTCCATCTATGACAAGTACCTAAGTGGGCTAGAAAGGTAACTTTTCTGTTCCTTAACTGATGGGATGTATAGTACATCGTTTCCAACAAGATACTGTGTCTGCTTTTAGTTTGTCATGCAGTACGAGCACCTGTCATTTTATGATGTAGTTGCCCAACCAACAAATGCTGAAGTACTTTTGTTTCTCTATATTTATTAAGTTTCTTACTTTTTAGGTTTGCCTAGAATGCTCCTTTTTTTCTCATTTATTATTTTCTGTCTGCTTTCTTCCCAAGAACTGAATTTTTTTCATGTACTTATTGTTTGTTAAATCACACAGGAAGAGACTATATCGCAAAATACATCACAAAGAAACAATATGGATTATCAAGAAAGCATACAGCCTTTCTCACAACCCTACCACAAAAATTATGTCTAAGGAAGGTCACATAAATATCTCACATATCCATTACCACATAGTGAAACATAAAGCTAGATCAGCTAGCAAATATTCTTATTAGTTGCATTTTGCATAGAGCTTTTAATAGTATGTCAGGCTTGTTTTGAGTTGATGCCTTTTTTCTTCCTTGATGTTTTTTTCTCGTTATCCTATCAATCTATAGAATATATCAGGTTGGATCTTGTTAGGTGTTGCCATAAAAGCTGACTGAATGATGTGACTAAGATGATGTTTCATTCAGAAATGGCTGTACAGTTTTATTTTTGTTTCCTTTTTGACAACCCGCAATATGTTCTCTTTAAATTATACCTGATTGTAAAGATCATAATATTTCATGTAAAGATTGTGCAATTTACAGTGGCAATTTTTATGTTCAGTAGGATCAATATCTTTTTACACCTGTAATGTTATGTTGTGTAGGCACATGCATCCAGGTTTTATATTTTATGTTTATATTCTCTACAGGGCAATAAAAAAGATGAAGACTCAATCAGATTCATCACTCCTTTCTACACTGCGATTGTCAAGAAGAGAGAAGATTCTGGAAGTAGATGGAACAGTGACAACCCAACCAGTTCTTGAACATGTTGGAATATCTACATGGCCAGGTAGGTTCATTGTATAAGTGATTCGGTAAATTCATTGTATTTGTTCCCTTCTCTTTGGGAAAAGGAAATCAAGGTAAGGTGTAACATACATTCAAAAGAGGTTATGATATAGACAGATGATAAAATTTGCCCCTACTTCTGATAACTATATGCTGTGCAATATTTGCCTAATTTCTTCTATTTACTGTCATGTGCATACAGGTCGTCTAACTCTCACTGACCATGCACTGTACTTTGAAGCTCTCCGTGTGGTATCCTATGACAAGCCAAAAATATATGATTTGTCAGATGACCTAAAACAGATTATTAAACCTGAATTGACTGGGCCATGGGGTACTCGTCTTTTTGACAAGGCAGTCTTCTATAAATCTATTTCCTTGTAAGGCATGATTCGTGTTTGTTTTCCTTTCCATTGATGAAACATATGTTTTGGACTTTATTAGCATTAACCTCTAATTGTTTCTCATGTAGATCAGAGCCAGCTGTCATTGAGTTTCCTGAGCTTAAAGGCCATACTCGTCGTGATTACTGGTTGGCAATTATTCGGGAAATTTTATACGTTCACAGATTTATAAAAAAGTTCAAGATCTCTGGAGTTGAACGGGATGAAGCTCTTTCAAAGGCTGTGCTTGGAATTCTGCGACTTCAAGCAATTCAAGAAATTAGTGCTGTAAATTCTGTTTGCTGTGAAACTCTTCTCATGTTTAATCTTTGTGATCAACTTCCTGGTGGAGATTTGATACTGGAAACCCTGGCAAACATGTCCTCCATAAGGGAACTAGATCGGACTAACAATTATAAGGCTGGAGGTGGGATGTATTCAATCTCTTCCTTGGCCATGGTTTCCAATTTAGGGTTTGTGCTAGGAACAAGTTCAAGTGATCTTAATGAGGCTGGGCTTGTTGTTGGTGAGATAGCTGTGGGAGAGATGAGTTCATTGGAGAAGGTGGTTAAGGAATCTCAAAACAGCTACAAAAAAACTGTGCTAGCACAAGAAACAGTTAATGGAGTTAAAGTAGATGGCATTGATACCAATCTGGCAGTAATGAAGGTGATGCTAGTTATAGTACTAAGTAACTCTGAGTTTCAATTTTACCAAGTACATTTGCTTCCTTGTTCCATCTGCCTCTATTCCTTTCCATCATCAATGTCATGGTAAAACATTAGAATGACTGGAAATGGAGATGTTTGCTGACAAGGCTAAGAACTATAAATTACCCTAGAGGAATTAGCAACGGCTTTTTTGTGCCTGAATTCTTTCTGCTGTTTACATTATTTGAAATAAAGTTGCCAAGAATATATTGAGTTTTTTTGTGTGACAACAGGCCATTTTCTTAAGCTCTTTTATATAGTACCTTCAATAATCTTTCTAATATTCCTTGTAAACATCTGGTGTTC
>Ga0307509_10008666_pt1 | contig 12899 bp, 13 predicted proteins | sample 10_EM_MG_FD_202245 | JGI IMG/M metagenome (GOLD analysis project Ga0307509, IMG submission 202245) | Populus trichocarpa ectomycorrhiza microbial communities from riparian zone in the Pacific Northwest, United States - 10_EM | ecosystem: Host-associated > Plants > Roots > Unclassified | place...
AGTGGACTCAGTCCGAGTACCATAATAGAAATCTGCACTTGTGGGCTCGCCTTCTGAACCTATCAAGTGACTCAGGAAATGCCGGTGTTGGCTCCCTCCCTACGGTAAGATGAGGGGTTAACCATGGAATAGATTTTATCAAGAACATCTCGAAAAGTCCTTACGAGCACGGGGAACCGAAGTTCAAGGGGAGAATGAGAAGATTATTCATGATGCTAATGCAGAAATCGCTGCCCTACAGAATAATCTTGCCGGGATGGGGGTTGTTGAAGATGAATTGAGAAGGAAGAGCCATGAGTTGATGCAAGGGTGGAGAGAGAAGGCGAGGGAGCTGCCACAAACACGGCTATTCTTGGCTCATATTTACCATTCCAATAACAAGAGACCTTGCACTAATACTGTACAGGAACTCTACTACAAACTCAAACGCCAGACATTAATATCTCAAGTCCAGCAGGCCGCTGCGGATCAGGCTGATCAGGCGCTGTATATGACCTCTCACCTGCCTTCCTCCTCCCGGCACTTCCAGGACACCCTAAGCAAACTCTCGGGAAACTTTCCTCAATAGATCCGGTCGAGCCATCCTACCCGTTACGCAGATCGGGAACATTCACGGCGAGAACGGGGTTGGTCCTGGTGCAAGAGCCATTCCCTCCTTCCAACGGCCAGTAAGGAGACCTGAGAATGGCCAGGGTATGCTCGTTAATGGTAGACGTTTGTTCTTTCCATTTGATTCCTCTAACACCCCCTTAAACATTCATTAGATCAGATTCCGTTCCAGTCAACTCCTATCGCCTCCCATGAGCACCGCCAACGTTTCAATATCCAATCTTCAGCTATACGGCTCCCCGGTGCGCTTAGCGAATACGGCAGACCACCTTTGAGGGGATTTGACGAGAATTCTCGGGGTGGGTGGATGGCAGACGGAGGGAAGAACAGAAGGCTTGCGGTAGATGAGAATGGGAAGGTTGTTCCCGACCAACATTCACAAGGAAACCTCTTTTCTCCCCATGGCGACGGTGATTATGAGGTCTGGACATTGGTTTGGTTAGTTTTCTGACATCCGCTACCAGACTTTTCTATTTTATTTCTATTAAAAGAGAGGCATCATAAAGATGGGGGGAATTGCAATAGATTGTGTGCTGCCTCTGAATTAGTTTCTGCGGAGGGGGATACAAATGCTAGTGGGTCCGGAGGTGTGGAATTAAGCTAGCCCATGCCGAATTCTTGATAAGAAACTTCGCCGTTATTCACGAGGTTCCTGATACCCCAATCTCCGTAGAGCTTTACACCGCTTTCAGTGTATCTTCGCCCCAGCAACCGAGACAACTGTATCCCTCGTTCATCATACCATAACCCCAATCCTTTTCGACGAAAATTGCAAAAATGCCCACCCGGGGGTTTCTGAAAGAGAGACAGAGCGCGCAATTTCCTGGGCTTGCTTCCAATATCTTCACGATGTCTTGGGAGACCGGGAGAGGTACCCAGGACAGGATCACATGGGGGAATCGGGAGAGACTTCCGCGGGAATTAGCGCCGAAAAACCTACAACAAGCTGTGGTCAAGCAGCCATTTCTCAGATATGCCGTGGAATCTTGGCTCATTCATGCCCGTCGGAGCATTGAGATCTCAGAGGAAGATTTCTACGGCAAAGATCAGGACTGGCTGCAGCATCAGTTCTTTGACACAAGCGACCTTATAAGAAAGCCATGGATTGAGCTCTGCGGAGGTTAGGGAATGGAAGTTTTGGTAGATAAGCAGACACCACTGCATATTGCGGTATGTCTATGGCTCGTACCTCTGATACACCAGATGATCCAGATCCTCTCAAATCTCACGTGCGGGACATACCACACTTGGCCACCACCACGACACATAGCAGCTAAGGTGAAGGCGTGGGTAAAATCTTTGCAGGGGGCTGGGCATCCAGAAAGAAAATCGACGAGAAAAATCGCTCCGGTAACACTCCACCTCCCTAGTAAATTTGATCGCCCCGAGAGCGTCAAGTGTCTAGTTAAGCGTGGTGCTAACCCAGGCATCAAAAACAACGACCGGATGACGGTGTTAGAGTTGGCAGAAAGGCTCGAAAGAGGAGATATTTTTCACATTCTAAATCAGGCCGCTCCGGGGAAAGTCGATGTCAGGTATGATATAAGACTTGGTGATTTTTCTATATGGGTCTAGGTTAGCTAATCAGCGTTAGTATGTATTGAGAGGTGGCGGGCGAATTATTGCACGCCGAGTCCTTTGACAAAAGCGACAATGCGAAGATCATCAGCGATTATGGTGTACAAGTACATTTATATATTCCCGATATGTGGCCTTTCATTACTGGTCTTTGTTTTGAAATTATGGCAAACAATTTGTATAACAACCTTCGGAGACCGGATAAGGGTCATCGATTGGTGGGAGCCATCACCAGAAAATTTGCTGTACAACCTCCGCCGAGAGGAGGGCCAGTCGGACGTTGACACTGGAGGATGGATCCCCAGAGATGCTCAGTATAGGGAATGGCGGGAGAGTAAGGAATCCAAGCTTCTTTGGCTTTGCGGTGGCCCTGGAGCGGGGACGACTATGCTGGCCAGGCATGTTGTCGCCGGATTGCACAAAGAACACCACAACCCATCCGAAGGTGATTAACTGAGTTTCCACTTCATCTCCCCCCAATTCCCCCTCGTTGGCAACTCTGATGATCAGGTGGATTTGTCCGGACGCGGGCTTGCCGAAATAGTGCGCGACCCACTACACAACATTCTCGAGCTGGATAGTAAGCTTTTCGATGTCTGTAAACCGGAATTTGGGAACCAAGGGAATAGATTTTTTACCAACCACAAAAAAATATCTTCATGGCGGGTTCTAAGAAAAGCGATCCATGACTGCGAGACAGAGCCTGTATACATTCTCATAGACGGCATAGATGGGCTTCATGAGAGCTTATGTGAAGAATTACTCGGATGGGTTGTAGGTCTTATGGAAATCGGCAGTTAAAGTATTTCTCTCTAGTCGGGACGCGCCCTGTATCTCGAATAGCCTCCTCCGTAACGTTCCTGGATGCAGCAAGGTCAATCTGGATATGAACAATTTTGGAAAAGAGGATGTGGAAACATTTAGTACGCGCAGAGTGCATATGAAGCAGGGAGAACAGGGAGATGTTGGCATGAGGGAGAGAGCAGTGGAAATCCTTCTAGAGCAGTCGGAGGGAAACTTCCTCTCTGCATCATTGGCGATCGGCGGTTTGGGATACGGGGGCCCAGTGCCTGATTTTCACCTTTTGCTAAGGTAACCCCGGGTTCAATTAGGACTCGAGAGGGTATACAGAACCATGTTACGCATTCTCCTCTCGCACGAAACATCAGGAGATGTTCTGAACACTATCTGGAGTGTAGCAGTCGCCATGCGCCCGGCCACACTTAGCGAATTAGGTCATATCCTGGCATGTATTAGAGGGGAAGGCAGGGGCAGAAAAACCGCCTTATTCAAGTGTCGCAATCAGCGAAATTCTGCTGAGATCAGAGGAGGAAATCACAATTGATATCCAGTCCTCCAAGGGATTTCTCCGGGTCACCGACACAACTGTATCCATCGTTCATCACACTGCAACAGAATACCTTTTCCGCGAATATAGCAAGGGTAGTCTGCTAGTACTTCCTCAGGTGGAGGCTGATCTCGCAATTGCCTAGGAGTGCTTCCGGTACCTTCACCAAGTCTATGGAGATCCGAAGGAGTTCTCGAATGGGGAAGTCCGGTGGCCTAGCCATGAGGAGACAGATGAGTCGAAAGAGGAGTCGGAAGAGACTCCATGGGAAGCGACACGGGAGTGCTCATGGTGGGCAGTATGGAAGTGGAAATTTCTTGAATATGCCGCAGAATCTTGGTTCCTTCGTGCCCGCCGGAGCATCGGGATCTCAATGGATACTTCCTATGACAATTCTACTCAGAACTGGTTACAACACCAGTTCTTCAACACTAGCGACGTCATAAGAAAACCCTGGATTGAGCACTGCGGGTCGAGAATGGAGATTTTTGTGGGGGAACAGGCACCACTGCACATAGCAGTCTGTCGGGGGCCCAACCCCGTAGTAGAAAAGGCGCTCTCAGTTCCCACGAAAGAAATAAACAGCGAAGTATCGCCACTACACCTAGCTGTCAAGTTCACTTCCGGTACCTGGAAGGTGCTAATTTCTGGGAACAGCCCACGCCTCATCACAAAGCAAGATCGAAATGGTAACACACCTCTACACGAAGTCGTCTTTTCGGGCCATTTGCCCATGGTGGTGAGCCTGGTAGGAAAATTCGCAACACCAGAGTACAAGGCATACAGCAACCAAATCAACAAGCAAAACTCATGTGGAAACACCCCGCTACACCTGGCCATACAGTTATCAAGAACTGTGCGCACGTGCCAGCATCAGAATTGAGGCTAATTTTCCGGAGAGAAGACAATTGGGATACCTTCACACAGGCGGGCAATAATATAAGCACAAATACCAATAATAATCCTAGTGTGCAAGTAGCTTCATCTATTCCTGGTATGTCTCCTTTCCTTGCGAACCTTAGCTTTAAACTTACGGCTGGGAATTTGTGTAGCAACCTTTAACAAGCTGATATGGGATGCCCGCTGGTGGGTGTCGTCGCCAGAAATTGTCCTGGACCACCTCCGTGACGAGTATAACTTGCCACAAGCCCACACTGGAAATTCCACTAAGTTTTGTTTTTCCTTTTGAATCCCTTCCCCTTTGAAGCTCCTTGAGTCTGCAAATGCTATATTCATTTTTTTTTTCCATTTTACATCCTGTTTGCTTTTTCCTTCAATTTTTCAAAATATCCGTTCTTACCAACATGCATGCTACTCTTTCTCACAATTTCATCATACCCTACCTTGGGAGGTCCACATTTTTTTCTCCCCCCCTTTACCGCACAATACATGTCACGAGGTTCTTTTGGTCTTAGGATAGTTCGCGATATGGTAGTCAATAAATTACGGTGGTTTGCTGTCACGGTTGGGAAGTTTTGATATATCATAGTCAGGAAGGGGTCGAGGTGGGCACGGCACGGCACGGTATCATACAAATATCTAGATTGGTAATTAGGAAAAATTCATGGAAAGGGCGAGGATCGCGACGATAAAGAGTGAATGAAGCAAACAGATTATTCCATCACATTCTGTTAACTTCGTGATTCCGCTCTACCGGAAAATGAATTTCTCGGAGCTGGATACCGTGGAAACTGAAGTAATAATTGGGCATCACGCTAAGACGTTGGAGCTGCCTCTCCCAGTAAAGTCTGTTGTCTAAAGTGAGGGGTGAAAGAGAATCTTCTCGGTGTGATTTCCCCCCCCAATGCAAAGGGGAAATTCTGGACGTCCTGGAGCCATGCCCAATTTATTCCAGTTTTTACGGTTACAGACTGCAGTGGAGACGTGGCGGCAGAGGCATAAATTGGCGCCAGGATGTCCCAGCATACTCGAGTAAGGTACAGTACACCTAGGCGGCGGGGAGCAATGGCGCCAGCTCATCCGAATACTTTCTGAATCGCCAAGCAGCCCGGCCTTGATTAAAAAACCAGAGCGGCTCAGATACCGCATATTCTGGGGAGGAGCCGGAATACTTGCACAGTGCTCGGTATCATAATACGAAGTTATGCAACGGTTATTTAAGGTTAGCTAACCTAATATATGATACCGCCGTCTGTTCCGGTTAATAGGTTCCTACCCTCGCACGGTATGATAATATTATTATGATAGCAAGAGCAAAGAAAGGGATGGTGAATAATTGCCACCCTCCAGAGGGAATTGGACTGCTAAAGGAGATGAAACTCTGGGCTTGGGCGCGATTATGGGAATGATTATTGCTTCATGAAGCAATTTCTCCTCCGCCAACGCCTTCTCCCCCCAGTTAACATATTATTGTGTCTCCCACAATTCCCATCCACCGCAATGTTTTTTGATTTTTTTTTGATAGCTATCTCTTTAATGTCATATTCCCTGGCTGAAATATTAGTAAAGAAGTAGAGGTGTCTTCGCTGATGATATCAGGAGATCTGACCTTAGGCTTGATCTGCCAGCTAGGTCTGAGTGAAAAGTCTTGGCAGATGTTGGATTAAGCCTCACACAACGCCGATCCCAATAGTAGATTCGCGAGGCGCGGACTCCCGGTGTGGTGCCGGGGCGAAGTCGCGGAATCCATTATGATACAGTTTGTACTGGGGGCACGACGAGACTGGGCTGGTGACGAAGAGGGGTATGATACTTGATAGGGGGAGGCAGATTCGTCAAGGTTAGGGTTTACAAAAGATTGCTCGTATCATAATATGATAATAATAATAATATCATAATTAATCCCTGTTCGCCACCCTTACGATGTGCAGTTGCACCAAACATCCTCAAAGAGATCAGCTCCCTTTCCTGTGGTAGCGTCTAAACCATGTCGTCTTATTTCCCAGACTATTAACCTACTCCGTACTAGCAAAATTCAAGTTATGATATAGCTAAATACCGTAATAACTCTTATAATTCACTGTCTCTTGCTCGTCTCCAATCGCAAGAGTTTTTACGGTATTCTCTAGCTAAAGTAACATGACCACGTATCAAACATAAGACAAATGTGTTGGAGTTATGGGAGTTTTAGGAACGCCGGAGAAGACTCAGGATTATTCTGGAGCTATCGTCATTTAGGGGGGTTCCCGGAATATGTTTTCCCTTCAACCCGGGAGTTTTCGGGGGGGGTATGTGCGGGGAGCAAAGATCTGTACCATGGTCTACAGGGAGATCAGGATGCGCCTGTCGTGTTTCACCCTTACTCCCGCCCTTCCGTGAGCTCAGAATACCGGAGATAAAGAAATTTATAACCATACTTTCCCTACATCCCTTCTAGGTGCAAGGTTGATCTGCTCACTCTATCCATGCGCTATTTACTTGATAGTAGCGCTATGATAGGGCAACGCAGTTAGAATGGGTGTGAGGAATGCATGGCATAGGGGCCCAGCATCAGGAAAAGTACCAGTATCTGTCACCCCTCCCATGCTGAAACCAATTCCTGTAGAATGTCAGTTGTGATACCATCCCCCATACTTCCTTCAAAGGGGTTCCGTCTTACTATAGGTATTGCCGACTTAACAGTGGGAGCAAAAAGGCATCATAAAGCTCTTCTTTTTTTTTTACATTCCCATTCTGCGAGATACGCCCACCCCCTTAACCGCCCACCCTGCGCTAGAGTCTAGACCTAGTCTAACCATCTGGAGACCCTATTCTCATCCCTAAGCCCCTAGAAATGAATCTACTAATTTTCAAGTCTTAATGTTCCTCATTCTATTAGGTTACACCTCGGCGCTCAACAACAAAACGAAAACGCTAGTTAGACCATCACTTCTATCATATAATAACTAACGCTTGGGTTCAAGTCTATTCCTCTACCAGCCTAGGCCATAACCACACATCACAAGTCCGAACTAAGCAGGTGCAATACCCCGCTCAAAGAAGGGCACTCACAGCCCCTCACAATCTCAATCTCCCTCCGCCCCGGCAATCAAGACCGGCTAGGATGCAATCTAAAACGTCCCGCTCTTTCTCAGCTAATCCTTTAAAATTTTGCCCTTTTCGTACCATTTCTTCTACTGCGTACTGGAGACCGTCGAAATCTTTGGCTTTCTTGCCTGTCGATCCAGGAAATACCTTTGCTGAGGGCGAGGTCCGTTAGCGTTGCTACCGGCACATCGTCGTCTAGGCAATATCCGTTTAGTTGGTGGAGGCATCCGCCGCCTATCTGCATAAAGTCCACGCAAACGTTGAAGCCAAAAGAGGTGGTTTACTCCCAACCGCACGGGTATTCAGTAAACCGGGGATCCATTCGGGCAGCCCTCTCAAAAGCATCTAGTGACTCCTCCGTGATCCCAACATCGACATCACTCGTTTGGATAGTTGCACCGTGCAGGAGCAAGGCCGCCCCGCCAACCACAGCGAATTTCCCAACATAGGCTCTACCAATTAAACCCCACACTGCCCTTGATGCCTCAATAACCCCCAAATCTCCGTTGCGTAGGCCCTGTGCGTTACAGTCCGTTTCCCCCTGAGATCCACCCGTGATGATTCCGCTAGCACCAGACATGATAGGGAAATGTTTTGGTTGAGATGCGGTGGTGGGTGGAAGGAGGTGTGAAGCGGGGGGGTAGGTTTGCTGTTTGGTAAGGGGGCGCTTTGATGGCGTGGCTGTGGGGATAAAAGGCGGTGTGAAGCGAGATGGTTTGTTTGTTATCTTGTGGGGGACAATAATTGTTTTGCGTACGTTAAGGAGGGGGAGGGGAGGTAGAGGGGAGGTAGCGGGCTCTGGTATATGACAAACTCACAAGCGTATCCATGGAACGAGAGTACGCAACTGCGCACAGCGAAAACTGACCCCCTCAGAGCTTCAGACAAAAGAAAAGAAAAAAGAACCTGATATTATCAGCAAAGGCAACTCTAACGTGCTAGCGTGAGGTCTATTTGAGTTCTTACGGTAACTCATTCATGTATTGCTGTGTGCGATCATGATTGATCACTCGATGTAATGTGCTTTCGCGGGATTAACCTCACATGCTCGTGCATTCTCTGAAGGGACGAAAGAGAGAAAGAAAGAGGGGGATGAATGGAAAGATAGATGAAATAAAAGGAGGAAATCATCAATCAAGTAAGAAATTAGCAATCGCAATTGCAAAAAACATCCCTGCGAGGGTTCCCCAGGAAGGCTTCAATGGAGAAGCGTCATTGCCGTAATCCACCGTCGCGCACGCATGACAAGTCTTCTTGCACTCCTTCTTGGCAGGATTAAAGCTATGATACCCATGTTAGCGCTTTCCATAAAGGATTTGTGTCCTTACATCCGAACATAAATGCATAAGACTTGAGCAGATGTAATGCGGGGAGTAACCCGAAGCGAAAGAACTGCTGTGCAGACACCTCCGTGAGTTCCATTCTGAGCATCCCGGGCATGTGTCTCAAGCGGCAAGGCAAGAGCCTCCGTCCCCTAGAAGAGGCTACTAGTTAACGGCCGACTTATTTAATAAAATGTAACTTCCTTCTTTGTGATGGAAAGTGGATTCCCATTCCCCACTTCCCTTTGCCATTCTCGCTCCATTTCCGCATTTTGTCAAACTATTTTTTCAGGGGTCTAATGCAGTACATATTTTATACGAAGCGCGGCTGATAGATAAAACAGTCACTTGGATCCGATAAGGCACAATACAGCTGTGAGGGAGGTCCCGCAAACGATATCGTGCCGACTGAATAGACCACTAATCAGCCAAGGAGGACGTCCGTCGATTTGGCTCTTGGTGATGCACACCCCGGTGCAGAGTTGGAGGCTTCGAGACGGCGGTTGGTTGATCATGATGGGCTGTCGTGGCCGAGTATGATGTCCGTTTAGGTGGGCTTGCAGAGGGTTCAGTGTGTTGGCTAATGGGGAGCTGCAGGTTCAAGCACGAGGGACAGGTTGAAAGCTACTCCAGCTGAGGCGGAAGGTAGGCTAGGCTTGAGAAGTTGTCCGGAGCCTGAGCTTCCTAATTAATTGAGGCTCAAGATCTATTCCTGATGTCTGGATGGGGTGTATAGAATTGTTAGATAGTGGCCTATAGGGCATAGGGTTATGCAGTTGCGCGGATGGATGGATATGTAGATTTGCGGTGATGTAGCTAGGAGAGAGACGGGTATAGGGCCTGTGGCTTTGTGGTTTCTGATATGATAGTTTATGATATATGACATATATGAATAGCACCTAGCCGGGGCTTTGTTGTTTTCAGCCTATGACTACTGGCATAGGGTATTGGCCTTATGGTTTCTTTGATATTCTATGCCACTAGGCATACGGGAGTTTGCTCATTATTGAGGCAAAGGGTTTATGGATCACAAAGGATCATCGGATAGCTGAATGGTTCAAGATTGCTGCAGATTAGGTTTTGTTGCCTGAATGTGTTTCCTTAGTATTGGTTTAGTTTTGGGAGTGTTTGGTGGTTCTTAGTTAGATATAGAGATATATCTCCTAGCTTCTCCTTGGCTAGAGAAGGGCACGAGAGTCAGAGAGAGCATCGTTCCTCCATCTTCCGCATTTTACTCCCAGAGCCTATTGCGATTGCACTTTTGTTCGTTTGTTCCCTTGTGCTTTCTTTAGGCTCGAACAAAAATTATAATGATATCATACTAGGGTGTATGAGAGAAGACCCCAACACCAAGGATCCCATAGAGACGCCCTCCCGGTACCCAAAAGCTAGCCTATACATACTTCACAAAGGGCTACGAAGAGAATATTAAGCTAATTGTCAACAACGCTGTTTTCCAAAAAGACCATGACGAGATGGGTGCTTCGCCATTCCTCCAAACGAACCCGCAGTAGTAATAGTGAAAGAAACCGAAATCTACTCTGTATATGAACACCACTTAGTCCCTTTAACCAGAAAGATTCACATCGACTACATTCCCCAGGGCAAGGTTCTAGGCCTCTCCAAGTTCGCTCGTATAGCGGAAATGCTTGCCGGACGCTGACAGCTGCAAGAGCGACCGGCGAAGCAGGTCGCTATGGCGATCGAGGAGATTTTGGAACTCGAGGATCAGGGTGTAGAGGCAGTAAATGGTGATGGACTCGGTCCTGCTGACGAATTCTGTGTGTTCGCATAGATAGCGTATTCTATATTGTTAGTTGGGATGGGATAAGGGGGGGGGGTTCTCTTCATGGAAGAGCAAGAATTCGATATCTGAAAGACGGACTCCAAGGGTTTCCGACCGTGTAGCCGAATAGCGGTGAGGGAAAAGTGCAAGGCTTTAAGCTCGGGTGACAGCCGGACTACCACCCTGCCTAGGTCATGGCTTCAGGTCGCTGGCTAGTCTGATTCGGGAGTGACAGCTATACCCCGGGTCAGAAGTTGAGAAGTTTGCTTTAGAGATCATAGCTCCCTCACCGCTGCACCTCCCTCATATCCCCCTGTCACAACACACAAGCCGAAGGATTCCATCCTTAGAAGCCGGGAGAAATTGTTTCTGTTTTGAGGAGAACGATTCTTCCTTTCCTTTCCCCCGCTGGATAATACTACATGGCGGATCTAGATCCTCCGGATCGATTTCCTACAAAGGTTTATGCGGGCTCTGATCGTACCAACCTCGTCGGACAATTGGAAACCACCTTCCGCGTCAGTCATACAAATTTGTATTCCATGGTTGCAATAGTTTGCATATTTAGCCAACCATTTCACATAGAAGATGGAAGGGGAGGTGTCGTCGGGATAGACGAAGAAGAATTAAAGCCTGGTGACTTCTTCATCATAACGCGTGGTAGGCTTCTTTTCTTCCTAGTGATGGGCACGATCATGCTCGAGCAGAAAATTTAGCCCATGCTCGAGCATATATCGTGCTCGAGCACACCAAAAATTTATGATCGAGCATGATCGTGCCCATCACTATTTCTTCCCGACTCACTATGGCACAATACTCACTGAAAATAGGTAGTATAACACCGACGAACGAGTCACCTCTGACAGCTCCTCGCCCAGTCACCAAGCAGTCTGCAACTTTAAGAATACAATCATTCTGCGACGAAGTACGCGATAGAGACCGTTCATGTGTCTTAACCGGGATGAAAGCAGCCAGGGCGGACCTTGGAGAATGGCATATGTTCGAAGCAGGCCATATTTTTCCTCTAGCGCTGGAACAATATTGGGATGCGTATCAGTTTACACCAAAGCTCTATGCTCTCCCCCCCAAAGAAACGGACCATCCCATAAATTCGGTCCAAAATGGACTCCTCTTCACACGTAATGCCCACTTGTGGTTTGATCGTTATGCAATATCTATCAACCCAGGCGTATGGCCCACTGTATTTGGCAGGTTTCACGGCTGACATTTGAGCCGGACGGGTTCAAAATTTCTATATTTGCTAGCGAAATCGTCGATTATTTGAACCCTCTTACTCGACCTTGCCAGGAATGGATTGATGATGAGCTGCGACCGATAGATGAACTATTGAGCTGGCATTACCGACAGTGTGTCTTGACTCATTTCAAGGCGCGGAGATAGACTTTTGTTAGATGACATTACCACTTTGAAGTTTGGCGAACGTAGATTTTTCTACTCTTTTTACTCAGCTGCTTTAGGAAAAGCAATTGCCCTGGATCTGCTTCCAATACCCCCCCCCCATTATTTTCGTTCCCCGTCTTTGTGGTTTTTTTCCCGGTTTCAGCCTTAGCAAAAATAGTTCCTTTGGTTTGATTTAGTGTTTTATTCTTTTCTTTTCCTTATTTGTTGTTTTACTCCGCTGCTCAGACCCCCGCGGGCTTCTGTTGACTCGACCCCGCACTCCACTCCTTCCTATCATAAAGGCGGGTTATCTTTTATATCAGCGTGCGATAGGGTGGGCTGGAATGGGTATGATGGGCATTGGCTACATAATAGGCGATGGTGTTGGGGGGCGGGCATCCCGGATATGTTGAATGAACGTGGGGATAAGACCTCGGAATGCAGAATATGTTGCGCACATTTCTGGGGCTGTTGGTGGCTGCTGGGGGTTGTGTGCGGTTTGTAGGCAGTGTGAGGGCTACTAGGGGAGGTAGCATTTATATTATATATTTTACGTTTTTACTTTTGCCACCTCACTTCCTTGATCCCCCTACCTCCACTCCTCACCCTAACCCGGAATGGACCTGTCCTCCCTCCGGGTAGTTCTCGCATGGGCAATCTCCTGAGTTAGACAAATCTAGATTGCAATAGTAGTGACCTCACCCTCTATGAGAAGAAACCTGCCTCTGATTTTCAGCCCCAAACGCATCATACAATTCACAACCATATACACCTCCAAGCTTCCAGAGTATAAATATGCCAAGCCTATACCAAATACCCACCGAATCGCAAAGACCCAACCGATGCTGTCCCACAGCAACAAGGAATG
>Ga0307509_10008667_pt1 | contig 12898 bp, 8 predicted proteins | sample 10_EM_MG_FD_202245 | JGI IMG/M metagenome (GOLD analysis project Ga0307509, IMG submission 202245) | Populus trichocarpa ectomycorrhiza microbial communities from riparian zone in the Pacific Northwest, United States - 10_EM | ecosystem: Host-associated > Plants > Roots > Unclassified | place...
AAGAGGAGAAGGAAGAGGAGAAGGAAGAGGAGAAGGAAGAGGAGAAGGAAGAGGGGAAGGAACAGGAGGAGGAAGAGGGGAAGGAATGGGGGAAGGGAGAGGGGAAGAGAGAGAAGGGAGAGGGGAAGAGAGAGAAGGGAGAGGGAAAGAGAGGGGGGAAGGGAGGGCGCAAAGCGATCCAGGCTGTATTCAGAGTTGGGACATGAAAATCTTGAGGTGGGGAGGGGCAACCCCCCACCATGTTAATTAGCTTACAATCATCATGCTTTTTTCTGAGAAAACCAAGTTTTAAAACTCTTAACTAGATATGGTGCTTGGACATAAGTCATCGTCGGTCCGGTGAAGTACCCGTCAAAACACTCCAAAACCAGCGAACCAGAGCCTCCACGAAACCCACAGCACAACAAGATCCACTATACCAATAATTACCAAATTTTGTCTATAGGTATGATAGCGAGGAGCTTGTTGATTCAGTCCATACAACTTTAGCTGCAATTACTTATGACTTGGCCCTTGTGGAGACAAACAAAAAGTGGGTAGTCGAGTTGTCCATGCCAAACTGTCGAATTTGTATGGGTTCCACAGAAAAAGGTACTTGATAATTACAAAATTGCAATTTTATTCTTCCGACTAATGAGACAGCCTGTCTGAGGTTGAAATTTCAGTTTAGTGAAGCTAAGATATGCCTCTAGTACTCTGGGCTCTTAGATGTTTAATTCAGGTGGATATAATACTGTTTCGTGGTTGCAAAAAATGGCCAATTTTGGTGTGGAAGGGGAAAATGACGATAACATTTGTCACGGAACTGTATAAACCAAGTCAAGCACGACCCACTCAGCCTCTAAACAAAATACACACCCTTGTTATTATTATCCATATAGTATTATTAACTTTGTTGTGCTGTACAGCCCCGCGGCTGATTAATAAAACCAGTGTTTCCAACCACTATGTTATCCGTAGTCTATCTAGTGTAGACAAAGTGAGTAGCTGTCGTCTGTGGCCCAGATTATAGGCTCCCCTAGGTGAGACTGGTGTTCTGGGCCATTCGTGGCCCCAACAGGGTGGCGGGGGTAATGCAGGGAGGACGGGGGGGGACGGAACCGCTATCGGTTGTCCTGTATAGGGCGAGTTACTCAGGGGACTGCTGTGCTAGGCCTAGACCGCCGGGCCTTACACGATAGACCTTTATTAGTATAGTGAGACAAACGAGAAAACGGCTGATTAGTCTGACGGCAGAGGGCATGGCAAGAGGGATTACGCGACCGACTATAGGGGGTATTAGGAGGCAGTTCGCGAAGGTGGGAATGGAATTAAGTGAGCGAACTATTCAGAGTCAGTTAAGGACAAACGCTACAAGTACAGTATCGCACTGTACTCATTTCAGATGGGAGAGAGGGACTAAAGTGATCATAATATAAGTAAGGATAAAAACGATAGCAAACAGAGAGAATGGGGTAAAAAGTGTCGGGGGGATAACTACCGGTAGTGAACGCCGCGCTGCTCAGGTATAGTAGAACATGGCTTACCCAGGAGAGGGGTTGACAAGAGTGGGATAATGAGATTTTCCTAATCCTTCAATCTCTTCCAACACACACTTCCCACTCCTGTCCGCTTCCCTCCTATGATACACGTCCGTATGTCCCAATTCCTCTGCTTGCTCCTATAATCACAAACGAAGGAAACACACCAATAGAACCCTTCTCCGTAAATTGCTCTGGCTCCGGTCGGGGTGGTGGTCTCCCGCGCAACGATTGTGATGCTTCAACTTCCAAGATCGACTGCGATTTATTGCATTGTCTTCTGAGTTGTCTGCCCTGATGAGAAGTAGGAATGATCGGAAGGGAAAGGAGAGAGGAATGATGAATAAAGGAAAGAAAAAAAGAAAAAAAAGAGGTCGGGGGTAAAACGGGATTAATCGATGAGGAATTCCGAATATGTGAAGCGGTGATGGAGGGAGGGAGGGAGGAGTCATGTCCACAATGCTAGAGAATTCCTGATATTTCGGTTGTGGTTTTCGGGAGGGGAGGTATTGGGTTTGCGCAAGTCCTTGATGTCTGGTACGGTATTGTACAGTGCTAGTGCTGCATAGCACTCTTTTTCTCCAATTGTCATAAATTTAGATGCGGTAGAAGTTCGCCGCTCAGTCTTTGGAAAGTTCGTATGATAGTGGGGTATTCAGCGTAGCGGAGCGGAGTACCGCGGTAGTTAGGGGCTTTCCACTAGTCTGCTCTAAAGGCAATCTGCGTTCTGCCGACTCATGATTGTTGCTGTTAGCGGTATTCTGCATACATACACTACATGATCGGGTTTCATACACTCTTTCAGCAAATGATGGGTTGTACAACACGGTGCCAATTGGGCAAAGCACACAGGGCCAATCCGGAAGAAGAAAGTCACGTCTCGGAGGTCATGGAAAAAGGTATCTCCGGTTGCCGGGCCATTGCGGGGCCATAGCTCCTGGATACTAGGTCCGTGGACACCTATTTGAATACCCTGCTGCCACCCTCCTAGGCTCCTACAGCCTCATCCTTCATACAGATCGCGTTCTTTATTGACTGCTCGCGTTTTTCATTCCCCCACCCGCCTCCCCGGACGAACCCCCAGGCGCCCTCATTGCCACATGGGGACACATCGGTGGTAACCATCTCCCCAGGCAAGGGCAGCGACCACCGCACCAATGCCTCCGGCAGTGGAATCCCAGGATTGACAGATCCCGCTATATCTGAGGCGATATTCTCTCCTTGCAATGTTCTTGTTTCATTCCCTTGTTTTCCCTTTACGCTGGATCTAGTTTTTCCTATTATAGTTTCCTAGGCATTGGAAAATTGGCGAGCGATGATCTCGCATTCAGCATACTGGCAACACAAGCGACATTTGGGGGCGCAGAGAGCATGTCAAGTCCCACAATGTCCCGAAAGCTTAGTTAGTACATTAACCATTCTGCTGTTGCCCACCACTCGAGTTGACCCAAAAAATTACACTAGGCGCAACCCTCACACCAACCAACTAACACTGCAATCATTTCCACTCGTTCACCAGTTTATTCATTCATCCAGTTTCAACGGGTGAAAAAAATGAAAGAAAAAACCACATCTTCCCTTCCATCCCCCACTATTGAGATAAAACAAAAAATATGAAGCAGACCCTGCCGGGGGGAGGGAGGGAGAGGCACCTCCGAGCTTCCTTAAGCTTGATTCTGAATTTCCTACCATAAAACTCGAACAATTGGACGGTGTGCCATGAACATACGCTATCGTAGTCCAGAATTCACTTCTCTGGAAATGGGGGTGTAAGAAACACTGCAACAACACAACCCTTCCCCCCCTCCCTCCCGGGATAGAATATTATAATATGATATATCTTTTTTCCCTCCCTTCCTGGCTTTACGGGGAGAGAGAGGGGGAAAAAGCCGGATGCCATAGCGCGCCGTCTAATTATTCAAGTTTCTAGGTATTCATTCCAGTTCTTATACACAATGTAGTTACTAGTACGGCAGGCTGAACCTTAGAGGTTCTCCTAAACTTATCTGTAACTGTGCCAATATCTTGAGCTACTACTAGTAGGGAATATTATACATGGGGGGTTTTTTTTGCCCATCTATTTGGAGGGTAGCTGTTGCGATTAACTTCTCTTATATGATACGAGTAATTTTTTTCAGCGGTGTGATGCCGCAATTATTATAGCATCCAATCGCGTACCGTATCCCTCTGAACAGCAATTCTACTAGTTTAACCTATAGTAAATACCGTACTGTACTGGCACATGTAAGTATGATAATATTATCATAATATCATATCAAGAGAATCCAAGAGACTGTGTATGATCCCGCCTCAACCTTAGTAGCTACTTATCCTAGCAAGGAAGCGCCACCCCCGTGATTAAACCCGCTCCGCAAATCTACACAATCTGGACAGCATAATTGTCGTTGTTCTCCACGGGCGAGTCGAGCAAATTTTGGTTTCTCATAAGGGTCAATTCTAACGTGCGAGCGGCATAACAATACATACAGAAGGAAACAGCCCGAATAGGAATCTCGGCGCTATCAGGAGCCGAACTAGAACTGGGGGTGTAGTTCCATTAAATCTTTTATCGTATCTGGCTTGGAATTAAAATATCCGGGGGGAACACCTATGATGGAAGTGTATAACTAAGACTACCTAGTCATATCACCGGCTTCCCACCGGATGGGTCAAATATCCGCGCAACTGCCTAATCGATTAACCCTCTAGCGGCAGCTAGCAACTATACCTACCGGGATGTCTCCGATATTACAGAAAGCATAGTGGCACATATCCTATCGGGGGGACAGGAGGTGAGCTAAGTGGTCACAAGGTGTCACTCGTGACCCTAAAAACAGAGAATATTAAAACCCGGCCCGACTGAAGCTGTGCAAGGTCTTACCTTCCCACCTGTCTGGATTCAAGCTTATCTGAACATGTCCATGTAACAGAACCCGAGAGGGGGCATATTTGGCACCTGGTACCCAGAGTCGCCCACGTACTGTGGGGATGAAGACCTGGTTTGTGGGGTTTTCTTTAATGGTAGATAGGGCTAGAGACGGCTTTGTTGATGTGACGTTCGTTTCTAATGTTTGTGGGGAGAAATCTTTTCTTGCGCACATGAGGGACTTTTAGATGGAGTAACCCTATTGTGGGATGTCATGTTAGGGCATCTGGTTAGCAGACGAGTGGGACTGTCACCATGTTGAGGGTGACTGGTGTTTGTGTGGGAAAGCCCACTGTGCGAGCCACCACAAACTAGACCAAGTCCTAGCTGCGTCCTCTTTCTTCCCATAGCATAGCAGTCTTGCTACCACCTTCCGTCCGGGTCTCTTCTCACAGCGCTCGCCTCACAACAGCCTCGCAGTGGTGCTTCCACGGCGGCAGTTGTCCCTGCGCACTAACTAGACCTCACTCACTCTTACCTTTTGTTCTTCCTTTCTCCAATCCACCACAACCAGTCAAAAAGTCAAAAAGAAATAAAAAAGTTGGCGATGGCTGGTTTGTTCAATCAATTTGGAAGCCTTGGGATGTCCGGTTCGCTCACTTGTTGTTATTAGCTTCCTCGGATGCTTGGGCCATTTGGGCCTCCCCTATGATGACCATCATTTGTGCCATACTTGTTATTGTCAATGATCGCATGTCACGCTCCACCCAGCAATGTCTCGTCACCTTGGTCCAGCAGCTCTCCATTCTGCAAGAGAGAATGACAAGATTAACGCTTGAGCTTGAGCAAATGAAGATGACTCTTGAGAGCCGCGGGCACCAAGGCCCGCCCCGCCGTGATAGTGAACCCCCCCGTCTACATCAGGGGCGAACCCCAAACAACTCCCCCAACCGCCAACTAAATCACACCCCGACCAACCTCAACTCCCCCCACCGGCATCACAGTCACACCGCCAGCCAGATCAACCCCCCGCCCCGGTCTCAGAGTCACATCCCCATCCTGACGGGCTACCCGAACAACGCATTGGACTACAACAGCAAGATTTGGCACCACATGACGAACAATCAAAGACAGCTGCCTCACAGCCCCCCGTCGAGAAACTTCCGAAAGTCCAGCACAAACCCAGTGCCGCTGAGGGGTCCACCGCTAAGGCGGGAGGGAGGGCGGGGCACCAGGGGGGGATGGGGGGAGGAAGAGGTGCGGGGAAGGCCGGGGGGAATGGAGGGGGGAAGGGAGGGCCCACGCCGGAGTTTAGACAACCGTTTAAGGTTGTCAGTAGGGCGTGAAAGTCTTGAGGTGGGGAGGGGCAACCCCCTACAATGTTGATTAGCTTACAATCATCACACTTTTTTCTGAGAAAATCAAGTTTTAAAACTCTTAACTAGATACAAATCAAGTGAAGCACAACCCGACCCAACCTCTAAACCAAATACATGCTCCTGTTATTATTCCCCATATAGTATCGTTAACCTTGTAGTGTAGTACAGCCCAGTCGGTGATTAATAAAACTAGTGTTTCCAACCATCTTGTATTCACTAACTCGTCTAGGGCAGTCAAAGTGAGTAGCTGTCGTCCGTGGACTAGATGATAGGTTCTCCTGGGTGAGACTAGTGTTCCGAGCCATCCAGGGCCCCAACAGGGGCAACGGGGATAATGCAAAGAAGACAGGAAGGGACGGAATTGCTATCGGTAGTCTTATATAGGGCGATTTACTCGGGGGACTGCTGAGCTAGGCCTAGACCGCCGGGCCTCACACCATAGGCCTTTATTAGTATAGTGAGACAAGCGGGAAAGCGGCTGCTTAGGCGGGCATCAGAGGGCATGGCAGGAGGGATTAGGCGGCGGAATATAGGGGGTATCAGAAGACTGGCTGCGAACGTGGGAATGGAATTAAGTGAGCGAACTATTCAGAGTCAGTTAAGGACAAACACGACAAGTACAGTATCGCACTGTACTCATTTCCGGTGGGAGAGAGGAACTAAAGTGGTCATGATATAAGTAAGAATAAAAACGATAGCAAACAGCGGGAATGGGAGTAAAAAGTGTCAGGGATAACTACCAGTAGTGAACGCCGTACTAGTAAACGGGTACAGTAGTGGAGCGGGCGGAGCAGAACATGGCTTACCCGGGAGAGGGGTTGACAGGAGTGAGATAATGAGATTCTCCTAATCTGTCCATCTCTTCCAATGCACACTTCCCACGCCTCTCCGCTTCCCTCCCACGATACACATCCGTCTGTCTCAATTCCTATGCTTGCTGCCATAATCAGAAGCAAAAGAAACACAACCATAGAACCCCTCCCCTACAAACCGCCCCGGCTCCGGGCGAGTTGGTGGTCGTAGTCGCCCGTACAACCATTGCAATTATTCAACTTCCAAAACCAACCGCGGCTTGTTACGAGCTCTTTCCTGTCATCTGCCCTGACGAGAAGCAGGAGGGATCGGACGGAGAAAGGGTGAGAGGAATGAATAAGGGAGGGAGGAGTGAAAGAAAAGAGGTGGGGAGTCAAAAGGGATTAATCGATGAGGAATTCCGAATATGTGAAGCGATGGAGGGAGGGAGGGAGGGAGGGAAGGAGGGAGGGAGGGAGAAGTCATGTCTACAATTCTAGAGAATTCCTGATATTTTAGTTGTATCATAGTTTTCAGGAGGGGAGGTATTGGGCTTGCACAAGCCCCTGATGTCTGGTAAGGTATTGTACAGTGCTAGTGCTGCATAGTACTCTTTTGCTCTGATTGTCATAAATTTAGATGCGGTAGAAGTTCGCCATTCAGTCTTTGGGAAGTTTGTATGACAGTGCGTTATTCAGCGTAGCGGGGTGGAGTACCGCGGTAGTTAGGGCCTTTCCACTAGTCTGCAATAAAGGCAATCTACCCTCTGCTGACTCATGATTGTTGCTGTTAGCGGTATTCTGCATACATACACTTCACGATCGGATTTCATACTACCCACTATTCAGCAACAAGCGATTATCTCGCATCCAGCATACTAACAACACCAGCTACATTCCGGGAAGTGCGGAGAGCATGCCAAGTCCCACAATATCCCGGAAGCTCAGTTAGTATATTAACGATTCTGCTATTGACAACTTGTGTTCAAGGGGAGGTTCCACCAACCATAACCACAAACAAAACCTCCCTCACAATCATTTCCATTCATTCGTTCATCTGGTTTCAGCCAATGAAAAAGAGAAAGAAAAAAAACACTGGCAGATCCCCTTCCACCCCCTATTGTTGAGATAAATGGAAGAAAAGAGAAAACCCCCCCAAAAAACGGACCTTGCCGGGAGGGAGGGAGGGAGGGAGGGAGAGAAAGAGATGCGGCTCCGAGGTTACTTAAGCTTAATTCTGAATTATTCCTTCCAGTTTTTACACCGGGGTGCAGTAAGCGTGCAGGCACAGCAGGCTGAACCTCAAATGTTCCTCGAAACTTCCTCTTGTAAGATAAGTTAATCGTAACAGCTGCCCTCCAAATAGATGAAAGGAAAAAAAAAATCCCTCGACCCTTGTATAATATTCCCTACTGGTAGTCCAAGTGATCGGTCCAGTACAAGAGGTAATTTTACCACGATACGGTAATTATTATAGCATCCAATCGCGTACCGTATCTCTCTGAGCCGCAATCTACTGGTTTAACCTATAGTAAATATCGTACTGTATCATACTAGTACACCCAAGTATGATATTATCATATCGTATGAAGAGAATCCAAGCGGTGCTGTACAAGTATGTAATCCCACCTCAACCCTAGCAGCTATTTATCCTAGCAAGGTAGCACCACCCCTGCGAACAAACCTGCTCCGTAAAATCTATAGTATTATTCGCATAATCTGGATGACAGCATTACCGTTGCTGTCCACGGGCGAGTTGAGAAAATTTTGTTTTCTTATAAGGGCTAACTTAATTCTAACTTGAAAGCAGCATAACAATACATACGGAAGGAAACAGCCCGAATAAAAATTCTCAACGCTATCAGGAGCTGAACTAGAGCTAGGGGTATAATTCCTTTAAATTTGTTATCGTATCTGGCTCGGAATTAAAATATCCGGGGGAAACACCTACGATGGAAGTGTATAACTAAGGCTGCCTAGTCACATCGCTGGCTTCCCACCGGATGGATCAAATATCCGCGCAACTGCATAATCGATTAATCTTCTACCGGCAGCTAGCTATTATACCTACCCGGATGTCTGCGGGATTACAGAAAGCATAGTGGCGCATATCCTATCTGGGGGACAGGGGGTGAGGCAAGTGGTCACAAGGTGTCACTCGTGACCCTAAAAACAGAGAATATTAAAGCATGGTTCAACTGAGGCTCTGCAAGGTCTTACCTTTCCGTCTGTCAATCAAGCTTATCAAAACATGTCTATTTAACAGAACCCGAGAAGGGGCATATTTGGCACCTGGGACCCAGAGTCGCCCACGTAAAGTTACTGTGGGGATGAAGACCTGGTTTGTGGGTTTTTCTCCAATGGTAGCTAGGGCTAGAGACGGCTTTTTTCATCTGACGTTCGTTTCTAATGTTTGTGGGGAGAATCTTTTTCTTGTGTATGATATATGAGGGACTTTTAGATGGAGTAGCCCTATTGTGGGATGTCATGTTAGGGCATCTAGTTAGCAGACGAGTGGGACTGTCACCATGTTGAGGGTGACTGGTGTTTGTGCGGTGGAGAGCCCACTGTGCGAGTGGCCACCACAAACTATATCTAGTCCTAGCCGCGTTCTACCTCCATCACTCTTACCCTTTGTTCCTTTTTTTCTCTCTAATCCACCACAACGACACCAAAAATCAAAAAGAAATAAAATGGCCATGATTGGTTTGCTCAATCTATTAGGAAGCCTTGGGATGTCCAGTTTGCTGACTTGTTATTTGCTTCTTCAGATTTTTGAGCCGTTTGAGCTTTGCCCATAATGACCATCATTTATGTTATACTTGCTATTACTAATGGCCGCATGTTCCGCTCGACTCAGCAATCTCTTATCAACTTTGTCCAACAGCTCTCCGTCCTTCAAGAAAGAATGACGAGATTGAAGCTCGAGCTTGAGCAAATGAGGATTGCTCTTGAGAGCCGCGTGCACCAAGGCCCAGCGTTCCCAAGCGCCCCGCCCCCCTGTAGGCGCCGCCAGGACTCCAGTCCCAAGCGTCCCGGGCGTCTGTCTCAAGCTGTAGGGCAAGAGCGTCGGTCCTTTGGGAAAGACTGCCGTCTAAGAGGGTGACTGTAGGGTCCTACAGTCCTCAACGGATCGGTAACTCCCGAATCGTAGCTGCGGTCCTCACCAATTACCCGCGGGGCCCGCCCGTCACCTACGGGGCCCGCCCGTCATCCGGAGCCCAGAAAATTGCGTCACCTAAGACACCAGCAGTCCCCGCCAGTCCGTCCCGGGCTGTCGTCCGGACGGACGCCAAGATACCCGTCCGTCCCGGGCGCCCTTTCAGGTACTGCCGTCCGCCCTGTCCGGACCCGAGGACGGACCGCCTGGACCCTTGGGAACGCTGCTAAGGCCTTCACCACCATGATGGCCGCCATGATCGTGAACCCCTCCCGTTGGCATCGGGGCAGTGTTCCCAAGCGTCCAGGTCCAGTCCGTCCGTCTTTGGCCTAGGACGGGACGGACGCCAAGTTTGAGGCCTTTGCCCGGGACGGACGCCAAATTGTAGTCCGTCCTGATCTATGCCCGGGACGGACAGCCGGGCCCTATAGCTGTCTTAGTTTATGTTTCATGTTTAAATCTCATTAGCATTAGCATGAGGTCTGTGTTACCATAAAGAAGCGAAACATTTTGATTCTAATATACTGGTGACGGCAGGTACCTACAGGCGACTGCCGGGCCCTACAGGTGACGCCCGTCCAAACTGATGGCGGCTGGGCCCTGCAGGTGACGCCCGTCAATTCAAAAGACGACCGGACCCTACCGGAAGTTACCATTTCCAGTAAGACTGCAGGGCCCTGCCGTCAACCTACGGTCCTACAGTGAATATCGAGGACGGACGCCTTGCCTGGCCGTCCATACCAACCCTGCCCGGGACGGAGGGGACAATTGGACGCCAGGGCCCTGCAGTCCGCCCGGGACGGTTGGGAACACTGCATCGGGGGCGTGCCCCAAACCAGATGAACCCCCACCGGCATCCAAACCATACCCCCACCAAGCTCAGCCGCCCACCCACTGGCATCACAGTCACACCAGCCAGATCAACCCCCCCACCGGTATCAGAATCACACCCACGTCCAGACGAGCAACCTGAACAAGGCGATGGACGACAACAGCAAGATTCGGCACTCCACGGGGGGAATCAACGACGGCCACCCCCAGCCCCCCGGCGAAAAACTGCCCCAAGGGCGGCACAAAGCCAGTGCCCCTGAGGGTTCCACTGGCACCGGTAAGGCGGGAGGGGAGGGGGGGCACCAGGGGGCGGGATATGGGGAGGAAGGGGGGGAGAAGGCCCGTGAGAAGGGAGAGGGGAAGGGAGGGCGCAAAGTGATCCAGGCCGAGTTCAGACAACTGTTCGGAGTTGGGGTGTGAAAGTCTTGAGGTGGGGAGGAGCAGCCTCCCACAATGTTAATTAGAACCGTTACGCTATTTGTGAGAAAAAGGAAATTTTAAAACTCTTAATAGATACAAATCAAGTGAAGCACAGCCCCACTCAACCTCTAAACCAAATATACTCCCTTGTTATTACTACCCATATTGAATCACCAACTTTGTAGCGCAGTACAGCCCAGCGGGTGATTAATAAAACCAGTGTTTCCAACCATCATGTTATCCGTAGTCTGTCCAGGGTAGTCAAAGTGAGTAGCTGTCGTCCGTGGTCCAGATGATAGGCTCCCCTGGATGAGACTAGTGTTCCGAGCCATCCATATCCCCCACAGGGGCAGCGGTGATAATGCAAAGAAGACGGGAAGGGACAGAACCTCTATCGGTTGTCCTGTGTTGGGCTACTTATTCGGGGGACTGCTGTGCGAGGCCTAGACCGCCGGGCCTCACACGATAGGCCTTATTAGCATAGTGAGACAAACGGGAAAGCGGCTGCTTATGTGGGCCTCAGAGGGTATGGCAGGAGGGATCATGCGGCGGACTATAGGGGGTATTAGAAGACTGTCTGCGAATGCTGGAATGGAATTAAGTGAGCAAACTATTCAGAGTTATGGACAAACACTGCCGGTACAGTACGCACTGTACTCATTTCGGATGGGAGAGAAGAACTAAAGTGAGTATAATAAAAGTGAGTAAGAACAAAAACGATAACAAACAGGGGGAATGGGGGTAAAGGGTGTTGGGGGATAACTACCGGTAGTGAACGCCGTAGTACTCAGGCAAGGTAGTGGAGCGGGCGGAGTAGAACATGGCTTACCCGGGAGAGGGGTTGACAGGAGCTGGATAATGAGATTCTCCTAATCCTTTCATCTTTCCGATTCGGCGAATCTGTTCGTAATTTGTACAATGCAGGTTCCGACAGAGGCGAGATGAATTTTCACGCTTACCCAGCCGAAGAAACACGAACCGAAACAGTAGAGTTAATGGCAGTCAAGAATAATCTCTATCCCCTCGAAAAAGTGTACCTATCACCTCAGCTATCTAGGATTTATCACAGCGTCATGCCTCCTCAGCAGACAAGAGAAGTTCCATAACAGGAAGACCTTTGCGAATATTTGTATGATCATGGTTGGCAGGAATATTCAGACAGACCTGCGCCCACAAGCTGTCTGTATACCTAAGAGCCTCTGAACTGGAGAACAAATATTCAATGTCCTTATACGGCGAAATAAGAAGAGCAAAGTTCTAGTCTGCCTCGAGGCGAAACGTCGTGGCTTCAAACATGTTCTCGAGAAAGTCCAAGATATGTATCGCAATGGTGTTTAGTTCGTCATGAGTTGGTTGGAAATCGTGTGCGGGCTCATGGGCAAATAAACGGTTGGTTCGGAAAAAAGACTCAGAGCCTGTTTGGTTACAACGGTTCCGTTTCGTTCTCCCATACAAAAGGTCCCTTTCCTTCCGTTTCAAAACGGAAAGAACACTCTTTTACAGTGGAAACGGTCGCCGAACGGAACGGAACCGTCGTAACCAAACAGGCTCTCAGTATTCTATTTAATAATTATTAAGAGATTACGGACCAGGCGAAATTACACAAGTCATCAACCGACTTGGGAAATTATGAGCAAGATGGATAGCAAATCAAGGCTTTTCGATGGGTAACGTAAATTACGGTGATCCCGCTCAGTACGGGGATTCCGCTCACCCATGGCAACCAGTGAAAAATGTAACCTCAATTGGATTATCTGTATTAATAATAGAGATACAATGGTGAAAATCCAGCTACAGGTACTTCAATATATGGAGAATCAGAATATGTATTTTTAATTTCATGTAAATAAATTGTTGCTCTGCTATAGTGGCTTTAAGATCACTTATGCCAGAGAGAACTTGCACTCTTTCCCAAGGATATAAAATTCAAA
>Ga0307509_10008669_pt1 | contig 12898 bp, 18 predicted proteins | sample 10_EM_MG_FD_202245 | JGI IMG/M metagenome (GOLD analysis project Ga0307509, IMG submission 202245) | Populus trichocarpa ectomycorrhiza microbial communities from riparian zone in the Pacific Northwest, United States - 10_EM | ecosystem: Host-associated > Plants > Roots > Unclassified | place...
TCATCTTACATAAGCCTCTCAGAGTCGTCTCTAGCAACACTAGAGACTTCTACTTGTTCAGATACTCGCCACCAGTTCACCTCTTAGTACAAGTCGTACTATCAAGGCCCGTTGAAGCCTTAACAGCTGGGGACTTGCACTGGCTCTGGCTTCGTTATCAAGTTTGCATCACCATTTCTTACTTTTGAGATTTCGGTTTGTTCTTTTGCTTGGTGGCTGTGGGTATTCTGTTTGACTTTGGTGGCTTCAGATAGTTTGGGCAATGCAGCGGTGATTAACAAAGGCAGAGGTGGCATGAGTTTGTGAATTTGGGGTGTGGGTTGCGGCGATGACGATAGTGAAGGCGGCGGTTGCAAGGGCAGTGAGAGGGGTGGTGGCAACAAGGTCAAAACCAGGGACTCAAGGTGCATTGACAGGGGAAATCACATGGTAGATGGGATAGAAGGGAGACCTGGAGGCGAGGGCAGAGGCGAAGGCAGTGATGGATGGCTTGCAACAGGTGGTGGCAGGACTGAACTCGGATAGTCGGGCACAGAGGCAGTGGATGTGATATGCATGGTGGCTGGCATGCACTGGGGACCTTTGGGTCGACTGGAAGTTGGCAGCAAAGGAGACGCAGTTGAAGGTGTGTGGTCAACAAAATCCAAGGCTGGAGATAGCATGGTGAAGGGTCAACAGGTACAACAAGCATGCTGGCAACAGGGTTTCCAGGCGATGCTGGCGTTTCAGGTGCTGGTGGCAAAGGTGTGCAGGCGGGAGACGAGGGTGCTGTAAGGTAGAACGGTGTCTACAAGGTGAGTTCAAGTATATCCCCAGATGAGATGGTGTGTGAGAAAGAGAGGCCGCATTCCCGACTAGCAAGAACACACAGATGAGAAGGATGGGAGAAGCGTAGATGTCAGCGTGTTGACACCAATGTTGACTAGCGTTCTTGTGAAACGTTGATGAAATGAGACGGCAATACGTGAAAGTTGAAGATGTCGGAGATGGCGAAAGGGATGGCGAAGGCAGATGACAAGTTTGAGGGAGAGCGAGAGGGATGGCGGTGCGATGGTGACGGTGATGGTTGGCGACGAAGGAGACGATGTTGACAGAAGCGAAGATAACAAGATGAGAGGAAAAGAGTTCAGAAAGACAGTTGCAGCACAGCAGGCTCGCAATCATCACACAGACAAGCACACAGAAAATAAGAAGAGAGGAGATGGGGCCGCTATTGCCTGACCTTTTGACGGGCCAGACACAGGGGTATTTATACGCATGGACAAGGACAGTATGACACAAGATATTCTATGCATGAAAGATAAGTAAGAAGAAAAATGAAATAAAGACGAACACTATGAGATACTGCTGGCGACAGACCACGCGGCGTCGTAGACTAGTTGAACCAGTGTCCAGAGAAAAGAGAAAATATTTGAATGGTTGCAAGGTGCACAATGTCGGGTACGAACGCAAGAGCAAGAGGAATGGTTGCAGAGAAGGTCTAAATCTAAAGAGGAAACCAGGCATGGCAAGCGGGCGAATCTAAGATGGAGCAGAAGTGGAGAGCGTACGAAAACGAAGCCAACAATCCTATTTACATTCAACATCCCTTCCTATTTCAAGGAGACCAGGGCAGTCGGCAAGGGCAGCGCAAAGCGCGTACAGTGTGTGGCAGTGATGACTCCGGGTCTTGACATCGGCCGATCTGATATGAGCAATCTGATAATTCTTTGGTGCAATGAGGGAAACAACTTGACTATTTGAGGGAAGGTTGCAATCTCTTGACAACGAATGGTAGAAATGAAAAAGATAAGAGGGAAAAATGACGTGAGAGGAGGAGGTGGGCACATGGAGGCGATGTGGTTGACTTTGAGTTTGAATGCATCGGGGCGGGCCGATCCGAGAGGCTAGATCACGTGTTCATCAGCACATACAGGGAACAGACTCACAGGATCGATAAGGTGGGCTACGGCTCAGAAATATGGCTGCACAGCGTGGTTTCACTTGTTTCTGAGCCTAGTGCATGTACCGGCCTTACAGTGCTGATGGAGCTTGATGAATAATGTGGATCTGACTGAATATTCGTGTCACGGCATAGTTTGACAGGGGATCTCCAACAGTTCGCTACTGGAGTCTTTCGCCAGGAAGGGTACCGCTCACGAGGGCATATGACATACGATGGACGGTGCCCAGCACCGAAATGCTCCGTTGAAATACCTCGTTTTTTCTGCACCCGTTATGTGAAGATACGCTGTCGTTGACATCAAAAACAAGACGTTTTGAACTGCGATTACCTTCTAGATTGCGGTAACATCAGCGACACAGGGACATTTCTGTCGTTAATTCCTTATTTCGCGCGAACGCACTGGTTCCCGCACCCGCGGGCGAGCTGATATGGTGCTTTTCCGTCGTACCCTGCGAGTATCTAGCCCTCCTTTCTAGACTCCTTGCACTGAGAGCACTTGAGACTTGGGACAAGCGTTTCACCTCCCATCATGGCATGAATATTGACCAATCGTCTGTATATCCTTCTATTTCATATCATTAACATGTATTTACACGGTGTCATGTTGCTGAATGATATCTACCATAGAATGATCCGGACATGCCAGTGTCGCATACCATAAGACCCCAACAAAGGGTGGGAGTTAAGCACCCACAGGGCGCGCACGGGCGGTTTCATTCATTGCCCAAACAGGGCCTACGGGTCCGTATCTCTATCATGTGTGCATCAGCTGAATGCATTCCGTACATCCGTGTAAACACAATTACACTGCATGACCACGGCCTCTTGCGGGCCTGGGGTCACTCACTCATAGTCATTAGGGTACAGCGAGTGTATTGGACGGGGAACGAGATCGGTGGAGAGATGATTCATTGACTGCTATCCACGGTTGTTCATACGAGCCAGAGGAGTAAATAAGAAACAAATGATAGATGAACTCAGTCGGCGTCTAAGGTAAAGGAGAACTAGAAGTCTCTCCTCTTCGTCATGTTTGCCGATAACCAGGAACTGAGGTGATATCCGCCATCCCTAGCTTACAAATGCAAGTGCAAGAAGTAACTCGTCTAGGTCAGACCCTGACAAAGCATCTGTGTTGAATGGCTACGGTGTTCGGTCACCTTCGCACTGGAAGTGGTATAGGACGCGAGCGTTGGGTCCACTCTTGGCACCAAGCAGAATTGTCTTCGGGATGTCATCCAAAGTATTTAACGGATGTGTCCTCGGTGGCTGATAAAACTATGCCACACATCGAGAATTGAACGTCGGCAAGCACGGAGAAGACGGGGGGCTGCCCATTAATGCACTAGCTCGTGTTTAGAACGCCAAGAGAGGAAGTCGACAATGGTAGAGAAATATTGAGGTGAGGGTGACGATGATTCCATCAGCCGCTCGGTGTGTCAGATGGAGGCGCATCGCTGAGGAGAGATCTGGAGAAGGGCCATCCATGGAGGCGAGCACTGGAAATTCTCGCAGAAGCGAACGGCAATATGAGCAGCGGAATCGGCTGGCACGCAAGAAAAATGGAGGTAAGTCGGGTTGCCTTGAACCTTATGGGCGAGTCTGCTGACACATCCGATTGCACATTGCTCGGACGGGAAGATGGCTTTTTAGCTTTATGGCGCAGTCTCGTTTGCCTATCAGGGATAGGCAATGGGCCAGCGGCCAATGGGATTGTTGCCACCAATGTGGTCAGATCCGAGTCAAAACATACACAGAAACAAAGTTATTGTGGCGCTACTTGCAATGTTAACTTGAAAAAAATAATTACGGGATGTAATAACGTATATAGTGGATTAATTTGAGGTTATTTTGTGGTTACGGCGTACATGACCCAATATGGGTGCCAAGGCGAAGACCAAGAGACCAAGACAATACAGTACAGTCGAACCCCTCTTAACCCATACCCCTGATAACCCATAACCTCTCAAATCCCATACATTTTTTTAGTCACCAACTTGAGGTTTAGGCTTTAGTGACACCCTCAAACCCCATACCCTCTGATAACCCATAGCTCAAAGTTGTAACGGAGGGGTATGGGTTAAGAGGGGTTCGACTGTACAAGAGTGCGCACCACCACCACAGTATGGGAGCCATCGGCCCGTATTTATCTCCCACGCGTCATAAAGTGCATCAATAAAAGGAGACATTGTCTTTCCTCCGCAGTTGCCTCGTCAGGGGTTCTTTCCCTTAAATATAGTCCTCCCTTCGCCACAGCTTTGCCAATCCCACGTTTCCCACTAGCTAGTGTAGACCCCTGAAGAGTCCCCGATGACGGACCAGATACAAGGCGCCCAACCCAGCAACTTGAAAGGTAGTCCTCAGATCACATCAAGTTCCCGACTGCGAAGGCAGGCCTGCCGGCTCAGCCATCGTCGGACTCAGTTGAATCATAAAAACGATGAACTACTGAAATTTGTAATTACGGGTGAGGACGAGGCTGTTCGGGTTCATAATGTCCACCTCGACTTCGCCTGGGAGTGGAATCATAAGTCAGAAGAAGAGGCGCGGCCAAATGACGGAAGGTAGAAAGAAAAATTTCGTAAATAGACCCGTGGCATTTTGTCCTGAACCACACGGTAAGAGGGATTTTAGGTCCTGGGTGAGGGCGAAGGACGATTTCGCAAGGCGGCGTTCCTGGAGCCGGGCCGGAAAATGCAGTCACGGTGCTGGTAATTTATTGACGATGCGTCAGGCTGACCGCAACGTCGAACATAACTAGCATAACTGCCAAGTCGCAAATAGTGGTATTCAAGAGAACACTGGTCAAGTGCTTCAACACCAACGAGAGGAACGAACAGAATAACAAGGCTCCGAAAAAAAGCACACTCTAATACCAATAATGTTGTGAACAGATATTATAAAATCGCAATGAGGCTGCATTAATCGCACACGAGAACGCACACACCCATTTTTCCCCAACAGGAGAGAGCTAACTTCATCTCGCACCAGACCTCGAGGTTGCGGCCCTTGGCGCTCTCGCGGGCTCGATCGCAAGCTCGTACAGTAGTCGCTCTCGTCACGCAACGAGATCTTGCGGCCGTCGTCGTCGCGGAACTTGAGCATGATCGATTGCGGGGTCGTCTCAAACTTGGCCGCCACGCGCTGCCTAAACTCGGCGAAGGACAAAGTGAGGTCGAGCGCCATCCCGCGCGTGTCCCCATTGCAGTGGGTCTTCTCCCGGATCTTCGTGTGTTCGCATATCATGTCGTCCCACTCGCCCGAGTCGTAACCTTCCTCCGAGTCATCGTATAGGCTCTGTGCGACAGTGCGCTGCATGCCGCGTCGCCTGAGCGTGCCAGAACGGGTTGAGCCTCCGTATGCACAGGAGGGCGAGGGCCTCCGGCATTATTCCGTGCGCACTTTGCTACGCGGTCGTTGTTAAGCGGTGGAACCTTGGGTAGCGGGGATGGTTGGATATAAGAATCCACGATATTGTCAAAGAACTCTGTCGTCCCGGGAGATGTTTCTGTGGAAACGATTCAGGGAAGTAGGAGTGTATGGGATGACACGTGTAGAGCATTTGCTCACTATGTTTGGGGGTGCGTACAGTGAATGCCCGTGTTGGCAGGCCTGCCTGACCTGGACGACTGATGACAATTGTTGTGTTGCTGCGAGTGACGACTGTCACGGCGGTGGCAGCTGGTGGGCCATTGCCTTTGGGAGATCTTGGTCGGGAGCTATCTGCACCCGAGGGAGCACCCATGATACGTTCTTGGGCGTTATGATTAGTGGGAACATAGTCTTACGAGTACAACTGTTGTACATCCAAGTCGGGTCCCACTAGAAACAGAAAAAAAGGATGAGAGCCGCAACGCGCGACGACAGCAACGGTGCCAGCACCAGCACCAGCACCAGCAGCAATGTGTCCTGCGCCGCCGACACCCACCGCAGTTACGACCGCGTTCGCGACAAGACCGTCTTCACGACCTCCGACGTCGACCCCATCCCTCCCCTCGATGGCGTGTAAGCCGCCTGCCCTGTCCCCGACATTGCCCCACCACCCCTGCCATTCTTCACGCCGACTCAAAATGCGCCGACGTGGCACAACGTCGTCCTTCTCCTCGACTCCGACCGCACACAATCCATCACCTCCGACTTCACTCGCTCTCCGTTGGCCCGGCGTTTCGACAACAACGATGCCGATGACAACGCCAACAGCAACAGCAAAAGCAATCCCAGCAACAATCCCAGCACCGTCAACAACGTCCGCACCACCGACGCCGACACCGACGCCAACAGCAGCGGCAGCGACAGCATCATCAACGATGCCCATATCATCAACGCCGACACCACCACCAACAGCGGCGGCAACAACAGCAACTTCACCAAAGCCGCCAGCTTCGTCATCACCACCTGCACCTTCGACCCCAACGACGCTGATAGCAGCGGCAACAGCAACAGCAAGCGCCCCGACACCCTCGACAACAGCAGCGCCGACACCGCTTCGCCCTTTCGCAATTCCCCCACCACCATCGCCCATGACAACGAGCACGAGCACAAGCGCGCCCGCCACCAGCCAGCAAGTCCCTCTGTTCACCGCTCCTCAGCCAGACCAGCCAGAAGAACGACCCCCACCCAGCCCTTCCGACAGATACAGCCCTCTTTGCTCCCAACTCACAAGTCGTGCTAGACCAGACTCGACACATCATCGCCGACTTTCACTCACACCCTGCTGGCCCTCTATTCAACAACGACATTTCCGACACCTACAACAACCACGACAACAAAGGCAACAGCGGCCCCACTTTCTCTCTTCTTTGCGTGCTTTCGACTCTCGCCCTACCGACGATAAACCGAGGCAACGAGCCATCACTTGTCATTCCGTTTCGCCAACTCGTACGTTTCCTCACCTTCGCAGATCGTTTCGTGTCTCGGAATCGCATCGAGCGCACCCAGCAGCGGACTCGCGAGCTCCGACGCGCTTTCCGTCTCTCTCGCCGACCGTTCAAGCTTACCTCCTCGCGCGTTCTCAAGCCTTCGGGAACGTGGCCCCGGTTCTATTTCCTCTCGTCCTTCCGTTATCGAACTCACACGCGTAGACTGACAGTCTACGCTACAACACCGAACTCACGTTCTAGAATATCGCACCGCAAGTCGAAAGGAAACAAAGGAACAGCAATATGTTAGCGGAGCACGGGACAAACGAGTAATTCCAGCTGGCAGGGGTCTTTCACAGCAAGCTAAATGTTTGGATTAGCTCTATTCGAGCTCTCGCGGCGGAGAAGGATCCCCCTTCCAGAGACCTCGGATTTGTTCCTGGAAATTAACGACACAGACACCTGCAACTATTGGTTAATATTGGTTCGTTGACCACGCGCACCGTACCTTTTTCTGGTTGCATCCTGTAGGCCCAACCGTGGTGGGACTCCCACATGCTTTCTCAGAGTCGCATCTCCGTGAGTTATTTTGCAACCTTCGACTCATAAAAATGTGTTAAAATTTGCGACAAGGATACGCCCTGGAGGAGAAGTACTGGGCCCATATGGAAATGTTCCGCGCAACGGCATCACCATATGCCGCCACAGGCCTTAACGAATTACAGGTTATTCTTATCAATGCTCGTGCAGGTGAGTTGCGAAATGGCGGCGTTAAGGCTTGGGAATAACGGAGTTACACCAGATGCTCTGACATCGGATGTTCCCACTTTCCCATACACAGCTGAAGAGGACGAAAAGTTCATCAACGCCCTTCAGCTCGGTTGCTATACCGCCGTGTATCCTCACTCAATCGGATTTTTCACAGAGCATGCCTGTAATCCATTTGTCATGACATACGTAGCTAGGCTATGGGGAATTGTCGGTAAGTGTGATGTATCTATGAATCCTGGAAGGCCGTACGATCCTCTCCGCTACAGCGCACCGCCTCTTCACTCATTTCGGTGAAGACCATTGCCGCATGTCCTACGAACAATCCATCTTGGAGGCACCAGAGAGACAACGCAGTCTCCTCTTGTCGGCCATATCCACGGCCCTGTTCGACATACCCAATTGGCATCGGGCACGGCTTGAATGCATCTGGGTGGACGAGCAGACTTACACCTCCTCTTTGCGGGTGGACACACTGCATGTTGTCCGCTTCCGCATTCTCAAGTCTGCACCTCTTATACTCCACAGCTTGCGTGATGGCACATCTCCTTACTGTTAACGCGGCTGACCAGATGGCGACAAAGATCGGGAGATGGGAAGTGCTTGTCAGGGAACTGGACAGACAATGCAGTTGCAGGACCGCAGAGCAACAGGGGTGCGCCCGATCTATGTGCTTCTAATTTGATTTCTTGCCCTGTCACTACAGCACAGTATCTCATCTGATCATGGTCGATTATTTTGAATGTTTTGTCCGCCCTTAACTCAAAAACGACGTTTGGCACAGTCTTGTGGCCTCTTGGAAGTGGTTGGTGATTCGTATTGACAATTTTAAGTCACCTCCGGGGAAACATGAATTTGCCAGAGCCCTGATTGACGCTGTGTCTGAGCTCTTTCGAGACAGGAGGCATATCGGGGTTCCTCTACCTTTGTCAGTGGGATGAGAATCCATTAAGGAAACACGTCTCGTTATGGCACCACTGGCAAGCATTCTTGGGCGGCCGCTAGCAGATGCAAGTGGGATAGATGGGTATTGAGTTACGGCATGGAAGTCAGCTGTTATGAAGCTGTGAAAAGGGTGGCATGGTGACTGGTCTTACATCTCGTTGTGCGCGTAGTTTCTCCTTCCTGTACATCAATCCCTTGGATCGAGAGTTTGGGTCACCCCCAGCCATTCGTGGTCGTAGTTCTTCATCAAGGCGACATTCGTACACTGTGTGTAGTGACCGCCACATGGATGGTCAGGCCTGGATCTGGCTACTCTAGAGGCCACGCATTGTCACTGTACTGTATATATCCTGGACAGTCCGAGTCTGTGAATTTGATGGGTGCGCTGCAGTGTCGTGCCACTGTCGTCGCGATAATGCCAGGTGCATTGTGGCGCTGAATCAAGTGACCTTTTGTTGACGTTCCCGACTCCCGACCATGAACGTTCATGAACTCCGAGTCTTACTGTACTCCCTAGCCCAAAATATGAGTAGGTGCTGCGCTCCAGCCCCCGGAGTTATATTATTTTCTTATCGCCCGTAGATTTCTGCTTGGCGTTTGTGACTTGTTATGGAACGCAGCATGCCTTCTGATGAAACCTGAGTATGATACGAACTCGTCTCATAGAATATCAGATGTCGAAAGGAAGCAACGCATCATTAAAATGTTATAACAGACAACGCACAAGACGAACGAGCAATTATACAGCAAGGAACAGACAGGGCGCTCAAATAGCAAGCAAACACAAAAGACGACAGTCTTACATACTGCAGATACTCACACCACCAGAGTATATCCTGCGGATTAATGGCATGGAAAGGGCCTTTCTGACAATGGATGTCCTCAGAGGAAATCTGTCATTTCAAGTACGATCACCACTTTGTATCGCCCACCAGTGCCAGGTTCCATCCGAACCACATCAACTTGAGAATCCGGATGATGCACGCAACGGCTGGCCAGTCTTCGCAGATTCTCTGCCGCTGGCTGGGCAAGCACGGGAGCGCGATGAGCCGATGGTCCAGGAAGGGTAGCTTGAGCAGGGCCTGGTACGACGCCCTGAGGGGCATAATCATTTCCTTGGTTCCCCTGGGGAACGCCCAAGTTAGGAATATATTCAGCAAAGGCAAGTCGGTACACACGTGGAAGATGACATTTCCGCGTCCTGGAACATCTTGACCAGGTCCGACATTGAAATATGTGTATGGAACTGTAAGACACTGGCGTCGCAGGAGGGGTGTCAGCACATGAAAATGATAGCCTATGTCTGCCTACCTCGCTCACGCCGGATGGCTCTGGGTAATTTGCTCTCTCATAATTGGCCACATTGATGCGTTGTGGGTCCCGCAAAGTGCCTTGCACGACATCTCTCTCGACACCTGACGCAGGTAGCACATCCTCCCACCGTCCTTCAAGTTGGCCACCGCTGGCAGCGGGAGGGTTCTGAAGAATATCGTGTCCAAATACATGAGCACTTGCAAAAGGGAGATTGCCAAGACGGACAAGGCTGACCCGAACATCATGGAGTACGTGGTGATTGTACTGTAGGTATGCATTAGAACGAGGAAAGAAGTTCCCGGGAAGGTGATTGGCTTGTGGTTCGATATCAGCCATTGGATATTGTGGATTTGGTAGTTGAAAAAGCCTTGTTGGCGTTCGATCATGGGGACGTGAAGCTGGTTATATAGACGTTCCTGCTGTTGAGGAGAAGAGGGCATTCGAGGGCATCTGGAGAAACGCCCAAGCCGAGCCGTCTGTCCATCCCCGGCGATCACCTCATCGGGGTAGAGGTACCAGTACAGTACAGCGGAATCGCTTGTTTTTTCCCACATGATTCCCGCGGCTCGGTAAAGCGCATTGGTGAAATTCAAATTTGCCATTCGCTGTCTTTTCAATGAGTCTCATTTTGCGGCGCGTGCTCATGTTGTCGTCAGCGATCCCCCTTCGCGTGTATCTGCATGCATCTTCATCTTCCGATCATGTTGTAAGTAATTTATCTTCCGCTTGCCGCAACTTCACACGAACATCCGCACAAACACCTGGCACCCGATTTTGTCCTTTCATTTCTCAACACAGCGCTCCGAACACCGTTCGTGTCACACGCTTCTTCACAGCTCTGGACGCTAGGTCGGGGAAAGCCGCGCGTTGTTCCGGAGGTAGTCATACCCCATGTCGAATTCGTTTGTGTAAAAAATTGTGTGCCCGATGCGAGGGCTCTTCGCCGTCATCCCTCTCGGTTACGAAGGAAACGAGGACCATGAAACACACTTTTGACCTCAAGCAACCCCTTTTTTTCAGATGCACGCACTCGTTTCACTATCGCAGGCAGTTATCGCGATATCCCTTCGGCATACATTCCCCGGTGAGCCTCCTCCACTCTCCAACTATGTTCGTCCCTCAACCGGATTTTCCAGTATCCATAAGCCTTCGACACCCGCGCATGTCGATATGATGATTATCACTCCACTCCAGTACGTTTTCGGTTTCCTTTTACCTCCGATCATGCAGACTCTAAGTGAGTCGGTTCTGGCAGGGCCTCTGTGGCACGTCCTCTGCAGTTAGAAGCAGCTCCCACGAAAGTTGAGCCCCGATCCCGATATGACCTGCGTTCATCAGTTACAACATCTCCAAAAAAGTTGATAATACTGTACAGTAAGTTATCACAAATCCATCCGACTTTACTTGGGCGGTTCCGAGTGCCTGCGCGCTTAGGACTGGAAGGCGCTCGGTTGTCAGATCAATTCGAGCCCCTCGTTTTTTTTCCCAAGTGACGTGAAGGCTGCGGTGTAATACAACAGGACAGGGCCCAAGACACATTTGTGAAGAAGGGACAGGCGATGTTCACAATGACGCTCGCTTCGAAAACGATTACTCCTCTGAATATCAAATACGGGGACGTGGTCACTCCGAGTGGCACGCAAACGAAGGCCATTTACCTTTCCCGGCCAAGAGAGGGCCATCTCTTTTGATCGTGCAACGGTGCGGCTCGAAACCCTAAGTACCTTCGACTTCGGACCCAAAAAAGGTGTTTGCTCGCCCACTTCGGCCCCAACTTGCCGTCTCCCCCAGCGCCCACCCTTCTTGGTTTCTACTGGGCCAAATCTCTGGCACCCGCTCCTCGCCGGTTCACAGCGTGGTCCTTGGCCATATTCAACAAATCCGATGCCGTGCAAACTTCGCTATTCCTTCCAAATCGTACCAGGAGTACAACGCCTCTAACCACCTTGTGCATCCGACAGTCCAACACATTTCCTCCCACATGCAGTCGCATCCCCGTGACGCTTCCCGCAGCTACTCGTATCAGCATCATCACCAAACCTCGCTCTCCCCTTCTCATCACCCTAATTATATAGATTATAGTGTTCATCACAGTACCAGTGGTCGACCCATGGACTACCACCCCGTCGCAGAGTCCTCAAGTACAAAGACCAACGTACGGGTACCCCCAAGATCCCGTGCATACACACACTCGCCCCTGTCCGAGTTAATCTCCACTCACACGAACACGAATAGCAGTCGTCGCCGGCAACCACGCTGCTTTGCCAAACCTTTCTATTGCCCAATAATCAGGGTGGTCCTTAAACCCCCCTCAGGACTATCTGCTTGATGCACGTCACACCGGAGTGTCATTAAACCCCGGCGTTCCTGCCCATGTCCAGAACTACCGTCCGATGGAACATGGTGCCTATTGTCCCATCACAACACAATACACACTTTGTCACCCCCGCAGAAACCTTATCCAAACCCAGTGATGCAGACTCAAGGAGCCCACACTCAGCATTCGAACCCCGCCAACAGTCCATCCCCGCCTATCGCCGGTTATGGCCCACCCTCGCCACCTTCGTCTCCCCACGCGTGTGGCGTGTGTGGGCGACCTTTACACATCCGCACGTCCGCAAGCGCGACGACCGAATATATTGCCAGCACTGTCGAAAGAGTTACGCGCGCGAGTGGACTTGTTGAAACGGCACTTGGACGGCCCCTGTGACAAGATGCCCCGATCCACACAGAAGGGCACTTGACCCCTTGGAGAGGGAAGTCTCCGCTGTGTGAAACCGAATGGTACGATTGTTGCAATAGACGTCTTTTGTAATTCTAAATGGACCCTCTTACTCTACTGTCTTCGTTTGTTATCGCATGGCCACGGTATATGTTATCCTATGATTTGTATTCCATCGCTCTCTTATCAGTTGAACTTCGGACCCGTAGAAGCTTCCACAAGTTAAATAGGGTGAAATACGGACTGGATGGTGCTTCGCTTCGACTGCGTGTATACAGCACTGGCTGCAGCCCTAAGGACCATTCAATTTACGAGTTTCTTAATCTGTGCCCTAGATCGCATTTATCG
>Ga0307509_10008671_pt1 | contig 12896 bp, 10 predicted proteins | sample 10_EM_MG_FD_202245 | JGI IMG/M metagenome (GOLD analysis project Ga0307509, IMG submission 202245) | Populus trichocarpa ectomycorrhiza microbial communities from riparian zone in the Pacific Northwest, United States - 10_EM | ecosystem: Host-associated > Plants > Roots > Unclassified | place...
CATGCATACGCTTGAGAACCTCCTCCAGGCATTGGATCCTCACAGTGCATATCTTCAATGGAACGAAGGACAGGTTGATGATGGCAAGCGAACATTGCCATTCTTCTATCGCAACGTTCTAGATTGGGTCAGATATCTCCTGCGCCAGATCGCCTACAGAGATGACTTCGTCTACACGCCGCGCAGGAAATACGACACCAATGGACAACGGATATACGCAGAAATGCATACGGCGGACTGGTGGTTGGATCTTCAAGTACAGCCTCATAACCCTTTTGTAAGTAAACAATCGCTTACTGAAACCAGGAGACACTTCCGCCAGGTGCGACGCTTGTTCCGATCATAGGGATGTCTAATCAGACGCATCTCACACATTTCTCTGGCGACAAGAAAGCATGGCTGGTCTATATCACACTTGGAAATCTTCCGTCCGGCTAGCGTAACAGCTCCACATCCATGGTAGTTCTGCTTCTTGCATTATTGCCCATTCCCCCAAAACTACCAAAGTCCTCCAAAGCAGATCAACACCAGAGACAAATCAACGCTGACACCCTACGGGACGTATTCGAACTCATCTTTGCACCTCTTCAAGATCCGGCGCATGACGGCGTACCAATTGACTGCACGGATGGGAAGGTTCGGAGGTGTTTTCCAATCTTGGCCGCGTGGATTGCGGACCACACGGAAAACGTTGCGCTGCATGGAATAAAATCCAACGTCTGTCCTAGATGCGAGGTGCCTGCGGTCGAATCAGGCACCAACATGAAAGTCTATCTAGTTAGAGATTACACAATATATCACCATTACCACTATGAAAATTGCATCGGAGAAACCGACCACGCCGACCTCACGCCTGAGAGTCTTGGTATTAGATTAGGTCAAAATGTTTTTTACGGGCTCAACCGGGTTTCGCCGTCAGATTTACACAAACCAGATATGCTCCATACTGTTTATCTTGGGTTATTCAAGCACATGATGGACTGGATCCAGGGCTTTCAGAAAAAGCACGGACGACTTGAGGCATTTGACCAAGTTTGGAAGGCATTACCGCCTTACCCAGGATTCCTTGTACCCAAAAAAGCCTACCGCAAGGTTACACAGTGGCAAGGGAAAGAGATGCGGAACCTTGGGCGGTGTGTTCTAGGCGTTCTGGCTGTGGCACTGCGTCAACCTGGGAGTGCCCAACTCATACCGTTCAAGCGTGCTCTCGGATGCGTCAGGGCGCTGGTCAATTTCAATATGATGGCACAATACCGAAGCCACACAGCGGAAACAATCACCTATATGGAAGACTATCTGGACACGTTTCACAAGATGAGGGATATCCTTTTAGAATTTCAAGTAACTAAACGCATACGCACGAAGATCGATGAGCAATGAAGGGAGCTGTGACATGATAGGCCTAAGACAAGGGAGCGTATCGCACCCTCGAAACGGCACCAGATGCGCGACGCAGAAAGGGAAGAAGAAACAGAGCGACGTATGGACTTGATCTTTTGTGAATCGCATTTCAACTTCATCAAGATGCATTTGCTCAGTCACTTTTGTGATCATATACGCCAGTTTGGCAATACTCCAATGTATTCAACCGAGTTTGGCAAGCTAGCGCATAAGACCCAAATCAAGGCTGGATGGCGGCAATCGAATAAAAACGATGCCTAACGGCAAATTGTGCAGAGCTATAGTTGACAGCATGGCATCCGAATGAGACTATTGAATCTGGAATCCCTGCGACGTTGCGGTGCAGATCTCTCTCCCAACGTGGTGGAATAGTTGGACACAACTAGCACCACAACAGCGCCTGACATTCGTAGGAGAATGCTGAAGGGACGCCGGGACAATGTTTCCAACATGGCCGATTTTAGTCGGGTTTTGGGGGTTTCTATTCAAATTATATGTCGTGGATTGATCCGATACAGCCGGCATAATCTGCCGCCAGAGCGCCATCTCCTGGAGGACCCTGAGATACTCGAATCACTTCCAGTGGAGCTACTGACACAACTAGAAATTCCAGTTCTTGCATTCCAAGAATCAGAAATATACGACATCCACCGTACGCGATGCAAGGGGCTCTCAACTTTAGGAACTACAGGAGTCGCAATGATTGGGTTTGGGTGTGGGCCAGAACGGAAGACATGTATGGTGCGCTCCGGGGCCCTCTTCCAGCCAAGCTCGTTGCACTCTTCAAAATCAGAGACTACAGATGTGTGGATTGAGTGCGCCGCCTCGCTGGCATTCAGTTTGTGAGCACAGTGAACTCACGGTGGATATCAGACGTACATAGCCTTGTCACCGTCCAAATGAAGGAGGATGCTTGGGAGTTTACTGTAGTTGACTTAGGGACCATTCTCAGCCTGGCGCACCTTATCCCAGAGGGGGATCGGTGCTGGATTGTCAATAGCCGTATCGATTTGAGAACATTTAACAAGGTATATTAAGGGATTCGGATATCAGAAGGCATCTGCGATGCTATTTTGCGTCGGGGATTGATTGAGGGAGGAACCTAGTGCTAGTATAGTAGTATAAAATCTACTGATGAATAAACAAGCTATAGAGTAGAATCACCAGATCCATAAACTACAAGGGCGGATGATCAGTAGTATATGACCCGTGCGCGGAAGACATTATTTAAAAAAAAAGTGCTACTACTCCCGATGCCAGCCGAAGCAAAGAAGACGGGATAATAGGCTGCATCCATTAGCAGATCGAAGTAACTTGAACGGGCGGGCGCCTGGAGGTATTCAGGACGCTGCTATGAGGCAACCTCCCATCCTGACACAAAGAAGCTCGCAGCGCGACCCGGGTGGCATGGGATATCAGCTGGTGTTGCGAGGAAACTCAGGACGCATGGAATTTGAGCGGGCGTTGTCAAGTAACTCAGGACGCAAAGGACGCAGGGGATGCAGAGAACGCAACTCAGGATGCACAGGATGCAGGGGACGCAACTCAGGACGCACAGGAGGCAGGGGACGCAGATTCAATGTCGCGTGCGTCAGGACGCAATGGCTCTGTATCTGATGCAGGGTAATCTTTTGCTGATGTACCTGTCAGGAAAACACCATTCCTTCATGGGTTATTTTGCCTCAGATTGCAAGCTGGTAGTGCAACTGTGGGTGCTGCTGGGAGTGCCACTGGAGAAGCTGCGGGGAGTGGTACTGGGGGTGTTAGAGGAGACACGGTTTCGCAGGGTGATGGAGGTGGGCCATTTAGAACTGGTGGTGGTAGTGACCCACCGAGCACTCCAGTTTAGCGGCCACATGCACAGGGCAGCTGGACTAGAGGTGGTAGAACTCGTAGCCGCACACGCAGTGGTAGTGGTACTGGGTGGACGAGCACGGTTCGCATATTCTCCGTGGGTCGGGGTGGGGGTAGTTGGTCCGGAGCTGGGGCTAGTATGGGTGGTAGGGCCTAAGCATGTCCCAAGATTATCTTTTACTTTCCTTTCCTAGTTTACCTCTCATTTTCAACCGAAGACTTTCTCTTTAAGTGTTTGCTCTCTTTTTATATATGGGATCTTAAAGAGGGCCAGGGCTTTGTCTCTTACACTTCACTAATGTAATGTTTGCCTCAATATATTTTATAGAGAAGTAATAATGCTTCTATATTACCTCTTACCTTAATCTGAGCATGTGATTGACTCTGAATAGGTACTAACTAATCCCATGGTGAGTATGCTTTGGGCGTTTGATTTTGGGGGTATGATTTTAGGTATTAGGGGTAACCAATAGAGTAACTTATATCGAGTAGACCTGAATCTTTATCGTGTAAGGAGAATTGTCTAGGAAGGGTCATATGTTATAACCAATGATCACTTATAGGATAGTTGATAAATAAAAAGTGGTTCGAGATAAAGTAAGAAAGATTAATTGCGTAATAACTTTTCATATTAATAAGATCTCTTCTCCTCTTCTTAATGATAATTGTAAAGTGGGAGAGGTACTTCGATATTTATATTCCACATCTGAGTGTTTACGGGCTACATGTATTAACCATACTAACTATGTACCTTGCTAACAAAGTTTCTTCGAACAGCCAAGTGCAAACACCTTCTGACCCTGACACTGATTCGCTCCTTCACATTGCATTATGAAGACGTAAACCACCATACTCCTGTGAGAGTGTGTCAGTCCCGTCAGTTATAGGTTTGTTCAGAGTACATGCAGCCTGACTGCTAGTGTAGTAATATTCTTCACTGAACCATCTATGAAGTGGCCAACTTCTAGAGGTGTCAGACTATTCAATACACCTGAGTCTGAGACTGCATATATATCAGGCTTTGGGGTGACTATTGTCCACAATCGCCCCAATGGCAATATACTTACAATGCCTCTCCCTTAATAACTGGTTCTGAGTGGGACCCTTGGTCTCCACTATGTGCGTTGGTATCCTAATTTCATTCAGAGTGGTTTCATTTAAACGTTCTCTCCTGGGTTTTCCTTAGCTCACTTGACTTTGAGGACCATTAGCTTTATGCCACATCAACCGATTTGGTTCGAGCGACTTGTATAATTTTTGCTAGATTCTCCTCTCATATATCCTGCGAACAGCATCCAGTCAGACGGATGGCTACGACATATGTGGTGTTATTGTGAGGGGGCCCTGGAGGGAATTTCCTGAGTGCGAGTGCCAATGCAACTGGAGCTGCAGCGAAGATAGTGTCCCAATGTTGGAGCCGCAGGGGTATGAGTAGAAAAAGACAGTCGCGTATTTTGGAGGTCTGTGCACAGGGTCTGTGCGATCCGGAGGTCCGTGCACTTAATTCCAGTAGTGTATACTTGAGGATTCAGTATACCTAACATTGGGGGTATGATTTTGGGTGCATGATGCTATAGATTGATTCTTGGTATATGGTTTTGGGAAAATGATTCTTAGCGTAAGATTCTGGGCCATTGCTCTCAGTATATGATCCCTGGTCTATGATGTGGAGCGATGGTTTTGGGCGTATGATTCTGAGCATATAGTTTAGGGGGTATGATTCTCGGCGTATGATTCTCGGCATATGATTTTAGACAGGAGGGCACAACTACCTTAGTACCTTAAATGCTAGACAAAAAAGGAAAGGAGTAAAAAGACAAATCAGGATACATACTAGTAAGCAGGAAAACCGGCAATATTGTGTACATCAGAGGACAATTGTACAGGAATATACAGAAAAGGCAAAGGCTTTAGCAGGGAATTACAGAAAATGCAGGGCCTTGAACGGGGCCTGGACTCAGACAGGTTCAGAGGTAGTAATGAAAAAAAAGGCTCCATCCTTGGCCTTTGAGCAGGATGGGACAGGGAATTTGGCCAAGGGCCTACAGGTTTCAGAACCTCATCGGCCCCGTAACGAACACTAAATGTAATTGCCATTACGTTAATTGCCTCAATTATTGAGACCTATTCACGATTTTTAGGAGACTGGATATAGGTTCGGCACTTTCCACTGGCTTCCAATACCACTGAGTTGGTACAGACACCCAAGGCAATTCCATGCTCATCCATATTCCAAATATCGACTTGCTGAGTATTATGACATGAGGGTTTCACTTCATCAAGTGAGGAATCTACTTCTTCCCGAGCGCTTACATGTCTCCTGCCATGGTAAGCATCAGAGTGGCCATATCTTGTGTCCTAGCGTGTGATGGGAGCATAGCCGCATGCTTCCTGATCAATAATCAGGTCACATACGGAACTTTCTTGGTAAGGGGATAAGCGTTGTTGATGATAATGTCCAGAGTGTACTAGTGTGGCCGATAGATAAAATAGTCATACGTGATATGATAACTTGAAGCAAAAGCAGCATCACGAACACAAAACAAGAGGCAGAGACAACAATACATAGACTTAACCAAAATTGTAAATGAAAGAAGCTTAATGAAAGAGTATAAAAAATAGAAGAGCTCATTCACGAAAATTGTTATCCCCCTTATTCTGTATAACTAGTGCCAACTTATTTCTGATATCTAAACAGAGACGATTAATTAAGGCAATGGGTATTTTCTCCCACTCACAAACAAGGGCTGCCTTATTCTGTTCTTTTATTTCCTGACTCTGTCATTTGAACTCATAGTCCTCTAATGAATCCTTTAAATAGTCTCATAAAGGCTCAATTTTGTTAAGATCCAGAGACTGAGCAGACCAATCAACTGATCGTATCCCAAGTCTTTGTCTCTTCTCCTCTCTAAGCTGCCGAGCTGTGGTATATGTGGAAGCATTATCCTCAACTGCTCACATCTCCCTTCCAGTATTGTGCTCAATCCTTTGAATAAATGGGTAAAAGCGAGGGCGCAGGATCTTCTTCCTATAAAGAAGCCAATCAATTCCTCCTTTGCTTCTGTCTCCTCACACTTGAATATTCTCTCTGAATTCCCCTTTTGGACACCGTTTTTGTCTTGGGTATCCTGAAGGTAGAGGATTTGTTTCATCAAGTCTTCGGATACCTGCATTAAGTTCTTGCAAACTTTGATACTCCTCTGTTCCATCAATCAATGCTCGAGCTTGTCTCTGCTCCTGCCTCCACCTCTTTCCTTGAATTTCTACCTCCAACATATTAATATAATACTCTTTCACCTCCACTGTCTCTTTCTCCCACAGAAAGCATGGCCCTCGATATTCATATGCCATGCATCCCCAGAACATGATACGCACACCAGCTGACTGAAAGCTATGTGTACTGTAATCAAGAGGATTGGACCCAGGAGGACAGGAGATATTAGAAGGTCTGCGGGGGTGGCCAATTTCGATGAATGTTTCATCTGAATATACAAAGCATCTTGTGTAAGAAGATTTTTATTTAGTAACTTATTCTTATAGTTGTATAATAGTAAAATCTCTTGAAATCCACAACTGTAAGAACTGGAATAATTGGACCTTATGCTAGGACGTTGGAGTTGCCTCTCCTAGTAAGGTTGGCTGCATTTTCCTTTTTATTTGTCTCTGAAAGACTGCTTTTCCGCTGTATTCCCCCCTCCTAATCCAATAGAGAGAATTCTAGACGTCTTAGCCTGAGGTCCAATTATTCCGGCTCTTACCACATCCCTAGTACAGGACTCTTGCTAGATGGCACTCAACCCAAGCGTCCAGTCCAGCATATAGACAAGATGTCAAATTAATGTCAGCACTTGTATTCCGCAACCCAGTATCACACCTAAATAAAAACTCAAATACCTTGGATCCATTCGGATTGCCTAGTAGGCATAATTCATTCGTGCTTCCTTATGATACATGTTGAGTGCGGGCTTGGGCTTGCTTGGAGAAAATCGGTGGATATTATGGTGATTGTGCATAACACGCTCAATAGTGGAACGAGCTGCTTTTATACCAAGATCTTGAGCGAGTCTTGGGAAGGTTTTCCTATAGCCTTCCGGGCCATCTTGTGAAGCACTCTGTAAGGCAAGAGACCTCTCTGACCCTTCCGGAATAACCTTTGGGCGGCCGGGACGGTCAAGGCTTTTAAGCACCGCATAGAGATCAAAAATATCATCTGGGTCACTAGCCTGTGCCTATTTCAAGCTTCAGTTAATTTCTTCTACTTTGATAAGAGTCAAAGAAGTAAATACTGCTTTCATATAATGTCTTCCACACCATAGCGAGTGCTCTGCATAGCGAGCTATTCAGCCACTATTTCAATCCAGATTGAGGTTCAGTCAATCATATTGCCTAAACCTGCACATGCCTCGCTATGCCAGGTACTCGCTATGGCGTCGAAGACACTATATTCATGAATTTTAGTCACTTCTTTTTTACTTACCTTCGTCTTAGTGCAAATTTGTTGGGCCGAAGCTGGATTGACGAGAAGGCATTTCAATATTTCAATCCATGACTTATTAGTGAAAAGGTGGAGGGTGAGGGTCGCTGAGTGTATCTCCAGTGAAATCTCTGAAGCTTCTTCTGTACGGCCCATGATGCCTTCAGCAAAGGATTTTTTCTTAAGGTATGGAGAATAAGGTTCAGTTTTTGGTTGTGTGCTAGGCCGTCGATGTATGATGATATTCAACTCATGGTGTCCGTTGCTACAATGCTGCTTTAAGCCCCAAATACACGTGACTATTTTATCTATCGGCCGCGCCCATACAGTGGACCCTCTAGTGCAACGATCTTGAAGTGTAGCATGAGGAACACCATACTCTTTTGCTGCTTTTCTCTCTGAGGTACCATTCTCGATGGCTGCTAAGGCTAGGATGATTGATTACTCCCTGGTATTCATGTTGTGGTGGTTATGTGGGGTGTTTTCTGAATCGTTTTTGATTGGGGAATTGGTTGTTGAGGTGGCCGGAAGCTAGGGGTGGCCGGAAACTAGGTACCCTTACTTAGACCACTGCTATTAGCTGCCGAGAATGGATACGAGGGAATAGTGAAGCTACTCTTATCCTGGAATGAGGGAATAGTAGAGCTGCTCCTATCTCGGAATGAGGTCAACCCTCACTCCTCCAACGAGAATGGCTATAGACCACTGCTATTAGCTACCGAGAATGGACACGAAGGAATAGTGAAGCTGCTCCTATCCTGGAATGAGGTCAATTCCAGCTCCTCGAGCAAGAATGGCCGTACACCACTGCTACATGCTGCCCGGAATAGGCATGGGGGAATAGTAGAGTTGCTCCTAGCCCGGAACGAGGTCAACCCCGACTGCTCGGACGTGAATGGCTGGACTCCACTGCTATTGGCTGCCCAGAATGGACATGAGGGAATAGTGAAGCAACTCCGAGATCATGCCAACACGCAATGCGATACAAATTCTTCCGATTCGCAAACACCCCGTCTTATTAGGCGGGAGCCTATCTCAAAGTCTCGCGAGATAACTCAGGCCGATAATCTTAATTGTAGACGGAGATTGTCTAGGAAGGCTCAATGATTTAAAATAGAGATAGGTAAAGCGATAAAGATTTTTCTAGCGTAAAAACTTATATTGATAAGATCTCTTCTCCGTTGCTTGATGATGTCTAAATAGCTCGGGAGGCACCTCGATATTTATATGCCGCGTCTGGGTGGTCGCGGGCTACATCTAGTTCTCATACTAACTAAGTACCTGCTAACAAACTCTAGCTTTTTCTAAGCAGTGCGAACACCATTTGACTCTGACAATTCTGTTATCTCACTTCGACTTCCGAATCGCAACACCATGATTTTACCTGATGGTGCTCCCACACATCAGTCCATTGGTTACAATCCATCTTCGTCGGCATGGAGTCTTGCTTACCATTTGCATACGCAGAATGGTCTCCATAATCGAACCAACAAAGGGGCCAGCTTTGTTATTGAACCTCTTAGCATTGCAGACATATTCTGCAACCGATATCTGAGAGGCATAAGATAGACTTGTCACGATAATCGCTCCAATAGCCATTATCCCTCCATAGTCATATCGTTATTGTATGGTTCCGTCAGTATGCGTAAGATACTATTGAGGTGCGTGAGTGTGGGTATGCCTGATTGCTCAGACTACCTCATCCGACAAGACCATTCACTTCTGCGACTTTTATCGCAAGAGCGTGGAGTATAGAATGTGTTGCCTAACCATGGTTCGTAAAAACGTCCCGTTACTTAGTGACCACTTTCGCAACTCTTGTCTTTAGTGCTCAGTAACCTTATGCGACGTCGACCGATTTGGCTCGAACTACTTGCATAAGCTCGCCAAAGGTCTTCCCTCATATACCCTGCGAACGGGATCCGGTCGGACGGACGGCCACGACGTATACGGGGTTACGAGGAGGGCTCCAATGACCATGTCTTTGGTGAGGGGACGCAACTACGGCGGCGTCTGCCGATATAGCGCCGTCCCAACGCTGGTGCGGGAGGGGGGTGTTGGCTTGTCCTTTTGAACTCAGAATCCTAAGGTAGGGTAACTATAGGTCTTTATTCACTAAGGGAAGGCTAAGCCTTCCAGTATGCCTAACAGTCTTCCCGATCTCCTTGTAGTTGTCCCTGGGGCCTGGGTGGCTCCCCTGCCATCTCACCAACCTCGGGACGTCAGCGCGGGTACGCCCACTCTAAATACCCAAGCATCGCCCCAGGCCATTCTTTATTTCCCACTTCCAGATGCTTCTCATAATCACCAAAGGTCCTGTCCGACTCGCTCTAGTAGAATAAAACGCCGCTTATGTTGCGGATTCTGCTAGTCCAATGTTAAAATATTTCATTTGCAACAAAAATGCCATAAAAGTAAGAAATATCCCATTTCTATCCCATGCCAAACAGGGCCTAAAGGTCCTCCCCCACATCCGCCTTTTTACCCCTTCTACCACTAAAACATTTTCCTCCCCACAGCGGCTGTCGCTACCATATTATCAACGATCCTTACTTATTGCCTAGTGCTTACGCTATTGCGAAAACCCCTGTCTTTGATCATTCGTCCTCGTTCCTCATCTTACTATTCCGGTGTGGACTTGCTTTGGGAATCTTGGTTGGATCCTTCCCCTACCTTGTGCTGGGCTGGGCTGCACTCGATGTCACCGCAGGGGTAATACTAGGCAGTATTGGTTGGCATGGATAGTCTTTTTCCCCTCTGCTGCGAGTTTAGTTACGACGGTATTGGCCTTGATGCGGAGATGGAGGTTACCGGTGGGGTAGTGTCCTGTCATGTATTATATATGTCTTGGGAATCGGGGGAGCTTTGGCGTCTCAAGTGGGCTTGCTGGGGAGGTTTACCGGGAGTGTGATTTCCTTTTTCTATTTCCTAGGAGTTTCTAGAGTGAGCTTGAGTTTTCTTTTCTTTGGGAGTTTTTTTTCTCTTTTGAACTATGACTTTAATTTGATTCCTCTCTATTTCTACTTGTATATATATGTGGTGTTGTATCGGCCGTGTAAAGTTATGGGAGTATTGTGCTGGTGTATGTTTCCTTTCTTCTAGAGTGTTGCATATTTCAATATGGGATGGTGATTTAAATATAGTTTGGTATCGGGATTTCACTCATAATATCATACAAAAGGCAAGATGACACACAGGGCCGCGACTGACAATTACCAATTAGAGAAGGCTAACGACAAACAAACATCACCAATATATAATCAGCCACTCTCCTCAACCCTACAACTTACTCCCCCCACCTCCCAGCTCCTTCCCTCCCCCTTCCACTTCCCCAACCATTCAAACTCCAACTTCCCCCAAACCCCGGAAGCAACAATAACATTAACAACACTTGGCCCATCCCTATGCTCCCACGCCTCTTGCACAGCCCTGATCAGTCCCTTCTCATCCACAACTTTCCAACCCATGCCACCCAGCCCCCCCGCAACAACATCATACCCGGTCTCAAAACCCAGCGCAGTGCTCATCAGGAGAACATCACGCCTCTTCCCTTGTTTATCCCCATCCCACCAGTTCGCGCCCCTGCTAGGGGTGTTGTCGGATATGCCGTGGTATACACCTCCAATATTAATGACGAAAATGATGGTAGGGAGGCCGTAGCGGGACATAGTTTCGATTTCAGGGAGGGGGAAGCCGAGGGCGCTGTCGCCTTCTATGGATATAATCCTTTTTCTAATGGGTGGTCAGGAGGGGGAGGGGATGGCTTCGTGGGTGTGGTTGTAGGCCATTTTAGCGGCTATGGCATAGCCAAGGCCTACGCCCATTGTTGCGTACGTGCCGGCATATAGGCGCTGGCTGGGTTGTGATACGGTGAAGATACTGCGGGAGATATCCATTGTGTTAGCACCTTCTCAGATGTAGACTAGGTTGTCAGCACCACCCGGGGATAATGATTCCAGGGCTGATTTAATGAGGGCGAAGGTGCGATGGTATGTTAGTGGGTTTGTTGGCGTCGATGGTATTGTAGGGAACAGTTTCTGGGACCCTGCCCTCAAGAAAGAGTTCTTCTACACTGATCCTGCTCGCTCTATGCAAAGCGAGTGGTGGGGTGGCGAGCCTCTCTGGGTCACCGCTGAGCGCCAGGGTGGTAAATGGGCAGTACACATGTGGCCTGGGTCTCAAGCCAACGATGGCTGGGGCCTTAGCTATCTAGACCACTTCAACGGCACTGAGTCTCTCGCAAAAAAGACTGCAAGGATACTAGAGTGGCTGGACCTCCCCCTCACAGAACGACCGCAATTTATTGTGGCTTATGTTCCAAACCTAGACTCAATCAGCTACAAATTTGGCCCAAATACAACCGAGCTCGATCTCACTATCCGAGAAGTAGACGCCATGCTCACAGATCTCCTTGATGCTCTAGACGCCCACAACCTCACTGACCTAATAAACATCGTCGTGGTCTCAGACCACGGCATGGCCAGCACCTCCGGCGAAAGGCTAATTTTTCTTGACGAAATAATCGACATGTCACTTATTGAGCACACAGACGGCTGGCCACTCTATGGCCTCAGCCCATTTTCAAACGTGAACATAACCGCTCTTTACAAAACTCTCCTCTTGAAAACCCTTGCGTACCAGGCAAAGGGCAAGAAACATTGGGACGTGTATCTACGCAATGAGAACATGCCCGCTCGCTGGCACTTTTCTAATAACAATACAATAGCTCTGCTGTGGGTTGTTCCCGAGACGGGATATGCTATCGTTACTAGAGAAGAATAAGACGTGGATGCATCTGATGTAGGAAGGTATGAGCCTGCAGGGTTGCACGGATATGACAATTTACATCCGTTGATGAGGGCGATTTTCATTGCGCAGGGTGTCACAAATTGTGACTAAGCAAGGCAGATTTCACATGACTAATAGTTATTAGTCATAAGGTATGTTTATGTTTCTATGACTCACGATCGTGAGTCATATATGTTTAGGTTTCACGCTATGCAGTCAGTTGACTCATAGTTCTCACATGACTCGCACTCAAGTGTCATCGTTATGTTATGATTGGTTAATGTTTCTATGACTCACGATTGTGAGTCATAATGATGTAATGACTTTCGCGCGTGACTCACATTATGAGTCACGAGTTCCACGCAGGTGACGCGCTTTG
>Ga0307509_10008673_pt1 | contig 12895 bp, 9 predicted proteins | sample 10_EM_MG_FD_202245 | JGI IMG/M metagenome (GOLD analysis project Ga0307509, IMG submission 202245) | Populus trichocarpa ectomycorrhiza microbial communities from riparian zone in the Pacific Northwest, United States - 10_EM | ecosystem: Host-associated > Plants > Roots > Unclassified | place...
TAACGCTGGTGATGCGAAAGCCCGAAGATGTACTTCGTCAAATTGGATGTGAGAGCGTGCTTTGACACCATTGACCAGACGAAACTCCTGGAAATCATGCGTGATGCCCTTTCGGATGTGAGCCTCACTTCCCCCGATTTCGCGCATCATTTTTTGACCCTCCTGTAAGGATGAGTACATCATCAGACGTTTCAGTACCATCGGTACGGACACCGGGAAGTACAAGAAACGCTGGCTCAAGAAGGCCTTCTCGACAGGTAACGATGGGGACAATACTCCTTCACGGTACCTAACCTATCTTCAGATGGCCTGGAAGACTTTGTGCCGTACGCCATTGAGTTGGCGAGTACCTTGAAGAACACCATTCTCGTCGACCAGATCCCATACCATAAACAGAGGAGGGAAGATCTGATACAACTTTTGGACGAGCATATCACTGAAAATATCGTCAAGGTGGAGCGTGATGATGAGTTGACCTGCTCGGCTTTCTGATCATGCTCCCGTATTAGATTGGGAGCGAATACTACCGACAAGTGGTTGGGATCCCGCAGGGATCGGTCTTGTCGTCGTTACTGTGCTCCTTCGCTTACGGAGATTTGGAACGCCGCAAGTTCAGGTTCAGCGAAGATCACGAGAGCGTGGGTACCATTTGTTGTGTATCATTCCATCACATCTCAGTCATTTTAGGTCCTTCTGAGGCTAGTAGATGATTACCTACTCATCACGACGAACCATTTGAAGGCGAAGGCTTTCCTAGAGATGATGATTAGAGGTAGGCTCTTTCGCGGCCGCTCCCCGGCAGCGGAGCCCTTACACTTCCTCGTAAAGGGAACCCCGAATATGGCTGTTTCATCTCACACGAGAAGACGAGGACTAACTTCGACTTTGGGTCCGATCCGTCGATGGCCACGGAGCCCGATCAGAAAGGTCAGGGAGGTCAATCATCCCCTCGCACTCGTCTGCTCACTCTACGAGCAGATTTCCCCTGGTGTGGTTACGTGATAAACATGAGTGACCTGTCGGTTACGACGGATTACTCGAGGTATCCATCAACTTGTGAGTCCATCACGGGGAGAGGGTTACCGGTGGGTTTGACGAAACACGTCGTAGATATCAAGGATTCCATGACGGTACATCGAGGAAAGTCACCCGGTACAGCTTTTACCGATAAGATGTTACAGTGCGTCAGGCTGTATCAAAACGAACTCCCAAAAACTCACGACGTTCCAGGTTGGCGAGATACCAAGTTTGTGGGATCTACTGTGATCTCGAACTGAACACGCTGCGTTGCGTGTATTTCAACCTGTATACCGGCCTCTTGCTTTGTGGGATGAAGATGCACGAGCATCTGCGGTGTTCGGATATCATGGTGGCCCAGAGTTCGAAGCTTATTTTGGGTACGTGGGTGGGTGCGTCGTGAACTCCTTGCGACTGACTGCATCACTGCGAAGATACGATAAACCGAGTGATTGCTTACACGTCTTCGACTTCCAAAGCCAAAGCCTTGTCGTGCCGTACTGGAGGCGCATCTGGGGACGAGATTAACAGGAGGCGTGTTGAATGGTATGTCTCTTTGCATGGAATCGTACATTTCTGACTGGGAGATCAGGCTCGGAGCACACGCTTTCCATACCGTTTTGTCGCGGAAACAAGGGTTGTATCGCGACGTCGTGCTCGAGCTGTCCGGGCGGATTTCTGGTCGTGAACACGTGGCGCTGAAGAGGGAGTTTGGGGCTCTCGTGCGGGATGGGTTGGCAGCATTCAAGCACATTACATTTTAAATATCGAAAACAAGAGGAGGGTTATTGTCCGATGGTCTGTGGTTCTCTATAGTTGAAAAGTCCGATACAGTGGTGCATTCGTGCTTACAGGGATGTGGTGAAATGGTTGAATCATCCGCAAATATTAGGATAAAGTCTGCTCGTTGGGTCCTTAGGGATCCAGCCCCCTGTCACTCCCTTGCTATAGCTCCAGTCATCCGCGTTCTCAGCCTGTGACCGGTCTCAGCCAATAACTCTCAGGGAATCCGGACGAGGAACGAACCTTCCAAGTCCAAAAGACCCAACCCTGTACCCGTTCCCCGATCTCAACCTGCACCTCGAAGTATTTCCTCATCTGGTCTTTATAATCTTTCGAGAAGGTGGAAGAATCGCCTGTATACCCATCACAGCTGGCGAAGAAGTGTTGGTCCGAGGCGGAGCCCCATTTCCCTTCCCACCGAGCTCCAACGCCGCGGCCGTTGAGCCATTTTGCGCAGTCGGTTAGGGCATTGGACCATTCACCGGAGACTAACCAGATACCGGAACTCTGGAAGTCGACGAATGTCTGGCCCAGGGTACACGCGTATTGGATGTGTTGATCGAACGTGCGGGACAGTTCTCTGTTGCTGAAAATTTGGTACATGTGCTGTTGGAGGTGACGGTCAGTGATGGTTCCGGAACCAGAGGAGATACGCCGCGTACGATGTCCATTGACGTTCCTTGGTATCCAGGAGCGGCGAAGGAACCTTTCCAGTACTGTGGGGTAGGTTGAGCCGAGGGTTTGAAAACGGATCCTGGTGGGGGTACTCACGTCTAGTCCACGGAACCCGTCGCTGATCATTACACCCATATTGTTCCCAACCGTCCTCCGGATGACGTTGTAGGTGTCAACATAATACTGTTTCAGCACGTTCGTGAAATCATCTCCAAGAAATGCCGCGGGTTCGTTCATAACTTCTAGAATATTGATCTTGTCTCCAACCTTCTTAGCTAGAAACGCGACGCAGTCCACCGTCTTTTGGACGAAATTTGGGTTCGAGGCCCACATGGGAGGTTGGGTCCTCTGACCGGAGTTGTCGTAGCCGTTTTGTGAACCTGGGGCGCCGTGAATGTCGACGATCACGTTTATGGAGTGGGATTTGGCCCAGTCGAGGGCTTGTGTGAAGTATGGCCACGCCCCGGGAACGTAAGGGGATACGTCCGTGGAGAGATTGGTGTCCCCGGACGTGAGGGGTATTGACCAATAACCCAAGGGAATCCTGCGGGGCGCAAGAAGCGCGACACATGGGAAGGAGATGCTGAGGCGGTGTACGATCGGGGTGGGGTCTAGACGTACCGGACGTGGTTCAGACCAGCCGCTTTCATTTGCTTGAAATCATCTTCAACGATCCAAGTCTTCCAATGATCTTGCAATATTTGTAGGGCGTTCTGCCGGTTCTGCAATTGCCCATAGGTGTATTCATCGACGATGGCGTCGTTTCCCGTGTTCTCGAATATGCTCGGCGTTATCCATGGCTAGATCGCATCAAGTAAACCCTCCCATTGCAAAACGCGATATGAAAAGTGATGCACCTCTAGCACGAACCAACCACCTCTATAGAAGGCAAGCGAGGATCAGGAAATGACAGAGACGCTGGGGAATGTGAAACCACGCACAAGTTCACACCGCGGATCTTATCTTGACCGTAAGCAAAGGGAGTGCCAGTCGGTCGAGGTTGAGTTGTACCGGTGGGTGAGGTCGAGTTGGTGCTCGAGGATAGGCTCGGTGATGGGATGCTAGGATCAAACGGCTGCTGGTCAGGAGAGCCCCTCGCCCGAACGAGCTGACATTGCTGGCTTGTTACTGGGAGAACCAGGAGGCTGAGGTGGAAGATGAGCGAGAGGGCGACGGGTAGCGGAAACATCTCGTATCCGAGTGACCCCCGAGGATTACGGGCACAGTGGGTCTTTCAGGCGGCGAGAAGCGATGGACACTGGGTGCGCGCTGTGGGTTCATTTCTAACTTCGGCCGGTCCGGGGACTCCATGATGCAACGAGGCGCGGAGAACGCGGTCACGGTGATGGTATCGGAGCGGAGCGGGGGAAAATGAAATGATTCTCGATCCAACCTCGACTCCCGTTGTCTCTGCGGTGGCCGCCTCTCCTGCTACCATACCGCCACCAAACCCGCCATGAACACCAGCGTCGCCCCTGGTTCGAACGATCCCACCGATCGTCGACAGCCTCTTCAGCCGTTTATCAGGCGCATGCTCAAGCCCAGTGAGAAATCGGGCCTCCGGTTGCGTGGCGCTGGTGCCGCATATTTAATTTTGCCTTATGACCAGTTGGGGTCTGTCCATTCCACTCAAAGTTGCACCCGCGCCCGCCGCATTTCCCCCTTCCTCCCAACGCCCACCTTGGTGGTCCGACGAACTTCTGCGATATCCCTGTACGGCAGATCTGGAAGAGGTCACAGTGGAAAGGTGAATCCTCTAAGGTTCCGCGGTATCGTTTTTCTGACTCACGTTGGCCTGCAGTCGGGAAGAGCTTAACTCTAGTCAACGGGTGAACGGCGGTCCGTCTATGCTGTCAATCATCGTTGATTTGCTGGCTGATCATTCGGACCTCAGATCCAAGATGCGTCGGAATACCAACGATTCGAAGAACTTCGGGAATGTCATATCGGAGTACGGTTCTAGATTTCGTCAGCCACATCCCGTTTGACTGACACCAGATTACAGACAGGACCCTGGGGAGGAACCGAAGAAGGAGGAAGCCGGCTCAGAGAACGGAAAACCGGGCCCGCTTCCCGCCCATTCTGAACGTCGCTGAAACCCCACCCACAGCCGGGGGCAAGACAGCTCAGCTTCGGAGGATATCTGCTGTCGATTACCGCAAGGTACGACAAAGAATTCAACAAGAGATACGACGAAGATTTGAACACGGCCCTGATATTCGTGAGTCTCCACATGCACTGATTCGGGTCGCGGGCTGGTCTGTTCTCCCCCGTTACCGCCTTCATTACAGAGGTCAACTCCCAGCTCCGGCCGCATCCAAACGAAGAGACCGCAGCTCTGCTCCGCGTCCTCCACACGATGAACGACACTATTTTAGGCGACGGTGTTCCTATGGTCCTACAGCGGACCGGCCCTCCACGCGCGATTGTCCAGGTTCAAGCCATGGTGTGCGCTGGCCTCGCCGCTTCGCTCTTCTCTGCGTTCCTCGAGATGCTCGGCAAGCAGTGGCTGAACCGGTATGCCTCGACTGACATGCGAGGGACCGCCATTGAACGCAGTCAAAATCGGCAGAGGGAACACGACGGTATCATCACCTGGTACTTCGACCACGTTATGGTGACGCTGCAGTTTGCGCTCTTACTGCTCGGTTGCACGCTTTCTCGCTACGTCTGGGAGATCGACCCGACCGTCGCGTCAGGTGTCACTTTTTTCGGTGTATTCTGTTACATTTTCATCATAGTCGCGGGTTCAATCTCCGTGAGCTGTCCGTATCAGACCCCTGGTGCCCAAATCCTCCGCAACCTTTCCCAAACCCAACGCCAGATCAAGATTCGACTGCTTTAGACTTCGGGACTCCGGGGGTTGGAGCAGCTTGGGGAAACAGCTGCCTCACCTCTTCGGAAGTTTACATACCTTTATCTAGAAGCTGTTGTTCGGCGTAGAAAATTTATCTTTTCCATGTTAACAGCGCCGAGGGGGATATAATGGACGGGTTGCCGATATAAGTCTGTGGCACACATCCTCTAGGTAGTAATAGCGGGAGCATCCCGCTGATTCGGAACAGTACTTGATGGGAGGGTTGTCGGCTCACGAGCACCTCTCCTACAGGATGTCGTGGCTAAATTTCTCGGCGTATCTGTTCTCGTATCTCGCACAAATCCGGCCCGCGCTCACGAAACAGCGAAGCAAAAAGAGGGATATGATAGTCGTTCAGACTAGCCCAAGTGCGGATATCTTTAATTTCATCTGTTGCCTATCCATGAAGAGCTGACTGTGGAGTTATTGTCCTCTCGCCTCTCACGCGTTTTCGATACCCCCACAGTATTCCAGCTGCCGCACGACATTTTCCAGGAGATCTTTTCTCATCTCCCCCTTCTTCCGTGGGCGGAAGGGTTGCGTCGGTACGAGCACAACCAGTGGTCCCAACCCATTCCTTCGCTATTCTTGGAAAGAGCGAGCACCTTGCTGGCTTTGAGTGCGACGTGTAGAGCGATGCGGGAGGTGGTCCTCGCGGAGGCTTGGAAGGACTACATCATGTGTTGGATAGGTTGGGGGTCTGTTTCTCGGAAGGGAGTGAGGATGGTATCCCGGTGTCGGATTTTATTGGGGAATTCTCATCTCGCTGCCTATGTGAGGTATGGTTCCCCGCTTGTACCAATACCCCGACACCAGTTCTGACCGCCCAAAGGACATTGGTGGTAGATTTCAATGACGTGACCGACAAAGCAACGAAATTGTTCGTCGAATGCCTCACCGTCCTACCTAACCTCCACACCCTGGAGATCATTTCGATGTGGGAGCCCGAAACCATCATGTGCTTGACGACCGCTCTGGGGGAAGTGAGACCTCGGCTCCAGCAGGTCCGGACCCTCGTCTTGCCTCCCACGGCGCATCGGTTGTTGCGATATTGCCCAAACGCCGAGGATCTTACATGCGTTGCGGGGCGACCTGAGGAGTGGTTCGTCGAGTCCCTTGTGGTAGGCAGGTTGCACCTTACGAAGTTTCGGGTCCTATATCCGGGATGTGGAGATATGTGGCAGAGTAGGGTCCATCTCGTTTCTCCACCGATATGATCTCACATGAATCCTCACAGGGATGGCTGGGGCATGTCCTGGGATGCGAGAATTGTCTGTCGTACACGTAAGCTTAAACTCTACGTCCCCCCTCCTTTGTGTCGCTGACACAAACATCGGCCGCATTCCTAAACGTCCGCAAAACAAACAGAGCGGAGTGAGCGAGAGTAGCAGCCTTGCCGCGGTAAAACAATGCATCTCCGCATTCAGAAACCTCTCCACGATCCACCTCGTATATTTCCCTCGCCAAGACTGGAATTCGCCGAATCTGATATCCCCGGAGTCGGTGCCCGTGTGGAACGAGGTCAAGGATACGGCGATCGCTCAGTTGAAGGGATCTTCTGTTGATGGCCCTAAAAAGTTGAAGACCATCACGCCGGTCCCTGGTCTGTGGACAAGGACTGGATTTGACCCAAAGGGGGTGGTGGAAGAGATTGTTGTTTAAGACTGCCGGTGTCGGTTTGTGAGATATAGTACAAAACGATTAAACATCAAGCTGGCGACGCCGGCTTGGTGGGTAGGACTACAGTCCTTCCTTGTCCCCGTCATTTGTAAAGTTGGCTAATTTCCGAGCGAGATGGTTGTACTGTGTGGTTTGGGGGTAACGTCGGTACTCATCCGCCCACCGTCGGTTCTACGCGATCTGCATGTTTCTTTATCGCCACAGAGCCATTCCGTACTTGAATCTGGCAAAGGCAACGGCGGGCAGCAGCGCACCGGGCGGATTGGCACTCGTTGATGGCACTCTCAGCATCTCGCAGAGCGTGGTGCGCTATCGATCAAACGATTCCTAAGGATTTTTGCAGAAGAAAGTCTCGAGCGGCCGTCCTCTCAAGGGCTTGCCCAGCAGATGTTTCCACGTTAAATTGGTGCACGTCAGATTTACCTCCTACCAGTTCTTCCCACTACCCTCGACTGTTCCCACCTTGCAAGGCGGACACCCACCGACCTCGTTCGAAGGGTCTTCTCCTTGTTTACGTCGTTTCCCCTGAATCTATTGAAGAGGGCTTTCATCTTTTTAGCGGCCCGAGCGAGCGTTCGGCGGGTCGTAACAAGGCGCCCGTGATGAGATGGAAGGGGGGGTAGAGGTGAAGGAAGGCTTAGACGCTCGTTAAACTCTTTACAACTGAACGATGGTCGGTGGACTATCAGGAAAACATTGGCCTCACGACCGCCGTTGTACTCAATCACCTAGAATATCCCCTTGGTAGGCCTCCTGGCACTCCTTGAAGCCGCTTCAGAACAATCTTATCGCAAGTGGGTCCGGGGCAAGCTTCTGGATAGATTCTCGGGCCGGGAGGTGCGCGGGAAATCGCGAGGCCTACTTCCTGCTGTCTCCGATCCCAGCCTCAGCGACCTCGCCGACCTATCGACCACAGTGACCTCATGTCTCAGCAACAATTTGGTCCCACGTTCGAGCCCGAGCCCATTCCCCCCATCTTGGCCTTCCGACTTCCTGACGGCACCCCGGTTGTGTCATCGCAGGCTGCAGCAGATGGCCCGATAGACATCGAGTTGGGTGGGGAAGCTCTCTGCTCCTTCGTTCCCCAGTCGCGTGCCCTTCGGGTCAGTCCACATGGGATTGTCAATCCTGAGCGCGTAGAATCCGCACCCGTCTCAAAATTAATCCTCGCCCACAATCGGGTAACCATCTCCGGAGACGACCTTTGGGGTGCCATTTACGGACTATGGCTCAGGAAAGCCGAAGATGATGTGACGCCCTTTGAATTATCCGACGATATCGGAGATGTTGCGGAACTAAGGGGTTACCTAAGTACGTTATCTGATTAGATCTGTTGGCTTGGCAGGGCGTGCATCTCATCATCCTTCGTTCCGTATTCAAGCTTCCACCGGCCTAGCATTCGTCCCGCCTGATGCACATGGCCCTTCAGAGCTCCTTCTGATTCGTGCTTCCTTCTGGCAGGGAGCAGGCGCCTCGTTGGCGAGGCATTGGTTGCGATCTCCCGTCGCCCACCCATCTCTTTCACCTTTGTGCCCGTTCCCGTTCTTCGAATCATTCACCCGTGGCGAGCATGTGTTGACGACCCACCCGAAGCGCCCTCCAAAGCCGGCTCCCGGTTCGGTCCTGTATGCTCGTTACATCTGTGCTGTGGGCCAGTTGCTCCAATTTATTCATATCGACGCGTCAAACCCAAAACACTTCGAGGCATACCAGAGGTGGCAGAACTCTGATAGAGTGAACGTCGGATGGAGGGAGAAAGGACCAGAGGAGAAACATAGGGCGTACCTTGCTGACCGGTTAGCCGACTCCCATATCATGGGATTCATCGTTGAGTGGGATGGGGAGTTCGCAGGCTATGGCGAAATGAGTTGGGTCAAGGAAGATCCGATGGGGTGAGGCTTCATTCAATCTCGTTTGTTAGGGAGAAGTTTCCAATCCGAAGCACAGTACGTATGTCGGGGGACTTGGGGATTATGACCAAGGGACCCACCTCTTGATCGGAGAAGACAGGTTCAGGGGCCGACACAGATGTAAGTGTCTTTTACCATGCCCGCGCCAGAGTTGACGGCCATGACACGAGGGCAGTCACCGCGATCATGACCGCCATGAAGCACGCATGCTTCCTGCGCGATCCAAGGACAGATGTCGTCGTAGGCGAGCCTAGGCATGACTTGCCCATCGTGCCAAGGCTCAAGCTTTTTCTCCCTCAAGAATTCAATCGGGTTGGTGTCCCCCGTCCGCGCTCGACGTGCCCGCTCAGCTAATGGTTTTTGTTTGGCAGGAATTCGAGTTCCCGCACAAGAGAGCGGTGTATTTTGTACTCAGACGCCAGCGGTTTTTCCAAGCCGCCACACTGTACTAGGTAGGACAAAAAAATGTCGCGGTTTTCGGAGGTCTACAGACCTTGCGGTCCGCCAAGTAGGGTAGACGCGCAGAATGGAACGAGATTTTGACACACGTGACCGGTGATGGGGAGGAAGGGTTCGGTCACCCTTCACTCCCACACCTCAACCATAACCACATGCATACTTCCTGCAAACCTTCCCCCGGCAGAGTTCCGGGCGTAGAGCCCCACCAGATCTCGACTGCCCCTAACGACGTAACGTTCGTGCAGAATCCCTTGGCTGCTGAAGAAGTCTGATAGTTCCGTCGACTCAGACGTTCTCCGCGATTTCGGTCACGTAGTACCGTAGCCGGTTAATCACCACGACCCGTTCGGATATTTTCGGATGGCAACCTCCATCATCGGGCGTCCTTCCACGCGATACCCGCGGTGGAGGCCAGGAAAGTTTTATCAGATAAGATGAAGACCCCCCAAGGCGTTTGTCTCCGCTGCTGACGCCATCAAACCGATTTGGACACTCACACCCCCTTGACATGCCTCCCCTAGCCAGTGAATGGCCGTGGGCGGACTACATTTTCCACCCCTTCCCCATCCTCTCCTCTTCAAAATACACGCCTCGTCAGGTCGGGCGCATCGAATTCACCCAAACCCTCCATCCGAATCTCCACAATCACGGCATTCCTTGGCAACATTTACTATGGGCGGCTATAGTCAAACTCACATCCCTCTACGTCGACGCTCCCGAATTCATATTCGCCGAAATACACGGGAAACAACCTATCTCAATCTTCAAGGCGATCACCGCGGAGATCCAGCAGGATTCCGCCAGTTGGGCTGATTTATCTTCGGCACTCCGGGATCTCAAAAGACACCGTATCCCAATTTCCCGCGCACGAGCAGCGCTCAACTTAGCAGATTCCGCGAACCCCTACCCCGTTGCTGTCGTTTGGGACGGACTCACCCCCGGACTCGTGGACGTCGACGGAACCGCAGTGGTGATAGAGGTTGATACCCAGAACGAGGACGGCGGGAACATCGTTATAGCGTTACGGTGGAACCACTTGACGTTGTCTCCAGATGCCGCAGAAATCTTCGCGAAGCAGGTCCTCGCTTTATTCGACGTTGCGGCTACTGATCCATCACAAACTGCAAATACCCTGGGACTCGATCCTACCCTCAATTCGATCATCGAGGCGAACTACGATCCCGAAGAAGCCTGTTGCGCAACCGATTGGCTGGTTCGGAACGCGGCTGAGCACCCGGACGCTATTGCTCACGAAATCTACTCCAGCCTTTCTTCCCCTCCCCGCCTCGTCACCTATGCCGAACTCAATGACATGGCGAACAGGTTCGCCCACTGGTTGTTATCCAACGGACTAGAGTTCGAGGATCGGGTGGCGTTGTGCCGCCCGAGGGATCTCCAGTTTTACGTCGCCCAAGCGGCCATCTTCAAGTCTGGGGGATGCTATGTTTCGGTGGGGGTATTTTATAGATAACCCAAGTCATGTGATTTACACTTCCTCCCGCCCAGATTGATCCAGAACTCCCTGAAGAACGGAAACGTCACATTACTGAGGACTCTGACGCCAAGTTCATCCTTACGAATGATATTTGGTTCAAGAGTTTCCGGGGTTCAGTATACTCCCTAGACTCCGTGAAGACTCTGGAGGAAATTGCCTCGCAGGATTCTTCGGAAGTATCTCTGGCAAAGTTAGACTCGTTAGCGTATCTCCTCTACACATCTGGTTAGGATTTTCTTCATTTTCGGTTTAGCCCGCTCCTGATGGCGACCACAGGCACAACTGGAAAGCCTAAAGGATGTTTACTCAACCACCGTGGCATCTATTGGGCGATCAAAGCTATGTGCGAGTACCCGCGGGGTGTCACCAACCCAGCAACGGATAAGCGTCTTGCAATGGCTTGTGCGTGTATTCTCCACCTCCCGCGTTTTCTGAAACTGACGCCTAGAACGCCCAGCGGTCGCATTCGATGTACACATATCGGAGATTTGTCAAGTTTGGAGTCTGGGGATTCGCCTTGTCAGTGCCCCCCGATTCGAGATGTTGGCAGACCTCCAGGACAATATCATCCGGCTAGGAATTACCCACTTGGGGATGGTTCCTAGTATGATCGAAGCAACGTTGAGTGCACCAGAAGATCTCCCGTTGAAGTACCTGGTATCTGGTGGTGAGAAGATTTCAGATGCGGTGAGTTTGGGGTCGGCGCGATACAACGGGGTCCTGAACTGGGGATCTAGGTATTGGAAACTTGGGCCGACAATCCAACAATCATACTTGCGAACTTCTACGGGTACGTTCTTGTGGCTACTTGTGTTTTATCACGTGGTGCCCAATACCTCCCCCAAGCCCTACCGAAGCAACCATCGGATGTGTTTCTCGGAAGGTTTCCGCGAAAGATCGGAAAGAGAATATTGGCCGGCCGTTCCCTGCATGTTCAGCTTACATCGTCAACTCCAAAATGGACATCTTGCCGCTTGGTGTTGCAGGCGAGCTTGTCATCGGAGGACCACTTGTTGCGAGAGGGTACCATAACCTACAAGAGGTCACTGCAAAGTCATTCAAGGAGTGGCCAAGAAAGGGGTGTCGAGCGTATAGGACCGGCGACTTAGGTATCGCCACTATTTTTGTCAATGATATGTGACTGACACCCATCCCTCGTGCAGTGCGCATGACAGCTGAAGGGACCCTCCTCATCCTCGGCCGAATCGACTCCCAGATTAAGCTCCGGGGCGTTCGGATTGAGAGTGAGGGAGTGTCTGAAGTCGTTCGAAAATCTGCCAACGGAAAAACCTCCGCCCATACATTTATTTCTCTCCACCCCGAACTTGGGAACGAGATCCTCGTTTCTTTCTTCGCCAACGATGATCCTTTGATCAAGGTTGACCAGAAAAGGACATCTACCCCGAAGGTCTTGCCGGACAGGAGCGAGGACCTGGTTCTGATCAGGAGAGCGGTCCAGACAGAGCTTGCCGTTTATATGCGGCCCTCTCATATCATCCCCCTTGACTTCCTGCCGTTGACTTTGAACGGAAAAACTGACGGGAAGAAGCTGCTGGGAGTTTTCCAGCAGACGCCACTCGAGGAACTGATGAAACTGCAACGCTCCGGTGCCCAGAGTCAACCAACCCGGGCTGTCAGGGTTCCCACAGATGTCGAATTAAAGGTCATCAGCATCGTTTCCAGGATATGCGGTCTTCCGGAGTCCCAAATTTCACCCGCCTCGAACCTTTTCGAGTGTGGCTTCGATTCGTTGAAATTCAGTGCCCTTACACGAGCATTGAGAGGAGAGTTCATGACTTCAGCGTTATCTGTGACATCGATTATGCAGTCTCCTGCTATCGAAGCGATTGCCAAGGGATGCTCTGTGGCCGATGCGGAGGACGTTGCGAAGGAAGCTATGGATTTGACCTGGTTAGATGACTTCTCCAAACAACACCAACCTTCTGTCCAGCAGATATTTCAAGAGAACGACGTGGAACAGGTACTGCCGACACTCCCCATCCAGGATGGTATTCTTGC
>Ga0307509_10008674_pt1 | contig 12895 bp, 12 predicted proteins | sample 10_EM_MG_FD_202245 | JGI IMG/M metagenome (GOLD analysis project Ga0307509, IMG submission 202245) | Populus trichocarpa ectomycorrhiza microbial communities from riparian zone in the Pacific Northwest, United States - 10_EM | ecosystem: Host-associated > Plants > Roots > Unclassified | place...
TACAGCGCAGGACGCTCCGGCGTCGCGAGCGAGAACATGATCTGGTGGGCCATCGCGGTCTTGCCGCACCCCGGGCCACCGGCGATCAGGTTGAACGAGAGCTCGGGAATCCCCCCACCCAGCACGGCGTCGAGCCCGGGCACACCGGTCGCGAGTTTCTTGATCTCGACTGCTTCGCTCACGCTAGCTCCTTTGCGCGACGCGGAAACACGTCGGGCCACATCTCGTGAAGAATCGTTTCCACCAGGGCATCTCCGATCAATCGACCGAGCAGCGTCAGGAGGCTGTCCATCACGTGTGCGAGCTCCGCCACCGCTTCAGTCGCGGGACGGCGCTCGAACACGGTGACGAGCGACCATGCCGCGACCTCGGAGCCGTGCAGCGGTACGGACAGCCACGGCAACCGCTTCGCGGCGACGCTCACGCTCCGATCCTGGAGGGCCTGGATACCCCCGGCGCCGATCAGGCGCCCGAAGTGATGCGCGAGCTGGACCCAGACCTGTTCGATCGCCAGCGCGATCCGCTCGGACGAGCTCGTCGCTTCGCTCCCACCCACGCTCAAGAGGAGGGCGCGTGCTGCCGCAGGCGTGAAGCCCTCACTCACGAAGCCACGGCTGGCAGGAGATGCTGGAGCGTCGCCCGGAGCTCGGACGTCTCGAACGGTTTCGTGAGCCTGCTCGCGAACAGGTCGTCGCCGATGCCCTTGACGTCACCGTAGCCGGTGATCAAGACGATCGGGAGCGCCGGGTGCAGCTCGCGAAGGGCATGGGCCAGCGCGACCCCGTTCATCCCCGGCATCGTGAGATCGGTGAGCACGACGTCGATGTGGATCTTCGCCTCGCGCACGATCGCGAGCGCCTCCTCGCCGCTCGCGACACCCACGACGGTCGGGCCGAGCTTGCGGATCGCGCGCGCGAGCGTGGCGCGCACCACGTCCTCGTCATCGACGACCAGCACGGTGCCGACGCCCTGCCACGCGAGCTCCACGGGCGGCAGCTCCGGGGGCGCGTGATGCGGGACCGCGCGGAGGTGCATGCGCAGCGTCGTGCCCAGTCCCTGCGCACTGTCGACGTAGACGCTCCCGCCGTGGCCGCGCACGACGCCGTGGACGACCGCCATCCCGAGCCCGCGTCCGGCGAACTTCGTCGAGTAGTACGGATCGAAGATCCGCGCCTTGGTCGCCGCGTCCATGCCGATCCCGGCGTCGCGGACCTCGACGACGACGTACGCCCCGGACGGGAGGACGTCCGGATCGGGGCGCCGATCCGCGGCATGGACGTCCGCGCGAACCGCGATCGTGATCACACCGGAGCGATCGACCATCGCCTCGCCGGCGTTGACGACCAGGTTCAAGAGGACCTGGCGCAGCTGCGATTCGTCGCCCGACACGAACGGTACGCCGTCGGCGAGCTCGAGGACGACCGGCGTCGACTTCGCGGACGCGCGGAGGAGCGGCTCGAGGTCGCGGACGAGCCCGACCACGTCGATCGGATGCGCGGGCATGCTCACGTGCCCCGAGTACGCGAGCATCTGGTGCGCGAGGTCGCCCGCGTGCCGCGCGGCCTGGCGGACCTCCGTGAGCGGTTCGACGTGCGGAGACGCGGGGTCGAGGTCCTGCAAGACGAAGTCGGCACCGGCCAGCACCACGGTCATGAGGTTGTTGAAGTCGTGCGCGATGCCGCCGGCGAGGACGCCCAGGCTCTGGAGCCGGCTGGCCTCTTCGGCCCGCTTGAACGCCAGCTCCTTCGCGGCCTCGTCGAGCTTGCGCGCACTGATATCGACACACGCGAGGACCGCCCGGCGCGCGCCCTGGTCGGGGAGGACGACCGCGTCGATCAGGACGTCGATTCGCGCGGCATCGAGCACGATCGTGAGCTCGAGATCATGAAGCGCGCCGGTCGAGAACAGCGTCGAGAGTTGGTGCACGATCAGCGATTCCATCTTCTCGTCGACGAACGACACGAACGATCGATCGAGGAGCTGGTTCCGCACCGCGCCGAGCAGGGCCTCGGCGGCGTGGTTGACCTCCTTGATCTGACCGGTCACGTCGATCGTCACGAACGGCGTCGGCGCGAGATCGTGGAGCGCGAGGTACCGGCCGCTGGCGAGGACGAGGGCCTCGTTGACGTGCCGGAGCTCCTTGTTCGCGATCGACAGCACCTCGTTGCGGTGCTGGAGATCGGTGCGGTGTGCATCGGCAGAATCCCTCGACATACCCGTCCTTCAACAACCGCCGGCAGGAGCGCCAACGAACAAACTCTACCCCTTGCACGACGGGGTGGCTCCCGGGATCGACGACGTCCGTAGTTTTACTCATCGATCGCGTTCGCGTGAGTCACCTCTACGAAGAACGCGCGCGCGTACGGGCCGGCTTGATCGTAGCGGTCCTAGTTGCGATAGCCGCGACCGCCGCCACCACCACGGCCACCGCCACCGCGACTGCCGCCTCCACCACCACCGCCCCGGCGGCCCCCACCGCGACTGCCACCGCCGCCGCCGCCTTCTTCGCGGCGCTCGTTGCGCGCGCGCTGCTGCGGCGAGACCGACGCCGGCACGATGTGCGACGGCACGGTCGACTGGTAGGGATGACCGTCGACGACCGGGATGTCCTGGCGGGTCAGCTTGATGATGTTGCGCCAGTCGGCACGCTCGTCGGCCTCGACGAACGTCATCGCCATGCCCGAGGCGCCGGCGCGTGCGGTGCGGCCGATCCGGTGGACGTACGTCTCGGGAACTTCGGGGACGTCGAAGTTGACGACGTGGGTGACGTCATCGATGTCGATGCCGCGCGCCGCGATGTCGGTCGCGACGAGCACGCGGATCTTGCCCGCCTTGAAGTGCGCGAGCGCGCGCTCGCGGGCGCCCTGCGACTTGTTGCCGTGGATCGCCTCGGCGCCGATGTGCGCCTTCTCGAGGTGCTCGGCGATCCGGTTCGCACCGTGCTTGGTGCGCGAGAACACGAGCACGCGCTTCATCGCGGTGTCGCGCAAGACCTCGACGAGGAGGGACCTCTTGTCGGCCTTCTCGACCATGAACACTTCTTGATCGACGCGCTCGGCGGTCGTCGCCGGCGGGGTCACCGCGACGGTCTCCGGCCGGTGGAGCAGGCGGTCGGCGAGCTCCTGGGCCTCGCGCGGCATCGTCGCCGAGAAGAACAGGGTCTGGCGGCGCGCCGGCAAGAGGCCGATCACGCGCTTGACGTCGTGGATGAAGCCCATGTCGAGCATGCGATCCGCCTCGTCGAGCACGAACACCTCGAGCGAGCGCAGATCGACCAGGCCCTGGCCGCACAGATCGAGGAGGCGGCCCGGGGTCGCGACCAGGATATCGATGCCGTCGCGGAGGGCCCGCTTCTGGGCATCCATGCCGACGCCGCCGAAGATCACGGTGTAGCGCAGCGGCAGGTGCTTGCCGTAGGTCCGAAAGCTCTCGCCGATCTGCGAGGCGAGCTCGCGGGTCGGGGTGAGCACGAGACAGCGGATGTGCCGGTGGCCCTTGCCCGGCGAGATGTGTGCGAGGCGCTGGAGGATGGGCAGCGCGAACGCCGCCGTCTTGCCGGTCCCCGTCTGGGCCAGCCCGAGCAAGTCCCGCCCCGCCAGGACGTGAGGGATCGCCTGCGCCTGGATCGGCGTCGGCGTCACGTACCCTTCCGCCGCCACCGCCTGCGCGAGTGGCGCGATCAGACCAAGTTCCGAAAACTGCATCGGGCGGGCTTTAGCACCCCCCCGGCCAAGAGTGAACCCATTACTTGGTCAGTTCGCGCTCCACCGTCTCCTTGACCTTCACGTCGAAGCCCTCGCCCGCCTCTTTCGCGTGTGCCTTCAGGTACTCCGCGCGGTCCTTCGACAGCTTCTCGAGCTCGTTCTGGGCCTCGGTCCGCTTCTTCGCGCGGCTGGAGATCTCGGCCTTGAGCTCGTCGTTCGACTTGCCGTGGAGATCGGCCGGGAGCAGGTCCTTGTCGAGCGACTCGATCGCCACCGTGCCGCTCGCCACACCACCGACCACGTCCTCCTTCGCACGCCCGCCGCCCTTCGCCGGGGCCTTCGCGTAGAACGCCGCGCGGTCCGCCGCCACCGCCGTCGGGGCCGCGGCCTGGACCGCCATCTTGCCCTCGTACGCGCCGCGGGTCGCCGCGTCTCCGTAGATCACGGCGGTCGAGTCGATCGTGTGCGACAGCTCCGCCATCTTCTGATCGTACGGCGTCGCGATCTGCTGGACGCCGCCGTTCTGCTGGATCGTCGAGAACTCGCCCTGGCCGAGCATCGCGATCTTCTGCCACGCCTCCGCCGTATCCGACGCCGAGCCGCACCGGATCGTGTTGATCATGATGCCCTTGTCCTGCGCGTCCTTCGCGCTGACCTCGAACGTCGGCACCTCACCGCGGCTCGCCGGCGGCGCATCGCCGACCAGGAAGATCATCTTCTTCGCACCGTCGCGCCACGCCATCTTGTGAACCGCGTCGTCGAGCGCCGCGTCGACATCCTCCGGCACGTCGCCGCCACCCTCCGCCTGGAACGTCGACAGCTGCGCGAACACCGCGTCGAGATCGCCGGTCAGCGCGTAGTCCTTCGTCACGTAGACGTCACCGAGATCGCGATAGGCGACCAGGCCGACGTGGACGTCCGCGTTCTTGTCGACCTCGCGGATGTGCGACGCGATCGACCACACCGTCCGCTTCGCGCCATCGAGCAGGCCGCCCATCGAGCCGGTCGTGTCGACCGCGAACACCACGTCGATCCGGTGACCACCTCCCGCTTCGGGCTGCTGGACCAGCGGGCCCGAGGCCCACGGTTTGAGCCACAGCGCGAGCGCGACGGTGGCGACAGCGGTCGTTGCGATTCCAAAGGTGGCGATGCGCTGACGGTCGATCATGGTCTGCCTACCGACGCACCAGCCCGCCGGTCGATCTATCGCCAACTAGCTGAAATATGGACCCAAGGTCAGTCCGAGGCCGGTGTCAGGCCTGCTGCAAATGCCTGGATCTGCTCCACGGACTCGTTGATGGTCTCGCAGTCCAGGAGGCTCGCGACCAGCTCGAGATCGAGCTCTGACAACCAGGTGCTGTTCGATCGCCGCTCGTAGCCAGCGGCACCGAGCACGTGGACGCTGATCGAATCGTCCATCCAAAACCACACTTCGTTCACGCCGAGCCGACGATAGACCTCGAGCTTGTCGAGACCACCACTCGTCCACACGACCTCGATGGCGAGATCCGGCCGTGGCTTGCGCACGCCGCCGAACACGTAGCACTCGTCGGCCTCGGCCGCGGCGTTTCCGCTCTCGCTCTTGAGCGTCCAGTTGCCGAAGGGCATGCACTTGATCCGGCGCACCAGGCAGAACGCATCGATCATGCGTCCGATGTGAGACTTGATCCGTTCGTGATCGTTCGAAGGCGACATCAGCTCCGCGACTCCGTCGAGATACGTGATCCGCGGTCGCGCACGCTCACCCCGAGCATGATCGAGTGCTTCGTAACCCGACCAATCGACGCGCATGAACACGCGTTGATCGATCCTGGCCAGCTGCTCGGAGAAGTCCGCCATCAAGATCATCGTAGCACCGCGGTTCAGCAACCCGCGGGCCATCGCTAGCCTCGCGAAATCACGCGCGCGGTTGTCCGCTGTCCGACGGAATCCGGCCGCTCGTGTCCGGCTCTCGGTTAGCCGTGCGGTGAAGGCGGCGCGGCGTGGACGCTGATCGTCACGCTGCGGCGAACATCGATCGGCTTGCACACCTTCGTTCCACACAGCCAGAACCGGAGGTGGAGCTTGACGCCGAAGTCGCCGGCGGCGTCGGCGCGGAGTGGGATCGCGAAGCGCGGCGAGGGCTCGTCGGGATCGACCGCGTCGGTGCGCGCGAGCCGGCGGCGGCGGACGCCCAGGCCGGCGTCGGGCGCGATGTCCAGCGTCAGGCCACCATCCTTCGAGATGGTCTGGCCGCGCTCGACGGTGATCGCCAGCGGCAGCGTGCCGCCACCGACCTCGAGATCGACGTGCTCGGGGACGTCGAGCTTGTAACCGCCGGTGGCTTGCGCGCCGGCGCGCGCGGTCAGGATCAGGAGGACGAGCAGCGGCCTCACAGGATCTGCGTGGCGAGCTCCGCGAGCGGCGAGCGCTCGCCCTTCGTGAGGATCACGTGGCCCGCGATCGCCTCGTTCTTGAAGCGCTCGGCGACCGTCGTGAGACCGTTGTTCGACGAGTCGAGGTACGGGTGATCGATCTGGTACGGGTCACCGGTCAGCACGATCTTCGTACCCTCACCGGCGCGCGTGATGATCGTCTTGACCTCGTGCGGCGTCAGGTTCTGGGCCTCGTCGACGATCATGAAGACGTTCGGCAGCGAGCGACCGCGGATGTAGGTGAGCGGCTCGATCTCGACGAAGCCCATGTCGACGAGCTCGGCGTAGCTGCGGCCGTCCTTCTTGTCGGTCTTGTTGAGGCCGAGGAGCAGCTCGAGGTTGTCGTAGATCGGCTGCATCCACGGGTTGAGCTTCTCCTCGATGTCGCCGGGGAGATAACCGATGTCGCGGCCGAGCGGAAAGATCGGGCGCGACACGAGCAGCTTCGCGAATACCTGCTCCTCGGTCACCTTCTGGAGCCCGGCGGCGATCGCGAGCAGCGTCTTGCCGGTGCCGGCCTTGCCGACGAGCGTGACCAGCTTGATGTCGTCGTTGAGCAGGAGGTCGAGCGCGAAGTGCTGCTCGCGGTTGCGCGGCTTGATCCCCCACACGCCCTCGCGCAGCTTGCGCACGGGCACGGCCTTGCCGAGCGTCTTGTCCCACCGGGTGAGCGCCGACTTGCCGGCCTCGTCCTTGAGCGTGAGGAACTCGTTCGCGTGGAGACCGGGCGCGTCGACGACGACCGCGTTGTTCGCGTAGAACGTGTCGATCGTGCCGGCCGGGACGACGAGCTCGCGGTTGCCCGGATAGAGCTCTTCGATCGAGATCTGCTCGGGTTCGTAATCGACGGCCTGGAGGCCAAGCGCGTCGCCACGGACGCGCATGTTGACGTCCTTCGTGACGAGGACCGTCGGGATCTTCGGATCGGCGTCGCGAACCTCGAGCGCGATCTCGAGGATCCGCTGATCCATCGAGCGCGAGTCGTAGCTCGGGTTCTTGATCGGGTTCTTCGAGAGCTGGACCCGGACGGTCCCGCCGTTCTCGAGCTTCTGGTTCTGCGACAGCCCACCGGGCTTGCTGCGGTGCTCGTCGAGGAGGCGCGCGATCTGTCGCGCGTTGCGACCGAGCTCGGATTGATCCTTCTTGAAGGTATCGATCTCCTCGATCACGAAGATCGGAATCACGACCGCGTTGTCCCCGAACGCGTACAGCGACCGCGCGTCGTGGAGCAGGACGTTCGTGTCCAGGACGTAGTTCTTCACCGCCACGCAACGAGCGTACGTCAGAACCGACCGGAAATTGCGACGCCGGCCGTCTGATTGCTCGCCATCGGCGCGACGACGAGATCTTTCGGCGCGGTCACGTAGATCACGACACCCGCGGCGAGCGCGACGATCCCGACGGTCCCCACGATCGTGCCGAGGTCGGCGAGCGCGACCGCGTCGGTCGCCTGCTGGCGCCCGTTCGGTGAGCAGTAGCCGTCGGGCGTCCCGACGCACTTCTTCGCCGATTGCGAGTCGGAGCGCGCCTGGAAGCCCATGTAGACGCTCGTCCCGAACGCCAGCACGCCGGCGCCACCGATCCCGTACGCCAGGTAGACGCGGCTGCGCCGGCGGACTTCGTGAGGCGTTTCGTCGTCATGATGCGCGGTCTCGGGAAACGCGACCGCCGGGGTCGGCACGTCGAAGATCACGGTCGCACCTGCGGCGGCGGACTTCGTCGAGTCGAACAGCGTGTGCGCCGGCGTCGCGACGTGGACCACGATCTGCCCCGGATCGACGCGCTCGGTGATCGTCGCGGTCGCCTTCACCGCGCGCCCGGCGATCGTGATGCTGAGGCCCGGCGCGTCGGGCTCCGGCAGGTTGACGACGGCGGTCGCGAGCTTGCCCACGATCGCGTCGGCACGCTCGCGCGCGAACTTCTGCTTCGCCGGCGTGTCGGCCGAGCGCTGCGCGGCGTCGTCGAACATCCGCCACGCGGCCGCGAAGTGACCGAGGTGCTCGTGACAGTCGGCGAGGTTGAGCTCGGTGCCGACACCGTTGTCGAGTGCGTAGCTCTGCTCGAACTTGGTCAGCGCCTCGGCGTACTTGTTCTGCTTCGCGAGCTCGCGCCCTTCCTCGAACAGCTTCGCGCCCTCGGTCGCGGGCTGCGCCACGGCGATGCCCGCCAGCACGGCCACGATCGCGACGACCCGCAACATCCGCCGTGATCGTCACGCAACTCGTCGCCGCGAGCAAGTCGATCCAGGCGCGTCAGTGCTGGCACGCCATCGGATCGACGTCGCAGTCCTTCTTCTTGTCGGGCGGCGGCGGCTCCTTCACCGCCGGCACCGTCGGCTCGACGACGACCGAGATCCCGGCGCTCTTGCACGCGGCGGCGACCGCCTTCTTGCTCCCGCCGACCGCATACCACTTGCGCGCATGGGTCGCGTCCTTCGCGCGGCACGCCGCGATCGCACACGACGCCAGCGTCGCGAGCGATGGATGGGCCGCGCAGATCGCGACCGCCTCACCATAGTGGGCGCGATCGAATTGGTTCTCGAGCTGGTCCGCCGGGGAGTCCTCGTGCGCCGCGACGACCGCCGCATCGGGAGGCGCCTCGACGGCGACGGCCGCGTCGGGCCGCGCGGTCGCTGCATCGGGCTGCGTCGCGACCGGGACCACCGCCGCGGCATCGACCGTGACGACCGCGACCTGGGCCGCGTCGGCGGTCGTGGCCGCGGACCTCGGCCTGGCTTTCGAGCCACCCGCGAGCACCGCGAGCACGACGATCAAGATCGTCACCGCGCCGGCGATCGCGATGATCACGGGGCGCGGCAACCCCTTCTTGTCTTCCGGCGGCTCCGGCGGCGGGACGTACAGCGGATAGCTCGCGTTCGAGTACGACGGCGGCGGCGCGACGTGCGCGCCCGACGGATCGCGGACGATCTGCGGATAGCCCCCCGAGCCCGGAACCGGATAGGTCTGCGGCACCTGCGGGCCGGTCGCGCCGTGGGTCCGCGGCGACGGCGGTTGCGGCTGCACCACCGGCGGCTGCCACGCCGGCCGCTCGCCGCGCGAGGAATCGGAGTCCGACTGAAACGGCGCACTGCTCGGGACCTTCGCGAACGCGTCGTTCGAGCTGGCGCTCGTCGACACCGCGTCGTCGCTGAGATCCGGCACCGCGCCGAGCTGGCTCTCGAGCGCGTCGGCCGGGCGGACCTGGAGATCCGCCGGCACGGGCTCGCTCGTGACCGTGAACACCTCGGGATGGGTCTCGCGACTCTGCATCTCGACCCACGGCTCGGGTCGCTGGCCGAACAGGTCGCGCACGTAACGCGCGAGCGCCGCACTCGACAGGGTCGTGTTGAGCCGGACCGCGATCGTCTCGATCGCCTCGTGCAGCTCGTCCGCGGTCTGATAGCGATCGTCCGGATCCTTCGCGAGCAGGCGCAGCACGAGCGCGTCGAGCTCGGGCGAGATCTCGGGCCGGCGCGACGACGGCGGCGGAGTCTCCTCCGACACGATCGCCGCCATCGCGTCGAAGTCGCTGTTGCGCTTGTACAGGCGCTCGAGCGTGAGCATCTCCCACAGCACGATGCCGACCGAGAACAGATCGCTGCGCCGATCCATCGAGGCGCCGCGACACTGCTCGGGCGACAGGTAGCTGATCTTGCCCTTCACCGTGCCGGACCGGGTCTCCTGGCTGCGATGCGCGGCCTTCGCGACGCCGAAGTCGACGACCTTGACGTTGCCCTCGTAGCTCACCATCAGGTTCGACGGCGACACGTCGCGGTGGACGATCCCGAGCGGCTTGCCGTCGAGACCGATCCGCTCGTGCGCGTGATGCAACCCGGCCGCGGTGCCGGCCGCGACCACGAGCACGCTGCTGATCGGGATCGGCGAGCGCAGCGCGTGCGACCGCTGGAGCAGCAACCGCACGGTCTCGCCGTGGACGTACTCCATCGTGAAGAAGTACGAGTCGCCGAGCTTACCGATGTCGTAGACCTGCGCGATGTTCGGATGCTGGAGCTGCGCCGCGAGCCGCGCCTCGTCGAGGAACATCCGGACGAACGCCTGATCGTGAGCGCGATGCCGCAGGATCCGCTTGAGCACGACGTAGCGTTCGACCCCGGCCGTGCTGTTGCCGCGCGCGAGAAAGATCTCGGCCATTCCACCAGTCGCGAGCTTCGCCAGAATCTCGTAACTGTTGGCAGCAGAGCCGAACTCGGCCTCTACCTTCGGCACGTGCGGCAATTGTCACCGATCCCGCGGGGTGCGCGCCACCGCGGGTTTGCAGTACTTGGCGAACCACTAAACGGGGCGAGGCGCGCTGGAGTCACTGGACCATGACTAAACTTCGCGTCGCTTTCGTCGCCTGTCTTGTCTCGCTACCACTCGGCGTCTGGGCCGGCGGTGCCATGAAGCACCATCCGAACCTCGAGGCCGCCCGCTCCGCGCTCAACACCGCGGAGGAAAAGATCACCGCGGCGCAGAAGGCAAACGAGTACGATCTGGGAGGTCACGCGGCCAAGGCCAAGGACGCGATCGTGCTTGCCAAGGAAGAGCTGCGTCTCGCGGCCGAGACCGCCAACGAAAAGAAGTGAACATGTCGAAGCCCCGCCTATTCGTCGTCGCCGCGCTGCTCGCGAGCTTCGCGACCAGCTGCTTTGTCGAGACCCGCCCGCGACCGTGCCGCACCGACTGCTGGTGGGAGCACGGCCGCCGCGTCTGTGAAAAGCGCTGCCGCTAGTCGGTCAGGCGCTCGGCGGCGAGCTCGCGCAGGCGCTGCTTGACGCGCTCGAACTGCTTGCGTAGCGAGGCCGCGCGCTTCGTGACGGCGTCGCCGTCGGCGTCCTCGCCGAGCAGCACGATCGCGATATCGCGCCACGCGAGATCGCGGTCGACCCGCAGCACGAGCAGCGTCTGATCTTCCTCGTCGAGCGTCGCCCGGATCTCGGCATAGACCTCGCGCGAGCGCCGCTCCTGGCGTAGCGTCGAGCTCCAGATCTGAGTCACCGCGTGCTGGATCGACGGGATCTGCGAGACCAGCACCTCGCGCTCGCGGCTCGGCTGGCCACGCACGCGTGCGGCCGCGTGGCGCGCGAGCATGTAACACCACGTGCGAAGGGAGCACCGGCCGTCGAACCGCACGAGGCTCTTCCACAGATCCTCCGACATGCGCGAGAACGCGTCCTGCGCGTCGCCCTCCGCGAGGATCGAGCGCAGCCAGCCGACGAGCTCCGGACCATAGGTCCGCAGCGTCTCGGTCGTGGCGCGCTCGAGGTCGCCACTCCCCACGAGTGCGCGCAACTCGGTCTCGCGCGCCTCCGCCTCGATCGTCATGCTGCGGACTATACGCGGCCTGCGGGGAGGAGGCGGGGTACCATCCGCCGCACGGTGGAGGCGCGGACCACGTTCGACAGTCTGATCGCGAACATCGCGAGGGTCGACGGCGGCGACGAGCACGTCGCCCGGGCGCTGATCGGTCAGACTTTCGGCAGCTACCGGATCGTCGCGCCGCTCGGGGCCGGCGGGATGGGCTGGGTGTTCCGCGCCGAGCACACCGTCCTCGGCAGTCGCGCCGCGGTGAAGGTCTTGAAGCCGAGCCACGCCCAGCCGCACGTCGTCCAGCGGTTCTTCGACGAGGCCCGCGCGGCGACCCGGATCGCGGATCCGGGCATCGTCACCGTCCTCGATTTCGGCTGGACGGAGGGTGGCGCGGCGTACCTGGTGATGGAGCTCCTCGCCGGCCAGACCCTCGCGCAGCGGGTGCGCGGCCCGATGGTTCCGGCCCAGGCGCTCGCCGTCGTGCGCCAGTGCGCGATCGTGATGGGCTCGGCGCACGCGCGCGGCATCGTTCATCGCGACCTCAAGCCCGACAACATCTTCATCGTCCCCGATCCAGCGGTCGCGAGCGAGCGGATCAAGATCCTCGACTTCGGCATCGCGAAGCTGCTCGAAGAAGGCGACGCGAGCCACGCCGGCACGTCGACCGACATGATCCTCGGCACGCCCGGGTACATGTCGCCCGAGCAATGCCGCGGTGCGAGCCAGGTCGATCACCGCACCGACATCTATGCGCTCGGCTGCGTGCTGTTCTTCATGCTGTGCGGCCGGCCGCCATTCCTCGCGAGCACGCCGGCGGATCTGATCGCCGACCACCTGACCGCGCCCCCTCCGCCGCCGAGCTCGTTCGTCGCCACGATCACGCCCGCGATCGACGAGCTCGTCGCGCGCTGCCTCGCCAAGTCGGCCGACGACCGCGTGCAGACCATGCAAGAGCTCGTCACGGCGATCGACCAGATCGTCGCGCCGATCGCGACGGCGCTCGCGATCGGCGCCCGGCCGGCCGTGGCGACCGCAGCCGATCCCATCGGTCCGCCGCGGCGCTCGCGCGCGTGGCTCGCGATCGCAGGCGGCCTCGCGATCGGCGCCGCGATCGCCGCCATCGCCCTCACGTCGGGCGAGGACCGTCCCCCCGATCCCGCGCCGAAGCCGATCGCCGCGCCATCGCCTTCGCTCGACGCTGGCGCGATCGCGCCCGCGGTGAAGCAGCCGGACAAGCCGCCAGCCGAGAAGCCAGCCGCCGCGCCGAAACCCGCGCGCACGGTGCCGCGGCCGCGGAAGGCCGGTAGCGCGGCGCCGCCCGCCGACTCCGACGATCCGTTCGATCGGCGCTGAGTTAGCGCATCCCGAGATACGTGCGGACGATGTCACGCATCGGGCCGAAATCGTCCGGCGAGACGATCCGGCCCGACTTCGAGAGCTCGCGCCACAGGCCGATCGCGAGGTGGTC
>Ga0307509_10008676_pt1 | contig 12886 bp, 11 predicted proteins | sample 10_EM_MG_FD_202245 | JGI IMG/M metagenome (GOLD analysis project Ga0307509, IMG submission 202245) | Populus trichocarpa ectomycorrhiza microbial communities from riparian zone in the Pacific Northwest, United States - 10_EM | ecosystem: Host-associated > Plants > Roots > Unclassified | place...
TTTTTTATCTCCATAGCTTGCGCTGCATGTGTCTTTTGTACCTTTAAACATAATAACGATTTGATTACAAAAAAAAAACAAAAAAACAAAAAAACGACCAAGAGATAGGACACGCTTCTCGCAAACTCTTTCCCCCCCCCTCCATTTCATATACAATCTCAACTCTACCCCGCTTTGCGTCCGGATCAAACCCCTCTCCCACCTTCCCTTGCCTGCTCGCAGCTATGGTGAACCCCCATAATCTCCCTCCAGGGAACGAGGCCTTCGGTAGACTCTCGGCCCTCAACTCCCCCCTCCCGTCGCGTTCAGGAACGCCCGCTACCGATCATCCCATTGAGTTCATGATAAGGCAACTCGCTCAGGCGAGGAGTGCCCACAGGCTCAGCAACCAAGATTCCCCGGACCTCAGCCCAGACGCGCAGGCCGGCACCCTCCCCATCGAATCCATCACGATCGTCCTCCTCTCCCAACTAGTCCAGGGCCTGGTGACCGTCTCACATGAGCTGAGCGGGGTAACCCAAGTGGTCTCAACCATCTCCGAGGAGAACGAGAACCTCAGGGAGGAGCTCAACGACATCTCCTCTCAGCTCGCAAACCTCCCCCACACCCAAGAACAACACTCCGTTCTGGGGATCGCCGATCTCCAGGCATCCATACGTGACCTGTCACATGGTGTGTCAGCCCCGATCCCTGCCCCCCCGGCACCTGCCCCCCCCCCACAGAAAACCCCCCAGCCCCACCCAACTACCGCCCCCCCCCCCTCAAGGAAGCCCAAAGAAAGGGTCCGAGCACAACCCACACCTCCCTCAGGAGCGGCTGAAGACCCTAAATACCTCATACCATTCTACAACACGAGACTAGGCAAGGCGTTCGGCGACCCCGAGAAGTACGCCAAACTCTACCCACACTCCTACGAAGCCGGGGAATTCCAGAGAGGGGCATATGACTTAGCCTCCTTCACCCCAGGCCACCTCTACCCGGACGTCCACGCCTCCCCCTCTTACGCGCAAGCTGCCTCTGGATCAGGCTCGGGCGGCAAGGGCAAAGGCAAAGCTGGGAAACCTCCTTCCCCCCAACTTGTTGCGAGTACGGCAGCCCCTCCTGTTAAAAAGGGGCCTCCCTCCCTCCCAGGTGCCCAACGACGCTTCTTTTCTCCTCGCCAGTCCCCTTCCCCTCACCCGGACGCTCTCACCATTGCCGCTACCTTTCCTGACATCGCTGCTCGCGTCCTCCGCGAGTCAAACTGCCTCCTCCCCTTGGGTTTCTCTGCTACTGTTAACCCTCGAGGCTCCGTCTCCCTAACCGTAACGGACAAGGCCACCCCCGCCGCCTCATACGCCCCATATTTTGTCTCCCTCACAAGGGCACTCAACCAGTCTTTCCCGGTAGGTGACAACCCTTGGTGCACCCTGGTCCTCGCCCCCACAGCTGTTCAACTAGCCATTCACGGCCTCCCACTACGTTTCCTCCCTCAAGATGAAGAGGAACTCTTCCCATATATCCGGCAAGCAATCCTCAACGACAAAGCGACCCAGATTCTCCCAGCCAGGTACCTTAACCCTAGCCGAGATTCTAGGGCAACCAAGCAGGCCACTTCGGTGGTTATCACCGTCGACCCCCAGTACGTTTCGGCCCTTACATCAGGGGTTGTCATCCTCTCTCAGAAACCCAAGGTCGAACTTGCCTTCTCCTCCTCCAGAACCTCCCAGTGTAAGAACTGCTGGAGATACGGACACGCCCATCAACGATGCCCCGCCACCCACCCCACGTGCCCCATTTGTGCGCTTCACCATACTTGTGCGGCTCACAGATGTCAGAATCCCACCTGCCCTAGGAGCGGGAACATTAAGCCAGTCCGATCCTGTTGTCCGACCTCGCCCCCCCATTGCTGCAACTGCGGTAATGACTACACTGCCACCTTCAGGGAATGTCCGGCTCGACCTGCCCCACCTGTCCCCTCCCGAACCAGCTCTCTAGCCCCCGCCCCAACTGGTCAAGACCCCATGGATTTGGTGGTCGATGGCGGTCCAACACCCACTACTCCCCCGTCCGGGAAGGGTCCCCTTGAGGTGGACCTCGTAACCCCCAGGCAACCTCCCCCAGCTGGACCCTCCACGCGTCCTGGCACTACTCACGGTTTTGGTAGTCCTCTCCCCCTGGAGGAGCCAAGCCCTTCCCCTGCCTCTTTCACCCGTCGGGTTCGTCCCGGAAATTAATAATCAACCCATGCCTCTTCCCCCGGGTCAAGGGCCGGCCCCTGCCCCTGCGTTTCTTTCCATCATTCAACATAACTGCCTTGGGACCTGGAATGTTTTTCTTTCTTTGTTTGAGTCGTTCAAAGAAGCCACCCCATATCCCTCGTTAGTCCTTTTACAGGATCCACCTGTAAACAAGGCTCACCTTCCCTCCTTTAATGGTTTTAAGTCCTTCTTTCCCCCGGTTAGGAAGCCACGCGTGGCCGCCTACGTTCATATGTGTTTTCTTTCCAACTACACGGTGCTTCCAAGGTTTAAGGGGGTGGACGATATTCTTGCCCTCGACATCTCCTCCAATAAGGCTCTCTTTGGCACCGCCTTCAACTCCTTCAGGGTTATTAATGCTTACTCCACCAACACTGTCGACCACAGAGTTCACTCCTTTCAACCAGAAGTTGTTTTCCCCGATCTTGGGTTCCCCCACCTAGTGGTAGGTGACCTCAACATCCACAACCCCCTCTCAGACCCTCTGCGGCACTTCTCACCACGGGAGATCTCCTTCTCGACTCCCTATTTCGAGAAAGCGGCAGTATCCGGCTTCGCTCTCCTCAATCCCCCAGGCGAGTACCCAAGGTTCCCCCTAGTGGGTAAAGCTCGCTCTTCTGTTATAGACCTCGCCTTTGCGAACCTCCCCCTCCTGCCCCTGGTTAAAAGCCGGGAAGCTTCCCTGCCCTCAACGGGCTCCGACCACATTCCGATAACAATCACTCTCGCCGCGCCCTCACTGAACCAGAAACCCCCACGCCCGCGATGGGCAGACACGGACTGGGAAACCCTGGGCCCGATCATTAAGGGTTTCATGGTCGAGACGGCAGCATCATGCCCTACCCCCTTGAAACTGGACAAGTGGATGTCCGAATCGCTTGACCGTCTAGTAGCTCTCGTCAAGGAACACACGCCAGTGTCCAGACCTTCCCATCACTCCAAACCTTGGTGGACCCCCTACCTGACCATCCTCCGTCGCGAGTATCATAAGGCTGCCAGATCGGCCAGAAAGCACGACACCCCACAAGTGCGGGAAGCTGCCAACACCTCCAAGGCAGGGTATTTCAAGGCAATCAAGGCCGCAAAAAACAAACACTGGTCCTCCTTTCTGCTGACTGCAACCCCCCAGAGCCTTTGGACGGCCAAAAGGTTCGCTTACGGGGGCGCCCAACCGCGATTCCCCTCCCTCCCAGGGGCCGAAACTCCGCTACAAATGAACAATGTCCTCCTGGACCACTTCTTTCCCCCTAAGGAACCCTTCTCCCCGCCGCCTAGGCTTAGGCCCCATAAATCGGCGCCCCCCCTAACGACAGAAGAGATAGCTGCGGCTCTCTCCAAGTGCTCCCCGACCTCGGCGCCAGGCCCGGACGGGATACCCTACTCTACCTGGAAACAGGTCTACAAAATCAACCCATCAATCCTCCTCCAAATACTTGCCCCGCTGGTCCTCCTGGGGTATGACCCTGCATCGCTAAAAAGCTCGAATGGCGTGGTACTCGATAAGCCAGGGAAGCCCTCCTACGAATCGCCCTCCTCCTTCAGGATAATAGTCCTGATCCGAACGATCTCAAAGATCCTTGAAAGGATCATAGCAGTCCGCCTACTCGCGGCGGCACGACTCAAAGGGCTGTTGCACCCCAACCAATGCGGTTCGCTCCCTGGGCTCAGTACCTACGATGCGTGCCTCACCCTCACCAATGACGTCAAAACCCTGCAGAGGCCCCGTCTCAAGGTCTCCTCCCTGTTTCTGGATATAAAAGCAGGGTTCGACAACGTCGACAACTACACCTTGGCCCGCATCCTGAGGGAAGGCGGGATACCCCCCTACCTGGTCTCCTGGGTTTCGTCTTTCCTAGGGGAGCGAAGCTGCACACTAATCTTCCAAGAGGCCCCAGGCACCCCAGCCCCCGTCAACGTCGGCGCCCCTCAAGGCTCACCGATCTCCCCGCTTCTTTTCCTCCTCTACGTGGCACCACTGCATTTCAGGATCCCTCGGGGCTTGATGATCTCGTATGTGGATGACTTCGCCCTCACAGTAGCCTCCCTCTCCTACCGTGGCAACATCTGCCGGCTCCAGGAACTCTTCGAGAAGCTCGAAAGAAAGGCGTCCCGCCTGGGCGTCTCCTTTTCGGTCGCAAAAACGGAGTTGATACACTGGAGGACCCCCAGCCAAAGGCACTCGCCAAAGTGCGCCTCACCTATTCAGATTAAGGGACAAGTGTTCCACCCTAGCAACTCCGTTCGGTGGCTCGGGTACTGGTTCACTCCGGCCCTTGACCCCGCTGCACACTACTCGCGGCGCTTGGCCCTTGCCCATGGTGCGTTCGCCCTCATTCGTCGCCTCAGTCCGCCCGGAGCGGGCCTCCCCCCTACCTATGCCACAGATTGGCGACCTCATTGGTTTCCCCCAGCCTACTCTATGGCGCGGATCTGTTCACACCTAGTGTGGGCACAACGACCCGCCTCGACACATTCTGGCAACAGGTCCAGAGGTGGACCACAAACTGCTTCTCAGCCACGCCCACCGGGATACTCTCGGTGGAGTCGTGCCTCCCACCCGTCTCGCTCCTGATCACCCACCGGCAAAGGCTTGCGGCGCTCAGGATCATTTGTTCCCCTCCTAGTGTGAACTCAGCCACGGCCCGCCTTCACCCCTCCTTCCCCTCACTCTCGGCGCATTGAGCGCTGGACTCCTCGCGGGCCATGACCAGAGGCCGATTATCCGTCTACCTCCCCCTACACTGGAAGACGCCACGTCCTGTCCCCCCGATGAGGAACCACCTTCCAGTGGACGCGGTGGCCCACCGTACAATACCCTTCACCCTCGGGCTATCAAGGATGCCCATGATCAACTCCCACCTAGTCTTCCCGACCCCTACCCTCCCGCCCCAGTCCTTGATAGGCAAGGCCTATTCAGCCCTGAAGAAAAGGATAAGAGAGAGACTCCTCGAGGAGTGGGCCTCCCTTTTCCCGGCACCGGGATACTACCTGCACCCTCCAGCCCTGTCTCCTAGGCCTTTCATGGGCTTGGGCAAATTCATTGCCGGAAGAATCCACCAGATGAGAGCCGGGAAAGGTTACCTGGCTGGCCACCCAACCTGGAGGTCCCCCGACGCCGAAACCTCCTGCCCCCGCTGCGGCTTGGAGCCTGAAACCTGCGAGCACGCCATCCTCTCCTGCCCCTCGAGACAACACAGCAGGTCGCGCCTCCTCCAGGGCGTTGCTGACATCGGTCCCGAAGCCCCTATCTGGTCATCCCTCCAGCTGCTAAAAAGACTTGCCACCTTCATAGGCGTCACCTCCACGGGATTTCCCCCCACGATGTTCCCACCCACCACCCCCCCCTCTTCCCCCCCGCTCTCTCTCTCTTCCGCCAGGGTGCCCCCCCCTGTCCTTCGTGTTTTTTCGTTGGCTGAGGTATAGGGTAGTCGGGTTTTTCTCTCCTTGGTCTTATGTAGGCTTTCCTTTCTAGACGACTAAGTTGTTAGTTTGTGCTTTCCTTGTTATATGTGGCCAATGGTCCAGCGGAGGAGAAACCTGCGCAATGGTGGATATTTTACTGGTGCCATGACTTTCTTTTGTTATTTGTTATTTGATTTATAGGTTTTGTTCTCTCCATGGCTAGCGCTGCATGAGGCTTTTTGTACCTAAAAACAATGAACGCATGATTACAAAAAAACAGAAAAAAAAAAGAAAACGATCAAGAGATAGGACACGAACCATCTCTCCTACACCTCCGGCGATTGAAATCTCAACACCACGAGAAATCATCGTCACTTTCCCCACCCACCTCTCTTCTCCCACGATGGCCTTTGCCTAGGAGTTGACGTTAAGCCATCTCTCCTTCTCCTCTGGGGCCCGTCGCCCCCCCTCATTGGGGTTCTCGTTGCTGTTCTTCGTTGACACCCGCTCATGAAGTTCGGTTCTCCCCCTTACCCCGCACTTGCTTTGCACCTCGCATAGCATTTGGACGGTCGGCAACCCTCCTTCCATCGTCAACATACTGTCGCTAGTTTCGGGCTATCGGTGAAGTAGTTGCCCTCGTGGCCCTGCTCTCTGGTATTGCACTCTCTCTTGAGGCGCTCGGTCGGTATGGTCGGCTTTCGAAAAATCGTGACCCTGTCTCCGTCCTCCGTGTTCGTACTTCTTGGTTGTTGGCGAGCCTTCCCCTCTCCTCCTCCCGGTTCTGTCCGCTAGTACCGTACTACCACTTTACCTCCCCAGCTGGCACCTTACTGCCACATCCGCCATACCGCCCTTCGGTTCCCATCGCGTCTGGAATCCCCTCCAGTAGTGATGGCTTCTCTCCTATAACAAGGGACCACATGAGAGAACCGGTAATCTCGCCCTGGGTTACTGGAAGGCGTACCCCCCAACTAGCTGGCACCTTTACTGCTGAGTGGCTCTCCTCGCTGGGTGGCTCCCCTCGCCTCTATCCTCTCCCGCGATTTACTCTACGGTCGCACTCGCAATAGGTTACGCTGTGTCATGGTATAGCACCACCTGCTTGGCCCATGCTAAAGTCTGAAGCACCGTCTACCTCCGGGCTCCCGCCGGTGAATCCGCCTGCCCTTATGCCGATAGCCTTGGGGTTTTTGCTTAGGCTGCAGACAACAGTAGTTTTACCACCCCCCTCCCATTGGTGCATGAGGTGCTCAGCAAACCTTTTTCCTTTGTTCAGGGGAGCCCGCCGAAGGGTTTGTGTTTTTCCCTGGTTTCGTTTCTATTCTTGTCTTTCCTTGCGTGTCTGGAGGAGGGTATTGCTTCGCTTTGCTTTCGTCTTAGGTGCTATGAGGGGGGAGGATGGGCTCTGGTTTCAGGGGGGTTGGATTTTTCCCATGAGGGGGTGAAGCGGGTTGTTGGATTACTTGTTGGTTTTGTTTTTGCCATAGCTCGCGCCGCATGCAGTTTCTTGTACCTTACCAACGAATACATGATTACAAAAAAAAAAAAGAAAAAAAAAGAAAAGAAAAGAAGAAAAAAACAACCAAGAGATAGACACGAACCATCTCCTCTCCACCTCCGGCGATTGAGATCTCAACACCACGAGAAATCATCGGCACTTTCCCCCACCCACCTCTCTTCTCCCACGATGGCTACTGCCTAGAAGTTGACGTTAAGCCACCTTTCCTCCGCTTCTGAGGCCTGTCGGCCTCCCCTCCTTGGGGTTCTTGTTCCCGTTCATCGTTGACGCCTGCTCATGAAGTTCGGTTCTCCCTCTTACCCCGCACGCGTTTTGCCCCTCGCTTAGCGTTTGCGCGGTCGGAAAGCTTCTCGCTTCGTTCACGGTCTGCGTTTCGGGTCCGGACTCTCGGTCGAAGTAGGCCTCGGCTTGCTGGGCTTGTACCTCTGATGGGGAAAGCCACGGTTAGTACCATCTCGGTCCCGCCTCGGTGTTGTTGTCGTCCCAAAACCCCTTGCTATGGCCTGTTAGTCGGTTGTGGCTAGCCCGTTCGCGATCCTTCCTTCTCCCTCCTCCCGGTTCTGTCTGCTTGCACCGTTACTGCTACAGCAGCTGGCACCTTACTGCCTCCTCATCCTCCCCGATCGCTCGTCCCCTCCTCGGTTACGCCGAGTCGTGGTATAGCACTACCTCCGTGCCTGGTGTCCAACGCCTTGGATCGATTTAATAACCGGCACAACCGTACGTTTATGGTTACAAATGTCGGCCCACAAGTCCAGTGGTTTTCTCTCGTCGCGGCGATCACTCATGCTCCCTCTCAGGCCCTGTCCGGCCTTCGCGATCAATCCTTTCTTTTGTTTTTAGGGGAGCCTGCCGAAGGGTTTGGGTCTCTCTCCTGTACGTCTCTATGAATTGTTTACTTACGTGTCTGAGATATTATTGTCTTAGGTGCTAGGCGTGGGGGATTTTTCCTCTGGATTCGGGCTGTTTGATTTTTCCCATGAGGAGGTGAAGCGGGCGGGTGTTTGGGATTAAGGTTTTCTTTACGCCATATCTCACGATGCATGCGAGTTCTTGTACCTTAACAAGTAATACATGATATACAAAATAAAAAAAATAAAAAACGACCAAGAGATAGGCTCTTCACGCAACCATCTAAGTACTTTTCTATACCCCAGATATTGCAATACAATCACGCTTTCTTCTCTCTACATACTTCTCTCTACGAGAGCCTACGATCAACCAACCCGGAGACTATTGCGATAGTCTCGACAGGCCGCTCTAATATAGGACTATTGTGATAGTTCTATCAAGCACGATAATCACTTAAGACGGCAAGCAAGTTCCGTACCATCTGAAGAGATAGTACACTTCTCTTCTGAAACAAATTAAAGGATTGCTTACGCGTATGACAACTGTCGTTGCCCGTTGCATAATGGCTTAACAATAGGATTGTTACATTTGGTTGCGTCACACCGCAACACCCAACGACAGAACGGCCCAACAACCTATCGATCAGGAGATCGATCTCACAGAGTCGGAAATCAATCTAGAAGGACTAGGCGAGGCCCTAGCAGAATCTATTCAACACTCACAAGCAGCAAGTTCAGAAACAGATATCCCAGAAGCAGAATCAGACTCGGACGAGACGGACGCAATACCCACCAGAAGACACACGATGACCTCCGCATCCAACCCCAATCCAGACACCAAAGTGAAAGCAGAAACTCCTATGCCGTTACCCAACGGAACAACGGAACAATTACAACAAATCATCGGAGCATTAGCAGGAAACGCCGGGATTACAAAGAAACCAAAAATCAAGGAACCAAGTACATTTCACGGCGAACGAGATCAACTCAGAGGATGGTTGGCCCAACTATCCGTGTATTTCAAGGGGGTGGGATGGGAATTCGAATACGACAACGACAAAATAGTCTACGCCCTAAGTCTACCAAGAGGAGATGCGCTGAAGTGGGCTACACCTTACATCGCAAGACGACAAGATTTAACCTGGAGCAACTGGGACGCCTTCAAGGACCAATTACGAGGACAGTTTGGCGAAATCGATGAACAAGGAGCGGCAAGAGCGAAACTCATGAGGATGGTCCAAGGAACGAGGTGAGCAACAGAATACTGGAACGAATATCGACTTATCGCTAGCCAGACAGGAATGGACGATTAAACCCTCACCTACCACCTAATGAAAGGATTCAAAACAGAACTACAAGACGCATGGGGAATGGACGGTCCGATTCGCAAGATCCACAATACGTGGCAAATTGGGCCATTAAGAAAGAAACCCAAATGGCAAGCATCAAACATATGAGACACGGGGTACCTACCAAAGAAAGAACCACATCCCCAGGAACCCCAAGGAATCAAAATGGGACATTCCGACTACAGAACGACAACCAAGGGGATCCAATGGAATTGGACGCTACCCGAAAAAGATCAGGATTCAACATCTCGGCCAAGGAATACCAACGAACAATGAAGGCAAACCTATTCCTCAAATGCGCCAAACCAGGACATAGGGCCGCAGCGTGCCGAAGCCAGGCCAACAGCAAAGAAGGAGCCACCTGGGAACCAAGAAACGACAACAAGAAGCAATGGAGGCCGCCAGCCAAGGCAAGAGAAATGGAGGTTGAAAAGGAAGCGGGGGAAGAATCGGGAAACGACGGAAGTCCCCAGTAAAAAATGGTCTGAGGGACAAGAACGAACCGAAACCCATTAAGATGAGCAACCTTTACCCGGCACTAAACAACACGGAAACATTAAACAACCAAAACAACCATATTATGGTCCAAATACAACTACACGGCACGAAAAGACAAGTCACGATCAACGCGATGATCGACTCAGGGGCAACCGAGGACTTTATCGACAAAGGGTTCTGCAGCAAATACCTCATTAGAACCACACGAGCAAAGAAGATACGACAAGTTTTACTTGCGGACGGACAACCCAGCGCTATGGGACCAATTACCCATACAGCGAAAGTACGTATGGACATCGGTAGCCATAGGGAATTGGCAACCTTCCAGGTGGCAAAACTACCCAACCATGAAGTCATCCTAGGGATGCCATGGTTAAAGCAACACAGTCCCCAAATCGACTGGGGCCAAGGAAAGATCACATTCGAAAGCGAACGATGTACGACATGGTCTTTAAAGGAATCACCTACGGTATACACAATACCAGAAGACGAGGCGCGAGAAGAGAACTTAAAAGTCGAGTTCGGCGCTACCGAAAGCAAGAAAGACCAGAGGACCAGAGTTAAGTTACTCGACCCTCAAGCTAAGCTACCGGCTCAAGGATCGGCACGAGCGGCAGGACACGACCTGTACGCCAAGGAAGAAAGGATTATCCCAGCCCGCGGACAAGAAGTTGTCACCACTGGAATATCAATCGCATCTCCAGAAGGAACCTATGGACGGATAGCACCACGAACCGGCATGGCAGTAAAACATCAGATTGCTGTCAATGCAGGTGTGATCGACTCTGACTAGATGGGCGAGATCAAAGTGGTACTAGCCAACATGGGCGACAAGGATTATTGAATCCTCAAGGTAGATCGAATCGCACAACTCATCACGGAAAAAATAGTCGAAAGCGACTGTTACGAGGTCCCCATGCTGGAAAGAACAGAAAGAGGTCAACAAGGATTTGGAAGCACAGGAACTTCCAAAGCACAGATCTGCGAGATCAGCGCTAAGGCCTTCAGAAAGTTTTACCGAAAACCGGACACGACCACAGGCATCCTCAAGTACCACAAAAAAGAAGGATGCATAAGCCTAGAATCAGTCAACCTCAGCACTGAGCTAGCCATCAAAAGCGGAAAATACCAAAACCAAAGAAAACTCGCAGAAATGGTACCTCAAGAATACCATAAATACTTGGATGTATTCGAAAAAGGAGAAAAAACTAAGCTACCACATCAGCAAAAAAAGCGTTTGCTCCAGATGGATAGGCATTGCGTCCAGACGCAGGAAATCCGTCTGGAGCATCCTGTCTGCCCAGTCCGCCCTCACATGGCCCCAGCACAATGGTTGCATCCTAGTCCGTTGGGTGCAATACAACCCGCATCCTGTCCGCCCACTGCACCTGGATGGTCCATTTCACACCCTAATCTCCCGAAGAAACGCAAGGAAAGTGACCCATACGGCTCTGCATTGGGGAACACTCCCTGCCCCTAATGGCCTCTATTTACAATGGACTACTTTATCACCTGGTAAAGGGTGTTCAGACGAAAGAGGATCTAAACATAGGATGACTAACCATCTATTGTCCCGGTAACGACCCAAAACATACCCCTTATTTGATCACTGCTAACAACTCTTGCAAAAGGTTTCTAAGTTCTTTCCACCTTGTATCAGGCTTCATGATCGAATCAGTTGAACTATTGAATATTATCCACCTTCCGAGAGGGGCATGCTCTTCCATCCAGAGTGACACTATTCATGACTCCTAAGCGAGCGGATTCCATTCAGGCCCTTCCTGACTCTGGCGGATTGCAATGAGGCCCTGGCAGACACTAGCGGATTGCAATCCGGTCCTGCCACACTCTGGCGGACATCGGCCAGTGCCCGGTGAGGTATCTGCGTTTTACTTGGTGCTGACCTCTAGAGCCATCCGGACACTTCGAGACCTATACCATTCGATTCCCCTCGGCGAGCGGACTCCAATGTGACCCCTCCCGACTCTAGCGGACATCTGCCCGCTAAGGTATCTGCCTTTTTCATGCTGCTGACCTCTATAGGGATGCAGACGCTTTGAGACCTATACCATTCGATTCCCCTCAGCGAGCGGATTCCAACGCAGCCTGTCCCGACGCTGTCCGCCCGCTGGTTCAAATGTTATCCAAACCTTTGTACTTGAGTTCCCCAGGCAATTACTTTCAAATTGTTGGCTACTGGGTGCTACAGGCATGCGGACGCTTCGAGGCCTATACCATTCGAATCCCCTCGGCGAGCAGGTTTCAACGCACCCTGTCCCGACGATGTGCGACCGCTGGTTGAAATGTTATCCAAGGTTTTGTACTTGAGTTCGCGGGGCATGTACTTTCAAATTGGCGGCTACTGGGTGCTATAGGCATGCAGACACTTAGAGACCTACACCATTCGATTCCCCTCAGCGAGCGGATTCCAACGGACCCTGTCCCGACGCTGTCCGACCGCTGGTTGAAATGTTATCCAAACCTTTGTACTTGAGTTCCCCGGGCAAGTACTTTCAAATTGCCGGCTACCGGGTGCTACAGGCACGCGGCCACTCAGAGACGTATACCATTCTATTCCCCTTGGCGAGCGGACTCCAATGAGACCCCTCCCGACTCTAGCAGACATCTGCCCGCTAAGGTATCTGCCTTTTTCATGCTGCTGACCTCTATAGGGATGTAGACGCTTTGAGACCTATACCATTCGATTCCCCTCAGCGAGCGGATTTCAACGCACCCTGTCCCGACGATGTGGGACCGCTGGTTGAAATGTTATCCAAAGTTTTGTACTTGAGTTCGCGGGGCATGTACTTTCAAATTGGCGGCTACTGGGTGCTATAGGCATGCAGACACTTAGAGACCTACACCATTCGATTCCCCTCAGCGAGCGGATTCCAACTGACCCTGTCCCGACGCTGTCCGACCGCTGGTTGAAATGTTATCCAAACCTTTGTACTTGAGTTCCCCGGGCAAGTACTTTCAAATTGCCGGCTACCGGGTGCTACAGGCACGCGGCCACTCAGAGAC
>Ga0307509_10008677_pt1 | contig 12885 bp, 12 predicted proteins | sample 10_EM_MG_FD_202245 | JGI IMG/M metagenome (GOLD analysis project Ga0307509, IMG submission 202245) | Populus trichocarpa ectomycorrhiza microbial communities from riparian zone in the Pacific Northwest, United States - 10_EM | ecosystem: Host-associated > Plants > Roots > Unclassified | place...
AGCGTCGGGGGATTTCAGCCCGGCCGCAAGGCATTATAAGCCAATGTGAGTGGGCGTCCATACCATAAGGGGTAAAATGTTCTCACAAATTTCCTGATGGCCGCCACTGCGTTTTCATGCCAGCTTCCTCCTAATGACCGAAACGTCGGGACGTTGTCCTGCCTTGAGAATGTGGTGTGGCACGCAGGTGGCAAGGGAGGCTCAACCCTGTACGTTCAGGCGGGCGTCCGAGTCTTCTCACGATTTGCCTTGTGCAAACGCGACGATCCGAGGGAGAGGCAGTCCCTGGCGTGCACGTTGAGTCGATGGTGAAGTCTCCCGAGGAGATGCGTATATCAACTGCTCACTCGCAGAAGACGGGGAGGTAGGCCAAGCAGCCGCTTACAGCTCCGGGGGCGTCATCTGGCACCCTTGATGCCCTCATGCGTGCTGTCCTCCTTTCGCAGACACCGCTTCACCAACGTTCCCATTTCGCATGGTATCTCATAGTCTATTCCTCCTACCTGTAATTACCCGCGCATAATAATATAAACTGCACCGTATAAAGCATATATTCATGGCATGACCCAATCACCGTAATCGTCATCATAACGTCCCAGCAAGGGGGCGCGTCATAAGCAAAGTCCGATTAAGCATCTACTCTTACCTCCTCCGACTTTTCGACAGCCTCCTCAGCCGGAACCGCAGCGTCAGGAACATCACCCTTCACTGATGCGGGAGCAGAATCAGCCGGAACCTCTGCATCACCGTTATCCGGAGCGGCGTCGCCGTTCGCGTCCTTTCCAACGTTCTTGAGGATCCTCTTGATATCGAGCTCTGCCTTGGCAATCTTGTCTTTGGTGGCGAGCTCCTGGTTAGCCTCGAACCAAGCCTTCTTTGTCTTGAGATCCTCGACAACCCGTGGGATCTCGTCCCTCGAGCCCGGTGGAGGGATGGAGAGCGAGAGAAGGGCGGTCAGTGTTGAGAAGGGGATGTGGAACTGCGAGCTTGAGGTTGAAGGAGAGGTGAGAGCAGGCGAATTGCGACCACTGGTCTTCGGTCCTTTCTTCGACTTCTTGCCCTTCCCAGCAACGAAGTAAGCTTCCTCCTCCCCTTTCTTCTTCCTCGCGACTAGGTCGGTGGGAGCCTCGACCTTGCGAATGTCGAGTTGGGGGGCCCCAGTGAAACCCGCCGCCTTCTGTTCAGCAGCAGAGGTGACGACAGGCACCTCCGAAGTGGTACCTTTCGAGAAGGCGTCGATGAGCGTTTGACAATCCTGGATCTCGATCTGGTATGCTGGACTTGACGCCTCTTCCCGCACCCTCTCGACGAGGTCCAGCTTCTTCTGCTGTTCCTCCGCGGCCTTTTGCTGCCGCAGCCTCTCGTTCCTCCTTGCTTGTTCCTCCTTGGCCTTCACCCAATACCTATCATTCGCGTCCTTATATCTCTGGTGCGACTCCCTCTTCAAACCATAAAACGCATCGACCTCCCACCGTAGAACATCCCGTTCGTCAAAGAGTTTGCTTCGGTTGGCATGAGCCTCATCGCCTTCCCGTTTGAGACCCTCGAATTCCGCCTGGAGCTTCTCGTAGTGCTCTGAGATGGCTTTGGTCTCTGGGTCGTCGAGTTGTGCTCGGAGTTGTGCTTCCTCCTCCTTCTCTCGGTCGATGGCGGCTTGCTCTGCCTGGAAACCTTCAACGGTACGGCGGAGGCGGCGGGTGTTAGAGATCTCCTGGAGGGCGCGCTTCTCGTCAACGAGCTTGAGTGTTCCAGACTCCACTTTACGGTCAAGAGCGCTTTGTGGCGAGGGATAGTGTCAACGGTTGATCGAAGGGGGAAAGAACCCAGAGCTTACCTGATATGAGCGTCAAGTTCTTCAACAGACCTGAACTTGGTCTTGCCCTTGGAAGCATTGAGGTCCTTGATCTATTGCACGCGCCTGTCAGAGTCTGTACAAGCAGGTCGGGACAAGTGGGGCACCTTTTTCTGAATTCCGTCTTGGAGCGCCTTCAACTCGCCGAGCACCTTTCCGCGGTTGAACTTGGTTTCCGACTGCTGGTTGCGAATGTCGTCGAGCTCCTTCCGGATCTGCGATTTCCTGTCGTTGCCTGAGTCGCCCTTTACTACGCTAATCTTTTCCTTGACCGCGTTCTACAGGAGGGGGCGAATGAGCGATCCGAGAACAAGGGGAGGGAAAGACGGTTAAGCGGCCACGATGGTGGCGGTAGAGAGTGAAAGAACAAGGAGGGTGGGAAGGGGGCCGGTAGGCGGTGACGAGAAGGGTGTGAAGGGGGGATTGAATAGGCAGCGGCGGACGGCTCGAGTGGGGGGCTGTGATCCTGAATCAGACGAAACACGTCAAGAAGACGTTGTATGCGCCGACGCCCCCGAACACAAACAGCGGATGGTGTAAACGACCATAGCATAACACCGCCCATACGCGCAGGAATGGACGGAGGAGTGGAACTCGGATTGGAAACACGGAACAAACTGAAAACTCAATACGAAAGCGACACATACGACTTTAACTTGCAAGGCGTCAATTCCGGCCTTGATTGTCTCCTGCTCCTTGTCGTACGAAGCCTTGTCGGGTCTGCCAGCACCATACTCAACGAGTGTGATAGTCGAAGCCTGGGGAGTCGTGGTCGTGGTCGTTTCCGTGGAAGCCGGGGTTGTGTGTCCGTTGGGGGTGGCGGATTTTGGTTTTTTGGTCTGCGAATCCTTGGTGGAAGCAGTTTTGGTTTTGGTGGGGGCAGCCATGGACGGGGAGATCAAAGACGGGGAGAGGACGTAGGACCGTTATGCACCGGGACTTTATACGTTCGCGCTTGCGACGTGGAGGAATACGAGTGAGATATGATTACACGTGATCTACGACAAAAAGCAGTACAGATTTGAATTTTAACGTCCTCTGAGTAGGCAAGCGAGATGAAGTGTGTAAATCGATGGCAAGTAAGCATGGAATGAGAAAATAAATCCCCTTCAAGGGTACTGTTGGCGGGCCCACTTGGCAGCGTTAACCAAGTTGGTCAATGACGCCTCAGTCTCCTTCCATCCGCGGGTCTTAAGGCCGCAGTCTGGGTTGACGAACAACAACGAGTCGGGGAGGAACTGGAGCATGGCTCCCAAACGCTTCTGGATCTCCTCACCTCCGGGGACACGAGGAGAGTGGATGTCGTAAACACCGGGTCCAATCTGGTTAGCATATCCGTAGTGCTGGAAGGTCTTGAGCAACTTCATATCACTCTTAGATGCCTCGATAGAGATGACATCGGCATCCAAACGCTGGATGGATGGGAAGATATCATCGAAGTCAGAGTAGCAGAAGTGGGAGTGGGTCTGGGTAGCATCGGTGACGCCAGCGGTGGCGAGGCGGAAGGAGTCAACGGCCCAGGTGAGGTAGTGTTCCCAATCAGCACGTCGGAGAGGAAGCTGTAAAAAAAGGGGTGATCGTCAGTTGGTCGTGGTAGGGAAGACTGACGCGGACCACATACACCCTCACGGATAGCTGGCTCATCGACCTGAATGGCCTGGATACCAGCCTTCTCCAGATCTACCACCTCGTCGCGAAGGGCGAGGGCGAGTTGCTTGGACTGGAGCTCACGAGTGACATCGGCACGGGGGAAGGACCAGTTGAGGATGGTGACCGGGCCGGTCAACATTCCCTTCATTGGTTTCTTTGAAACGCTCTGAGCGTAGCTGCTCCACTTGACGGTAATCGGGTGGGGACGGCTGACATCAGAGACGATGATGGGAGGGCGGACATATCGAGAGCCATAGCTCTGAACCCAACCGTTCTGGGTGAAGACAAATCCATCGAAGTGTTCGCCGAAGTACTGAACCATGTCGTTCCTCTCAGGTTCACCGTGGACAAGGAGATCCAGACCGATCCTCTCCTGGAAGGCAACAACGCTCTCAATCTCCTTCTTGATAAAGTTCTCGTACTCCTCCTCGGTGATCTCACCCTTGCCCAACTTGGCACGAGCGGTACGGATCTCCTTGGTCTGGGGGAAGGATCCGATGGTGGTGGTGGGGAACTTGGGCAGGTTCAATTTCTTCTTCTGGATCTCCTGACGAATAGCAAAGGGGTTCTTCCTCTCCAGCTGATCGGGTGTGATGGCAGCAACCCTCTTGCGGACGGCATCGTTGGAGGTATGCTCGAACTCACGTCGCTTGGCGATAGAGGTCCTGTTAGCCTCAAGAGCATTGGAGACGGCAGAGTCCTGGGATCCGGAAAGGATAGCGGAGATGATGTGAACCTCTGAAGCCTTCTCGAGAGCAAAGGAGAACCAATCCTTTTGCTCGGCGGTCAACTTCTTCTCAGAAGCGAGGGTGACGGGGGTGTGAAGGAGGGAAGAAGAAGTGGCAGCGATAACCCGTTCGGCACCAAGGGCATCGACGGCGGTCTGGCCGGCTTTGATGGCAGCGGAGAGATCGGTCTTCCAGATATTACGACCGGAAACAAGACCGAGAGAGAGGACGAGGGAGGTGGATTTGAGAGCAGCGACGGTGGGTTCGAGCTGAGCGGGAGCACGGTCGAGGTCGATGTGGAGACCAGCGACAGGAAGTTTGGAAACGAAGCTGAGGTTGGTGTCGAGACGACCGAAGTAGGTGGTCAGGAGGATTTTTGGGGCGACAGGGGAAAGCTCGGTATAGGCGGTGTTGAACTGGCTCTCAAGCTGGAGACCAGCATCGAGAACAAGGACGGGCTCGTCGACCTGGACCCACTCTGCACCGGCGGCCTTGAGCTCAGTCAAGAGCTGTTTGTAGAGAGGGATGATCTTTGGGAGGAGGGAGATAGGGGAAAAGTCGGGGGAGGCATCCTTGGCGGCCTTGCCCAACCACAGGTAGGTGATGGGGCCCAAGACGACAGGGCGGGTCGCGATACCGAGGGCCTTGGCCTCGTTAAACTCCTCAACAGGCTTGTTAAAGTTGAGCTTGAAGTCGGTGGTCTCGGAGAGCTCGGGCACAACGAAATGGTAGTTCGAGTCGAACCTGACGGGAAAGGCGATTAGAGGAAAATCGTAGGGCGCAGAAGAGATATGAGGACGCTTACCACTTCTTCATCTCGCAAGCGGGGACGTCGACACCTTCAGTCTGGCGACCACGGCCCATGGCGAAGTAGATATCGAGAGGGGAGAGGTCGTGCCCCAAGTAGCGTTTTGGGATAACATTGAAGGCAGCGGAATGATCCAAGACGTGGTCATACAAGGAGAACTCGCCGCTGGGGAGGTGAGAGCGTTAACTACGGTTATCGGATCAGACGGCGAAAACGACAAACCTTGGAATCAGATCAACCTTAGCCTGCTTGAGACCAGTCCAGGAAGCCTTCTTGACGTCGGCAGCGGCTTTTGTCAGGTCATCGGCTGAGATCTTGCCAGCCCAGTAGGCTTCGACTGCTTTTTTCACCTCGCGATTAGCACCTGTGAGGAGAGGACGAGGGGCGATATCAGGACATCTGATGATTAGATGCTCGATGTGTATATCGCACCGATGCGGGGGAAACCAAGGACACTGGAGAGGACCATGATAGATGGCGGATTTGTGGATGGGGGTAGGAGAGGAAGAGTAATGGGGCCTTTGACAAATTTCTGGGGATTTTATATTCCTGGACTTGAGTGGACCCAGTGAGGAGACCCGAGTGCCCCTTGAATTGTCACACCATCTACCCTCGATCAAACGCAGTTATCAACGGAGAACGCGTTCCAGCTGTACATCGTGCACTGTATCTACAGATCCAACCTCTGCGCCTTCCTCCTCTTGTCGCTGATAACCAAATTCCTCATCCCAGCAATGCACCTCTTTACCGCACTCGGGCTATCTAGCGGGTCCACCGGCAGAACATCGACCGATGGATCAACAGGTCGTGAGAAGGGCGTGATCGGAACAGAATTCTCTTCATCCGTCGTAGATGCGTCCGTCGTGAGCCCAGGTGTCTTCTGGCGGGGACGAGCAAACGTCTTGCGGGGCAATCGACCAGGGAATGGTGTGGGAGGAGTGGAGAAAAGGTAGCCTTCGGCGGAAGATCGACTGCTATCCGATGCAACCTCGACAGGGGACGAGTTTGATCGAGTAGCGACGGGGGTGACGACGGCGACGCGCATAGAACGATGAGAGGAAGCTCGAGAAGCCGCAACATTGCGTACTTTCGGCGTAGCCTCGGTCTTCTCGGCACTCTCCGGGTAGAAAGATTCGACGGCCTCGATTCTCTTGCGCAACTCCGGAATAGTGACCCGGAGACCGTGGGTTATGAAGACGCGCTTCAAGATGGTGAGGGTACGAGGGGAGATCGAAAGCATCAGAGCAAGAGAACTAGGACTCCTAAGGTATTCGCTGTAGAGAGGATCCTTGACGGAAGCCAGATGCCATGGGTTGTGACGAGTTATCATGTTGACGAGGACGACGCCCAGGGCCCAGACATCGGCGTGGAAAGGAGAATAAGGAACAAACTTGCGGTGTTCATCGAGGCACTCTTGAGGAGATTGAGTCAAAAAGGCGGCGAAGGGATAGGGGTAGAACTTACCCGGGCTCAGGTAAAAGGGGCTTCCTCGACCAAAATCCTTCGAAAATGCGTCCTGAGAAGCGAGTCCGAAATCCGCAAGATACATCATCGAGTAGTCCTCGCTGCAAAGAACGTTCTCCGGCTTGATATCTCTGTGGGCAATCCTGTGACTATGGCACCAGTTGACGGCGTCCAGGATTTGTAGATAGGCGGTCTTGATCAAGTCGTCTTGCATGTGAAAAACGCCGCGCTCAACGACAGCGGTGAAAAGGTCGCCTCCAGGGCAGTAATCCAAGGCGGCATACACAAACTCCCGGTCGTCGTGGAAGCCTCGAACGGAGACGATATTCGGATGCTTGCAAACGAGTCTCTGAAGAGCGATCTCTCGAATCTCCCGCCCAGGCTTCTCTCGCCGCTTGCGCACGCACTTGACGGCGAGGATGGAGCCAGACTTGATTTCGAGAGCACGATAGACGGCGCCGAACCCACCAGTCCCTATCTCCTCGACGAGTTTGATCTGGCCTGACCCAATGGTCTTTCCGGCCATGTTTGGAAGATCAGCAGGGGGGAAGTCCATGATGCCGCTTAAGCTACCAGAGCCAAGGATGTGTTTGCTGCCAGAGCGATGAAGAGAGAAGTAGAAGTAAGGCGCGAAGAGACGAAGCAGGTGGGAGAAGCGGACGAAGGGGTGCCTCCCCTAACTCCTCCGTCCCCCCTAGCTTTATACCCATGAGTTAGACCCTATTCACCAAGATTTAGAGCCCGGTAAGGCCGGTGTTGCCTGGAGGTGCGGAAGGTGGGGATCACGTGGGAATTCCCACGGCTGATTCCTGGTCTGTTGGACCACCGGCGCCCATCGTTGGGGGGGGGGGGTTTAACCCAGAGCCCCGAAACCATCCCAATATAGGACTCTTCCCCCGTTGGTCATGTCTGATAACCCTTCGTTCGTCTTGAGAGGCATCGACGACGTCTTTTACGAGGATCGGCCTATCCCTGATAGTGCGTCAGTCCTGCGAGGTTGTGAAATGTCGCTGTGCTAACGTGGCGTTTGCTGTCCACGATTAGTCACTGATACTGAGGTATTAGTGGAGGTGAAGAAGACCGGTGAGTGTTGGCGGTCTGAAGTAACCGCTACGTTGTCCTGACGGCTTTCCTGGAAGGAATTTGTGGCTCCGATGTAACTGGCTCCAATCCTGGCAGAGTGTCCGAGATCCGAAAATGAGATCTCCAGGTTCACTATCTGGCTCACGGGCGCATCGGAGACTTTGTTGTCAACAGACCGACGGTACAGGGTTTTAGGGCATCCTAATCGTTTGCTAACGCCACTCAAAACCAGGTTCTCGGCCATGAATCGGCTGGCGTGGTTTTTAAAGGTTTGTGCAGTCGTTAGGTACGAGAGACGCATCTGCTCACCTCCGGGACAGTCGGGGCCAAAGTTAAGCACCTGAAGGTTGGTGACCGGGTTGCTATGGAGCCCGGTGCAACTTGCGGTTCTTGTGACTTTTGCAAGTCGGGAAGATACCAGGTATGCCGAGCGGGGGTCAACCCAATTCTCCGCCCCAGTTCGTACTAATTTACCCCACCCCCTAGCTTTGCGAAGAAATTAGTGCGTAAGGGAGAAGTTGGACCTTCCGTCCGCTTGCTGATCGCTTCTGGTCAAAGTTTTCGCCGCCACCCCACCCTATGATGGCACTTTGGCTCGATACTACCGAATTCCTGGCCACGTAACCTACAAACTCCCAGATAACCTCACCCTGGAAGATGGTGCCCTGGTATGTGTTTACGTTCCCCCCGGTCCTCCCGTTTCCGGTATTGATTCAGGAAATTAGATGGAACCACTCTCCGTTGGCGTCCATTCGGTCGCAACCCTCGCACAGTTCAAGGCCGGCCAGACTATCGCTGTCTGGGGGGCCGGACCAGTTGGTCTCTTGTGCATGGCTGTTGCAAAGGCCCTCGGTGCTTCAAGGATCGTTGCGATCGATCTTAATCAAGCTCGTTTAGACTTTGCCAAGAACTATGCCGCCACCGACGTCTTCATGCCACCTCCTTCGAATGCCGGCGAGGACAGGGTTAAATACTCGAAGAGGTGTGCGGAGGCGTTGAAGCAGGCTTTGGGAATTGAGGATCGTGGTCCTACCGCCGTCGATGTTGTCATCGAGGCTAGCGGCGCAGAGGTCTCAATCCAGACCGCATTGTTTGTCGTCAAAACCGGTGGTACGTATGTTCAGGTAAGGAGGTTTAACCGTGTGCGCTTCCATCCCTGATTCGCATCTCCAGGTTGGAATGGGTGCCGCCGAGGTTGTGATCCCCATCACGATGCTGCTGGTGAAGGAGCTCAACGTCAAGGGCTCCTTCCGATATGGAGTGAGCCCTCCTCTCTTTCTTCACAGGTTCACCCACCCTAACACACGCGCTTCACTTCAGCCTGGTGACTACGAACTCGCGATCAGTCTCGCTGCCCAGGGTAAAATCGACCTCAAACCCCTTGTGACCCATCGGTGAATTCCATTCCTGACTAAATCTTCCGGGTTCCGACTAATCTCGTATGCTTTTACCTAGGTTCGCGTTCAAGGACGCCGCCACCGCGTTCGGGGTCACGCGCATGGGGAAGAGTGAGGACGGAAAGGGCGTTATCAAAGCGATCATCTCTGGTCCTGACGTTTCGGTTGACGATATCTAAGATCGGATGAATGAAACCTCCCCTTCAACACGGATTCGTGGGGATGTGCTAATGGGAAATGGGTTTATGGGTGTTCGCATGCAGAAATAAATAACTTTTCGCAATCCAACGACTTCTTGTCGGGTCGGCATTGCCATTGGGTAGTGGATCAGGCCTTCAGGAACCGCGTCAGGTCGTGCGCGTGACCATCAATTACTCTTTCGCTTTCGGCCATCATGTCCAATTTCAAGACCAAAAATCTGTACCACCTACGCATATCTGCGGGCAGCGTCTTGCCCCTCTATGTAGGGCAGGCGTGATTCATGTTCTCAGATGAGTCTGATACCCGCCCCCGCAGGTGTACCTCGATCCAAGGCACCTCAGCTGGATGACCGACTCCATCCTCCAACACGTGCTTTCTGACCTGCGACCACTGTACGCTTCTGTTGGGGGGGTTCTGGGAGCGTTCACTGACACACTCAGTCCGATGTAGCATCATTCCCAAACTTATGGAAGAAGCTCACGCGTACTTTGGTCCTGGTTCTGGACCCCAAGGAGCGAAGAAACCCACCGTTAGTACCCACCGAGGAGGTGTGCCCCTATCCGTTCCTAATATCACGGAACGTTGATGTCACATGGGATTAGAGACCTATCATTTTTGTTATTTCTTCAAGAAGACGGAACCGTATTCACTCCTCATCAAGGTGTTGTGAACGCGTTGGATAGTCTTCGCCACAGCTAACGCCCATACAGAACAGGCACTTCGCTGCAGTCCCCGCTCAAAAGCCCAACCCTGCGCCGCCTACCGTTCCGGGCCCTCCCAGACCCGGAAAACGCGTCCGGAAGAATGACAGTCTTGGGAGGATTGAAGGAGCGAAGAAAATCAAGGCTAAAGCGACGGGTAAACGGAAAGGGAAGATGAAGGCGGCTGACGTTCAGGTGGATGAAGATATCATGGACGAAGACGAGCCTCCCTCCCCCGAGCCTGAACCGCGACGCTCTAAACGGCAGAGGAAGACGGTGAACAGAGGATACAACGAAGGAGGCGACACGGACAAGGACTCGACAGATGATGACGACGACGAGTTTGCGATGGACTCAGATCCACCCGAAACAGCACCGCAGGCCCAAAGCGACGATGAGGACGAAGTCGTGATCGTCAAAAGCGAAGAACGAGAGCCCTCCCTCCGCTCACAATCAAGATCCCAATCCCAACAACCGGGTCCATCTTTCATAGACCTCGAAGCGGAAGAGGAAGAGATGAAACCAAAACCGCAGCTTCAGCTGTCTTTCAACGGTTTCAACATCTTTGGGCGTTGCCTTTGCGTCATCGTGGAACCTTGGCCGGTAATTCGAGCACCAACCGAACCTCAGGTGCAATCGTCACGGACGGCCGCGAATTCTCGGGCACCTAGCGTTGTTCCTGGTTCTGCGTCTGGCCGTGGTCAAACCCCACTGTTCCTCCCGGATGACGATGACAGGGGAGCTACGCCTGCACCGACGTACAGGGCTGACCGGCCGCCCGTCCCACTGTTCAATGACCCTCCCCCCAATAACGACATGCAGGATGACGAAGGCGAGGAGGGTGGTATGATGCTTTTCAGCGAGCTACTCAGTGCAACCGGCGGTTTACGGGTAGATGCCGACGATGAAGACGGGTTCGATGGTGCAATCTTGTTCGGAGATGCGGATGAGCGGAAGGAGCTATCATGAGCTATTACACTATCTAATGTTCATACTTTTATTACTGTACTCCACCCTATCCCTCGTTTGGTTCACGCACGCCCGATCTCCTTAAGAATCTCTAACCTCCGGGCGGAGGAAACTTCCCTGAACCCCGCTGCAGATGTTTCAAAGGTCCCATGACCTCCAGACAACGCGCGAAGTCGTGTTGAATAGTCTAGCATCCGGCTCAGCGGTACAACCGCGTACACGGACCTCCTTAACGATGGTCCTCCCTTTCCAGAGAACTTCCCTGGGGCGGATGAAGGGGACAACCATTCCGGAGGGACGTACACCCCATCCACTGGGTACACCTCGATGCTGTCGGAATCTAGCCCCCCAGTGATGGTGTTCGATCCTAGGTCGAGAACTTCACCGCCATGTTCGGTAAGGTCCTTGACCACCTTCCCAAGGGTCTCCTCGGTCACTGAGACCTTGAGATTCATATACGGCTCCATCACTGGACCGGGACCCGAGTCGAGGAGTCGGTGACGCAGGAGATAGGCCGCAGCGCTCGCCATGACCGACGGCGGAGCATCCTTGCGCTCGGAGAAACCTTTGACTCGGATGTGGACACGGGAGAGGGCGAGGGAAGTGTGTGGGGAGCTGGAGAGCGCGCTGGATAAACCACGTATAAGGAAAGCAAGTGGGGTGTCCGGATTCAGTAGGGAGTCGGGGGAGGGCAGGGGTTTCCCATCTATTCCGAGGACGATATTCCCATCCCACATCGGGTCTCCCGGCTCGTCTTCTTGGGCGGGGCGGACTTCGAGGTCAATCGTGACGTCCACCTTCTTTCCCCCGATCTCCTTGGACCAAGTGCTGTGTGGCGCTTGGACTCCAGATCCCACGCATTCTCGGTAGCTAACTCGCCGTTGTCCAACCTCAAACCGGGCGTTCCACTCGTTTCGCAAACGGTCCTCAACAATCTCCAGATGTAGGGCTCCAAGACCATGAATCAGGAGTTGTCCCTCTTGCGCTTCGTGTCGAACGGAGGGGTCTGTCCGAGAGAGGGCTTCCAAAGCCTCTTGCACAGGCTCGAGGTCAGAGTGGGACTGCGGAATGATGGACGCGGACATGACGGCAGGTGGGGGGACGATCTCCGGCAATGAGGACTCTGCAGAGCCTCGGGTGGAGACGAGGGTATCTCCCGTACGCGTGAACTTGAGTCCCAGAACCACCCCGACCGAACCGAAAGAGAGGAAATCCACTTCCTCTGCGTCGGAGGCGTAAAGTAAGAGAAGCTTGGATACACGTTCCTTTTGCCCGCGAGTCTTGTTCGTGATCACACTCTGTTTGTTCAGGGTACCTGGGAGGTGAAAGTCATATCGGGCATCATGGGCTTGGTGATCAAGAGTTCCCCTTACCAGAGTAGATGCGGACGAATGTCATCCATCCCTTGCGCTTATCCCAAGCAACTTTCCAGGCTAACATGAGGAGGGGTTTATCCATGGGCGAAAGGTCGATAGATACATCCTTGGGACTTGCGAGCAGCTCCCCAACGTAATCCAGAACCAAGTCTGTCCCGATGTTCTTCATAGCAGAACCACAGAGTACGGGGAGGATCTCGTTCGAGATTGTCGCCTTGCGGAGGTGTGGTAAGATCACGGTTGGCTCAATGTCAGCATACCCAGTTCCAGCTGAGTCAACCTCCAAGAGCCGCTCCATCAAAGGTTCGGCGAACATGGCCAGGTTCTCGAGAAGTGCTGCTCTTGCAGGTATGAGATGGGGAGCGATGGGATGTGATTCCGGGAATATTCCGGAGGCAAGTATGGATTCCTGGCTCCCCGGGAGGGGGTGTCGAGTGGGTCCCTGCTGTCCATCCCATTTCCAAACTTCCCATTTAACGAGATCCACCAGGCCCTCGATCCCGGGTTCCGCATGTTGGTAGTCGTCTGGTTTGAAGGAAGCGATGGGGAGGGTGAGAGCCACGGGGTTGCGGTGGAGTCGGTGGGCCATCAAGGAGAGCAAAGACGACTTGAACGACGCGCCGGGTCGATCCAACTTGTTGAGAAACATCAATCTC
>Ga0307509_10008678_pt1 | contig 12884 bp, 18 predicted proteins | sample 10_EM_MG_FD_202245 | JGI IMG/M metagenome (GOLD analysis project Ga0307509, IMG submission 202245) | Populus trichocarpa ectomycorrhiza microbial communities from riparian zone in the Pacific Northwest, United States - 10_EM | ecosystem: Host-associated > Plants > Roots > Unclassified | place...
TCACGACTTGCTGATGGGCCAGTGCGCTACCTCTGCACCTCATTGCTGACGTGCTTTCAGAGACTCTTGGACAGTCAATTACCCAACCTCAGCTTTCCGAAGATTTGCAGTCGGCGCCACCCGGAGAAGGGTCTTACTCCTGGTGCCGAGGGGCTCGAATGGCCTGAGAGTGCCAATGCACAATTGCAGCTGGGGTACGGGAGCTGACTTCTGTTTTTTGGAAGCTTAATTAATGGTTTGGTGGGTTTCAGGTGAATGCACGTAACGGAATCAGCCGTACCTTCGACCTCCCGTCCGACGGCAAGGCCAGACGGCCCACCAAACAGGCATTATCCTGCCTTGCCTCCATGTTGCGACCTGTGCCCAACGTTTACATAGACAGTTTCAGTATACTGTTCTCGCACCCCCTATCACCAGTCGGGACCATCCTTTCCATTTCACCACACTCGCCGATCTTGACTCGACCATGACACGTTTAAAACGACCACCGTATGATCCGTTCTCGCGGGACAAGGTGGAATTGCGCAGGCCATCCTGTGCGTTTTGTTGTTGTGGATCTTTCTCGATCGCATCATGGAACCGGAGGGTCACTTGAGAGGTTCTTATGCAGTCCTACCCCGTCTGGCCGCTGACTTGCGGAAGGGGCTGCTTCGTGTTGTGTTCTCGTGACTCTACGGTGAAAGTAAATAGCTCGACTACTTAGCCAATCCATTTGTTCTAAACAGCCGAATGCATAAATGGAGGGTAAGATTCGATAGCACCGGGAATCGAGGACGCCCTATCGAGGAAGGGGACAATTCCCATTATTCCGCACAGGAAGGATACGGAACGTGTAGATGGCGTGGGTTCGCGGATAAGCCGTGTAGTCTGGACCCTGGATCTTGCAAGAGGTTCGTGGAACTGTAATTCTTCGGGGAAGTACAAGGTTAAGTGGGCATTGCGGGAAGGGTATATGCGCGCCGGGATGCAACCAGAGGGGTAGCCAAATGTATATGACGAATGCATGGTGGGAGCCGTTGTATGTAGGTGTACGTGATTGATAGCTAGGCGTAGTCGGTGCGATTTGTGGTGTAGGGATAGGAAGGAATTGCAAGGGAGCGAAAGAGAGACCCTATGACTAAACAAAAAAACGGGCAGAAGTGGGAGCACACGGAGAGAGAAACAAGAACATTGTGTTCGGAACAGACATGGAATAGACAAAGGGAAGGCGTGAAGGTGCGTGAAAACTCTGGCATAACAGACAAATACACGGGAATAGAGATGGGCAAACACAAAACCATTACCTGACCGCATGTACGGTGAGGGGAAATATGAACAATCGCCAAGGGAGCTACAGCAAGGATAGGTCAGGTAGCAGGGTTGTTTCTCCAAAAGTATACAGGGAAAGGAGGAAGAGAAGGCACGGGGGAGGGGACAGGAAAGGGAAGGAGGCAGGGGAAAGAATGGGGGCGGGGAACAACAAAGGAGATTAAAGCAGGTTGACCTCATCAGTAATAAACACCGGGTTGTGGGTTGTGGTGGGAGTTGCGGGGGTCTGGATACATCTCGTATCCCATCTGCGACATATCCACATAGTGCGAGTAACCGTATTCCGGATAACCATAGTAGGGGTATGGCTGAGGTTGGTACGCCATGACGTTCGGGTTCAAACCAGGGTGCTGCATGCCGTTGCCGGATCGAGAATCGACCTGTGGCGGGGGTGAAGTGTGTCCATCTCCAGGCTGTTGGTCTGCGATACTAGGGTAATAGTTACGGGGCTGCTCCGGCTGCTGGGCTTGGGTTTGCGACTCCTGGAACTCGCTGTCGTCACCCTGCGCGGACACGGTTGTCCGTAGTCCCGAAGGCCGATGCGCTTGAGCGGTTATTGGGGGGCTGGTAGGGTATGTTCCGTCCGGTCGGCGAATCTCGACGCGGGAGTTCTGCCTTGGTAGCGAGAACAATGGCATCCCGGTGACAGGATCGTAGCCAGACATTGAATGGGATTGCGAATGGGTGAAATCTGCAGAGTGTCCGGAATGGTGGTGCATGTGACCAGGAACGAACGGAACAGCACCGGGGTGCATGGGGGGCATCACTGGTCGGGGGTCATACATTGGCGGGGGAGTGGGCTGAAGGTAGACGGGACGTCCTGTCGCGATCTCGTACGTGATCCCATGCGAGTTTACGGCAATGCCGGGCGGTAAGTGCGGTGAGTACTGGTATGGAGCGGCATAGGTCTGGGGTTGAGGTGCGACGGGGGTGAAGGCCGTTCGGATGGGATGGAGAACAGGAGGTGCTGAACGCTGAGACTCTGTTGGGGACTGCGGAATGGCTTTGGGATCCCCATCATCAACGCTTTGAGACGGCGACTGTTTGACGACAGCTCTCTCAATGATCTCCAATCGAAGTTGGGATGCCACAGGATCCTCTGCTGCATGAGGAGGGACGATGGTGAGAAGAGACGAGGCAATGACGGGACGGGGTTTGACAGTGAAAACTTCATCCAACGATTCTTCCATCTCTGCAGGAGGCGACGCTGGCACCGTTTTGGCCTCGGCAGGTGCAGGTTCGGGGGAGGGAGCGGGAGGCGGGGCTTCGGGGAGTGCTCCTTTCTCCTTCAGCCTGGGCAGCCGAACAGTGACATTCCTGTTGTCAACCGCGGGGGAGCTGACATCGTCGGTGGTGGTGGCAGCGGGGTCGCCTTGGTCGATTGCCGGGGTGGCGTGGACTTTTGGGGGAACCCTAATGACTTTCTCCTTCGATGAACCGGTGAGCTTGACCCTGTATCCTTGACCTTGACCAAGTCTGGGTTTGAGAGTGGAGTCGAAGTGCAAGAAACCGTCCAATTGTTTGGTCCAAACACGTTCAGGTTTCTGCGCGTACCACGGTCGGTCGGTTGGGTGGGATGGGTGGGGAGAAGATGGGCTGAAACCTCCTCGAGAGAAGCCCCCTCGTCCCCTGGCGCCAATGAAACCACCCCTACCTCCGCGGGTGGAACCGCGCTGGAATGGTACGCCACGAGTCGCACCGGCTTCTCGTTGTTCCTTCTGTCGCTGTTCCCGAGCCAAACGGCGCTGTTCTTCCTTCTTCTTCATCTCCTCGAACCCGTCGTGACCCCACGTCTGCTGCTCACTGGGGTGAGCATTGGCTTCCTCCTGGGGTTGGTCCCATTCGAACCCGCCTCCCCCGGAGTATCCCCCTCTGCCTCTGCTGGTATAACCGCCTCTCCCTTTATACCAGCGACCTCTCCACCAGCCACTCAGGCCACGCAACTCCTTATCCAGGAGGCGGTCGTCGTGGCCCCAGAACTCACCAACGGTCGGGACATAGGAAGGGTCCTGTAGTCGGTTTCGATAAGTCTCCCGGACCGATCGACCGCGTGGAGGAAGGCCGGTTCCACGACGAGAAGATGAAGCTTCTGGATCGGCATCAGCGGTGTCGGCGTCACCTGTGTCGGTGGATGCATGTTGCTTCTTCTTTTTGTTGCGGTTTTTCCGACGAGGTTTGGTCTCCTCCCCCAACTGATCGTGATTGTCAAAGGTGACCTCGGCCGGCGCGGGCCCCCATGGATCTTCTTCAACAAACGTGTCCCAGTAACTGCCAACGTCCTTGTATGCGGATGGTTCGGTTACAGATTCCGGATCGTGGGCAATGTCACCGTTCGAGAGGGGCTTGTCATCAGGTGGGGGGCTTTGGGTGGTACTGGGAGTGACGACAGTGCCCTTGGTGTGGTTGGCAGAGCCGGAGAAACCATCATTGTCAGAATCGGAACTAGAGGAGGAGTTGTCTTCGTCGTCCGAGCCCGAGTCTGATCTTGCCTCCCGCTCGAGCTCATCATCGCTGTCAATGGCGTCCCTGCCACGACCCCTTCTCCGTACTACGCGGGTCTTCTTTGGTTTTTGGTGTCCATTAGGCTTCTGAGCTGCCTTCGAATTGTGTTTCGTGGGTGGGAGAACTGTGGCGGGCATGAAAGTGGGGTGTGTCTGGCGCAAAAGAAATTGGATAAATTCCAAGTAAATTCCTAGGGCCTTTGTAGGTCGAGTTTCGAGGAAAGGCGTACTTGTCTGGCGGAAAAAAGCGAGAGAGAGAGGAAAGAAAGTTAACAAGGTAAGCGTGCGTGGGAGATGGATGTGGAGGTCCAAAAAGCTGTGGTACCGCTGAGTCAGCGCCACCCGCCGTCGGTTGTTCGCAACCACAACAACACATCGTCGTCCCCATCGTCCCTATCGTCAAAACCCCTCCCTTCATCGGCAGCAACATCAACCACAACTCCTGAGCGTCGCGCTCGCCCTGCGCCCCTTTCCTCCGTCACTCTCTGCAGCGACCCGCCAAAATATGGCCTACGCACAACCTTTTCCTCTTGCTCAGCAACAGCAAAAAGTTCAGCAGCCCCAGTTCGGACCAGATTTAGCTATTCGCCTCATCTGTCCCGACTGCAGAGATCCAAACCCCAAGCTATCAGAGGAATTCAGCAGCGGCGACCTCGTCTGCCAGAGTTGTGGTTTGGTACTTGGAGATCGCATCGTGGACACCCGTAGTGAATGGCGTGTAAGTACCCTTCTTCATCGCTCTACCCATTGGTCGTTCAACAACGCTTGATGCCTCGGCTACCTTTGGGATCCGCAACGCGCAGACATTCGCGAACGATGAAGGCGACGACCCGTCCCGTGTTGGAGCTGCTGCAGACCCCCTCATGGAGGGCATTGAGCAGCTCGACACCATGATCAGCTTCCGTGACGGCGGTTCTGGTCTCTCTCGCGAACTCCAGCGAGCAGCCACGAGAGCCCACGGTTCACGAGCGGAACGAAACATACTCACCGCCTTCCGAGACATCTCCGCGATGTGCGAGCAGTTTTCGCTCCCGAAGACGATTAGCGATATAGCGAAGCAAGTCTACAAGCGTTCCGACGAGGAGAAGCTCCTTCGAGGAAAGCCAATGGAGGCTGTCGTTGCCGCTTGTATCTTCATCGCCTGTCGTCAGGCCCACGTCCCCCGGAGCTTCAGGGAGATTTGCAAACTCACTCATGTGTCGAAAAAGACCCTCGGGCAGTGCTACAAAGCCCTCGAACAGGCTTTCAACCTCACCCCTGGTGCCTCCGCCAACAGCCACCACAACGCGAACACCACTACTGGCGCTGAAGACCTCCTCAGTCGTTACTGTAATCACCTCGATCTTCCTCCAAACGTTCAGCCGATCTGCCGTGACATCATCAGAAAGGCACGCGAGCTCGGCATTGCGGATGGGAGAAGTCCTGTCTCCATCGCGGGAGGCGCCATCTACTTCACCGCCTACCTTCTCGGAAAACAGCGACCGGCCAGGGACATCAGCACGGTTGCGGGGGTTAGCGAAGGCACAATTCGGTTGGTTTACAGGTTGTACTACGCCGAACGGGAGAAGTTGGTGGAGAAGAAGTGGATAGAGGAGGGCAAGGCATCTCTTGACAGGTTGCCGATCGAGACCACTCGTTGAGTCTACCGTTGGGTTAGATCGTGGTGGACACCGTAACATTGCTTTTTGTTGCTAATGTATATGCCCAGTTATGGACATTCCTCTCTCTCGTTTATGCCTGTCTAACACTACCACAAAGTAATGAAATATGTGTCCTCTGGTATGCTGAGCATGTCCGAGCGCGAACGTCATCACCTTCGCCTCCCCTTCGCTTTGCCTCCCCCAGAAGACTTGGCCAGGGCAACGCTTCCCTTTCCTCCACTGGTGGCGCGAATGGCTTTGCGTACATTGAGAACATCATCACCTGTGTCTTTCTTGGCTTTTTTCTGGCGCGGCTCTCTTTCCATCTTCTGTATGAGGGAAAGATTCGCTACCTTCTCCTTCTCTACGGGTGCCTCTGTAGGTTCGAACTACAAATGCAGGTCAACCTCCCGTACGCGACGAAGGGCAACAAACGTACCTTGCGTTTCACTCCCTTCAGTTTCTTCTCGCCCTCCAAAACTTTGTCAAACTTGCCCATGCTGGCGGTGCTAACACGAGAAGTCGCGAGTGTCCTGTTGATCTCGCCCTTCCGTTGTTCCTTCGATGAAGGTCCAGCAACCGTGCTCTCCCCTTGGGCGCGTGCGATATTTTGCGTCATCTGCCGCTCGTTCTTGACCACCCGTGCCTTACGTTCCGCCCTAGCAATTTTAGAGGGGTCGTGATCAATGTCTATCGAATTTTCGCTTGAGCATATTTTCGACAACGCGAACCAACATCTGGTGCCTACCAGCATTAGCAGGAACCTCCGTGAGCCACTGCTCCTCGAGGTCCTTGTTTTTCCCTTTCCATCCCCATCGGTTAACCCACTCCTGCTTCTCCTCGTCCCACACGGCCTTCTCCCTCTTCCTGTGTGAAATACCCTTCTCTTTCGCAAACCTCTCCCACTTCGTCAAGGGTTTTGGTTTAGGCAACGGTTTGGCGCGAGGTAGTTGCGTCGTCGGTGGGGGGAGTTTGACGACAGGACCGTCCGGAGATGGTGTAGATGGGAGGGCGAACAGCGCATTGAGGAGACCTTGGATGCCGTCCCGGGCATTAGATTGAAGGTAGGCTTCGAGGTCCTCGCTGTGCGGTACCGGGGAAAGTTAACGACGGGATTCGGGTGAGTACCTCCAGAAAACTTGCTTATAGCTCTCTGGATCTATGGGGTTGAGATCCATGACGGTCAGGAAACCGGTGTCGGTCTCGAGAGGGATTTCTCGTTCGACCGCGATCGATTTTCTGTTGGGATCGGAGCTAAGACCCCACTACCAAGTCCAAAACTGTCACGGCTCACTGTTTTTCAGTCTGTGCCGCGAGGATATCCGAAACGTCCATGATTTCTGGAGGGAGGACGGAAGGAAGTTTTTGGCTGATCGGACCTCGGAGTGATCGACGTTGACGTCGGACTCTGGGTGATTGGTCCGTGACACTTGACCGGTTCCACCGGAACAAACTGTACGCATAAAACCTGGCATTCGGTCGGACAGTAATGTAACCCAGGAGGCGATTCAGAGGTCCGCGAAAATTTGATTGAGCCGCGCCCGTCGTGGGCGGTAAACGATGATGGACACAATGTGATCGAGTCACTATTTGACTCTCTCCTCCGATAACATGCCTCCCAAAGGTCCAACAGCCAAAGACAAGGATATAGCTCCTGTGGAAGAGGACGTAATACAAGCTGTCATTCTTGCAGAAAGCTTCAACAAAAGGTTCAAACCGTTGACAATCGATCGACCAAGAGCAAGTTGAACGAAGAACTGCTTCCTATCCGTAGCGCGATCTAACGTTTGTGACCCCCAGTGCTTATTACCGATATGCAATGCCCCTTTGCTTGACTGGACACTCGAGAGTCTTGCGTTGGCGGGCGTGCAGGAGATCTTCGTCGTGTGCAGATCACATCCAGACCTGATCAAGGCTGCCATCAAGTGCGTCCCTCGACCCTATCACCCCATACGACTAGAGTTGACCTCCCTGTTTTATAGGGAGTCTAAATGGTCGAAACCTGGTTCAGGCCTCAAGATTGTCCCGATTGTCACCGCGAAGCAGACATTCACACCAGGGGATGCCCTCCGAGATATCTACACCCACGGTATCATCACCAACGACTTTGTTCTTGTCACCGGCGACCTTGTGAGCAATGTTCAGATCGACGAGGTCGTGAGAGTGCACAAAGAGAGGCGGAGGGTCGACCGCGATGCCATTATGACCATGGTGGTTAAGGAGAGCGGGGTTCTGCATCGGACGAGGTTCGTCAAGATTATGCCAAGACTCTGGTTGCCCCGCTGAGCGTCAGAACAGGTCGAAGGGAGAAACTGCGGTCTTTGTGGTTGACCCAGAAACCGACCAATTATTGCATTACGAGCCGGTTACCGGCTACCCCCCAAGTAAAGTCGCCAGGATTCCCAGAGAAGTGCTCAACGAGCACCCAGAATGCGAAGTCCGCTACGATTTGATTGACTGTTCAATTGACGTCTGCTCTGTCGAAGTGAGCCCATAGCCGCCTAACCCCTCTTTGGTGCTTTCGCAAACGGTGAAATTTAGGTCCCATCGTTGTTCCAAGACAACTTCGATTATGGCCACATCCGGAGAGACTTCGTCCACGGGGTACTCACCTCTGACCTCCTAATGAAAAACATTTACACCTACATCGCAAAAGACGGGTATGCTGCCCGCGTTCAGGACACCAAAAGTTATGATGCCATTAGGTCTGTAGATTTCCCAGTTCTCCAGTTCTTCAGGCTCATATTCTCTGCTCTCAGTAAAGACATATTGTCGAGATGGACGTTCCCCCTTGTCCCTGACAACAACCACCCGAGCTCCCACGCATACGAACACAGGAGGGGAAACAAGTATTTCCCTCGAGATAACACCGTTGTCCTATCGCGGTATGTCTCTTGTCGTCATACGGCCGTTTACTCACCGATCCTAGGACATGCACGGTCGGCACAAACACTCTGATTGGTTCACATTCTCAGATATTTGACAATGCTCTCATCACATCCTCTGTCATTGGGAGACGGTGCAAAATCCATCCCAGGGCCAAGATCACAAACTCATATATTTTCGACGATACAACCATCGAGGCTGATTGTGTCATCACAAATAGCATCATCGGGAGCATGGTCCACGTCAAGGAGGGTACAATAGTCGAGAAAGGGTGCCTAATTGCTGACGAGGTCATCATCGGACCAAAAGGATTCCTCAAAGAGTTTGGGAGGGTATCCAAGAGGGTCGAGAAATCCCCGGCAGCTTCTGGCACAGATGACGAAGACGAGGATTCGGAACTCGAGGACGTTGACGAAGGTCAGTACTTGTTTGGTATGGCTCCTGAACTGACACAGATCCCTTTCTTAGAACAACTCGAAAGACTTCGGGCGGATTTGGGTACGGAATCAAACGCATTCGTGTGGCCGCCCCGGACATCCGATCCTGATGACGTGGAAACCAACGAAGTCGAAAACTTCAATAACCAACGGCTCATGCGCCTCGGTGACGACGCTCCGGACCTCTATGCGAGCGACGCAGAATCCGTTTCAACTTCAGGTGTTTCATCCCCCCAGGAATCTGACGTAGAAGCCAACGCGGACGAGTCTCCCTCCTCCGCCTCCTCCGCCGCTTCTATCTCCACACCCGCAACATCAAGTAAGGGGCCCAACAGAGCGGAGCTCGAGTTCAAGGTCGAAGTTACTCAGTCCCTGGAACGTGCGTTCGAGGAGGGCCACTCAGTCGACAATGCCGCTGTGGAACTCAAAACCCTTCGTATGGCGAGCAATGTCCCGTTGACGAGGATAAGAGAGGCCGTAATCGCTGCACTTGTGGGCCGGATAAGAGTGGTCAGTCCAGAAGAAGGACCAGCCAAACAGAAAGCAGAAGTTGAGAACGTCGTGGGGAGGTGGGGAGAACTGATCAACAAGATCGGGGGCGTCGATGGGGTTGAGACGATCTCCATCCTTCAGGTACTAGTGCCAGCGGTTGGTCCATCAGGGAGACTAACGCGATGCCATTCGTAGAATCACTGTGCAACCACGGATACCCAACTATTCGGTCAAGTCCTAATTGCTTTTTATCAAGGCGATATTATCGACGAGGATGACCTCGAGAATTGGCAACGGCTGCCTGCTTCCAAGACCGGACAGGGTGATTCCGCGGAGAATCGCAAAAAGTTCTGGGTTATTGGATCCAGGATTCTTCAACAACTTGTGGAACAGGAGAGCGAGGAGGAGAGCGAAGAGGAGGACGGGGAAGATGAATAGACATCCAGACAACTGACCTTTCGACCCCTTCCGGTGCCAATCCTGAATCAGAGAGGGGCAGTCGAAGTGGGATATAGCACCGCGCTTCCGCTGGGGGATTTCTTCGATTCCTGCCACCCCTTGGTCTGGCCGAGTACTTAACCTGTTCTATGGCACGGATCTATACACTCCAGATAACTTGGACATGAAGGACACCCCCTTACTGTGCTTCACCTACTATCGCCCCATATTCATTGTTCCGGTTTCGACAGCACCAATACCTCGCGCCGTGTCCCCATCCCCCTCCAACGGGTCCCGGCTCCTTCAGATTGTGAAATCCTTTTTGGGAAACTGGAAAGAATTTGCGCGATCCAGGTGGGGTCAATGAGCGGAGTTTTGTCATCTTTCTTGGGGAGGTGCTGCGTCCTACCGCTCAGTCTATGTAAGACAGGGAGTCGCGAGGGCGCACCTTGCTCACTCGATCGTAGGGCGCCTCCCACCCACTCGCGTCGCGGATGATCAAAGGAGGATTAGATGTGTAGGAGTGGAAAATCCTGGTATCGTGTGTTCGGAAGAGAACATTATCGACCCGAAGGGTTAGGCGGGCCAGGATGAAGATGCATGTTGGCATGACCCTCTGGGGCCTCAGCCGTCAACGCACGAATACAGACACGGAGACCGGCGTAATACATACAATGCGAACCAGTAGATCTGAGGAGCCATTGTCATGGAGCTCGTCTTCGAAGAGGGGGATCTCAGCATAGAATAAGATTGGGTCCTGTCGGGCGAGTTCTGCCATAGGGATTGCATGAGACTCGTCCTCTGGGTCAGCAGGTTGCCATGAGAGCTCCGTGGAGGACGAAGGAGAATGTCCTCCATACGTCGTCGTGTATGTCCAGTCGTACGGTTTCGTGGCCGATGTCTCGGGAATTGGGATGCTAGAGTTTGGCCCAGTCCTGTAGCATCCGGTCAGCACCTCATCCCACAAATCAAGCGCAGCGGAGCGATGCACCGACTCTTCAGCCAGGTTTCGGCGTATCCGACTTTGACTCCTCCGTCACCTTCCTCCAACGGACCGTTCCTCACCCCCTCCAACGCGAGAGTTGCATTGAACACGTACTTCCACCCTGAAGGTTTGTGTTCCAATTCAAGGACATTGTTGCCGAAGGTCATCTCTGGTAATGGAATGCCCACTGACGTCTGGATCGCGTCGAGCTCTGTGGCGTTGGAGATAGGATGTGTCCATGTAGAGATCTGCCAATCGTGGACGGTAATCCCTCGCGAGTTTGGAGATTCCTGGAGCGTATGGTAGGGTAGTTTGACCGCAGATGCCATGATCGTGTCCCTGTAGTTTAGCTTCTTGTCTGGTGTCGTTGGTGTCGACATCCATCCACAGGCAAGAGCGGACTCGGATCACGGGGTAAGTAGTGACAACCGCTGGTGGTGATCGCTGTCACACTTGGGTCGAACAGCTCAACAACAAACAACCACGCCGACCAAGGACGGCCACGGGGGGACGAAGAAGCGATGTCGCGTTCGTCTACGCCGGAGTTACCGCCTCAAGATCTTTGGTCTTCAATCTTAGATTCCGTGTCCCAATCGAGGTCAATACCAGCCAAACAAGTCTTAATTCTCGGTCAACCGTCCTCTGGAAAGTCCACCATCGCCTCAGCATTGCTCCAAAAACCGCCACCCGACGACCCCTCAGAAGCGAACCTACCTGATTTTGCGCTTGGCTACGATTGGACTGATGTTCGAGACGAGGGTGATGAAGGTAAACCACCGCCGTTCCACCCTCTTTCCTTGGTATATTGAACCAACTTCCCTTCGAGGATAGATATCCTGGCGCGGTTATCTGTGTATACCGTGCCGTCATCCGCTGCAACCTATACCTCTCTATTACCCGATTTCTTGCCTCCGCGACAATCATTACCGCATACAGTCGTGATCATTGCCCTTGATTGGACGCGTCCGTGGACCTTTATCGAAGAACTGCAAATGTGGTTGGTTTGGGTAGAACAGTGGGCAAAGGTTGATGGTTCACGCGAATTGGAGATTGTTCGCGAGGAACAACGAGAAAGACGTACGTGTGCCCTGGCGTGCTCTTTGAATATCTGTCAATCACAGTTGGCTATCAGTACAGTCGCACCTCCAGCATTATACCGAACCCTCATCGGAACCCCTACCGACCACAACCCATTCAGGCACCCTGCTTCCGTTAGGACAGGGGACGTTCACACACAACACCGGAGGGGTCCCCATCCTCGTGATCTGTACAAAGGCGGATTTGATCGACGATAATAGCGATATTGTCGGCACTGGTGCTGCTGGTATGGGTGGTATGGTTAAAGGCAAAGGCGGGGAGTGGGAAGAGAGGACAGATTCGATCATGCAGGTGCTGAGAACCATTTGCCTCAAATGTGTGTGGTTTGTTATTTTACGACCCCGGAATACTGACGGGTGAAGTACAGATGGCGCAGGATTGTTCTATACCACGCCGCAGCCAGCAACTCTACAGGTTTTACGACGTTATACCCTTCACCTTCTTTTCACGCCTCCCGCGCCTCCCCCTTCCATGTCGGCGAATTCCGAGGCTGCAGCACCTCCTCGCAATCCATTCCCCTTCCAACACAAGACAAACACGTTGGATCGTGATCGTATCGTTGTACCTGCTGGGTGGGATAGTTGGGGTAAGATCGTCGTGTTACGAGAGGGTTTTGACGCGAAGTCTTGGGGAGAGGCATGGGAGCGGGACGTGGACATGGACGCCACGGATACGGTTGGCACACAAGGCGCGAAAGCACTTTATAGCTCCCTGGTCCCAGATCAGGGAACAAAGGTATACCTACGCCTTGCCTCGGCGGTGGAAATGATCCCAGCTGAAATGTCATCCACCTCATCTAGCCACCCGCGCTGCCACCTTTTAACAACCCCACCCCCGAACAAATCTTCCTCACCAAACACTACGATGAGAAAGCGAAGCGGGCTGACCCCCAAGACGACCCCCGCCGAGCCTTCAACAACCCGCTGGAGAACGCCACCGCCGGAGTCGTAGGCCCCATGAATGCCAGCTCGCTACACGCACCCAACGTCGACAGGGCCCTGGCAGAGATGGAGAGCAGTTACGGGATTAATCTCGGGACGAGTCTCAATGGACCAGATACATCTCGGAAGCTGTCTCGAAGTACCCGAACCGTGGGTTC